>Ga0307981_1000542_pt1 | contig 36935 bp, 44 predicted proteins | sample OrgLakmetagen987_FD_201849 | JGI IMG/M metagenome (GOLD analysis project Ga0307981, IMG submission 201849) | Saline water microbial communities from Organic Lake, Antarctica - #987 | ecosystem: Environmental > Aquatic > Non-marine Saline and Alkaline > Saline | place: Antarctica: Organic Lake... | reverse complement strand
CTAGAAGTCCGCCGACACGCCGGGAAGGTCAAGCGCACGGATCAGATCGCGCAATTCCTGCCGTGCGGCGATGTTTGAAATGTTCAGGCCCTTCACACCGATATCGCGCAGGTCCAGTAGCGTCAGGCCGCGTGGGAAAAGCTCGCGGAAGATCACCCGCTCGTTGAAGCCGGGGGCGGTGCGAAAGCCGATCCGCTTGGACAGCTTGTCGATCACGCGGGTCATCTTTTCCTTGTTGACCATCGCCTGCGCGCCCATCCGGTTGCGTACGACAATCCAGTCGATGGGAGAAAGCCCCGCCTGCGCCCGCAGCTGCCGCGCGTTCCATACCATTTCGGAATAGACGGATGGCGAGGTGATGTCTTCCCCGTCGATGTCCACATGCGCAAGCAGGTCGAAGTCGATGAAACTGTCGTTCAGCGGTGTGATCAGCGTATCGGCAAGGCTGTGCGCCACCTGTGACAACCGCGTATGAGAGCCGGGACAGTCGATCAGGATGAAATCGCTGTCCGGCTCCAATCCGGCGACGGCCATGGACAGACGATGGTCATAGACGTTTTCGCCCGGTTGCAGGCTGGCCTGATCGATTTCGGGCAGTTCGTGATAGGTGGGGGTCGGCAGGTCCAGCCCTTCCTTGGACAGATAGGACTGCCGGTTGGTCATGTAGCGGCCCAGCGTCTTTTGCCGCAGGTCCAGATCGAGCGTGCCGACCTTGTGTCCCATGCGGGCCAGTGCGGTCGCCACGTGCATCGACACCGTGGACTTGCCTGCCCCGCCTTTTTCGTTTCCGACCACGATAATGTGCGCCACTGCCTGCCCCTGCGTTTGCCGCGTTGATCCACACTATATGTTGTGGAGCGTCTTGGGGAAAGCGTCGGCGGACCTTTGTCACCGCTTTTTCGTGCCGCTTGACACGAAAGGCGCAAAGGCCCATGTGCTGCGTGAACGCAACGGCCCGTGCCGCGTGAGCACCGGCGGCCTGACCGCCCCGGCCCGCGTTTCAAACAGGTTCCCAATTCACGCGGGGGTCCCGTGCCCATTCTGGGCACACCCTTTTGCAACCGGCGCCTCTTTCGGGGCGCGGAACCCTATGCGCAGGGATCGCCCTGCCAGAAAGAGACTTATGGATTTTGACATGTTGGGCCTCGCGCCCCGCCTCGTGGCGGTACTGAAAGAACAAGGTATCACCGACCCCACCCCGATTCAGAAACAGGCCATTCCGCATGCGATGCAGGGCCGTGACGTGATGGGCCTTGCCCAGACCGGCACCGGCAAGACCGCCGCGTTCGGTCTGCCGATGATCGACGCGCTGATGAAAGCAGGCGTAAAGCCCGCGCCCAAGACCGCGCGCGGCCTCATCCTTGCCCCCACGCGCGAGCTGGCCAAGCAGATCGCCGACAACCTGACCAACTACACCCAAGGCAGCCACCTCAAGGTCGCTTTGGTCGTGGGCGGCGCCGGAATCACCGGTCAGTCGCGCCGTCTGGAAAAGGGCGTCGACCTTCTGGTCGCAACGCCCGGCCGCCTGATCGACCTCATCGACCGCAAGGCCGTTCGTCTTGACGAAACCATCTATCTTGTCCTCGACGAGGCCGACCAGATGCTCGACATGGGCTTCATCCACGCGCTGCGCCGGATTGCCCCGCTTCTGGCCACTCCGCGCCAGACGATGATGTTCAGCGCCACGATGCCCAAGCTGATGAGCGAACTGGCCGACAGCTATCTCGACAAGCCGGTGCGCGTGCAGGTGAACCCTCCGGGCCAGCGCGCCGAAAAGATCGCACAGTCGGTCCACTTCGTCGCCAAGGCCGCCAAGCTGGACCTGCTGGTCGAGCTGCTGGACGATCACCGCGACGAGCTGGCCCTGGTCTTCGGACGCACCAAGCATGGCTGCGAAAAGCTGATGAAGGTCCTGGAAAAAAAGGGCTTTGCCGCCGGTTCGATCCACGGCAACAAAAGTCAGGGACAGCGTGACCGCGCCCTGCAGGCGTTCAAGGATGGCAAGATCCGCGTTCTGGTGGCGACCGATGTGGCCGCCCGTGGTCTGGATATTCCAGATGTCGGCTATGTCTACAACTTCGAGCTGCCGAATGTGCCGGACCAGTACGTCCACCGCATCGGACGCACCGCACGTGCCGGTGCCGAAGGCCGCGCGGTAGCGTTGGTGTCGCCCGAAGAGATAATCGAATTCAAGGACATCGAGAAAACGATGAAAGAGACGATTCCCGTCGCCTCGGGCCGCGAATGGGAGATCATGCCGGGTCAGAAAAAGCGTCCCAACGGTGGCGGCGGTGGCGGTGGTCGCGGGCGCGGCACGCCCCGTGCCGGCGCCAAGCCCAAGCAGGGCAACAAGCCGGGCCATACCAACACCAAGCCCGCTGGCGGTCAGCGCCGCAGGCGTCAGGGTGGTGCTGCCGCAAGCTGAAAAGCCCGGCGCAAGCCCGCATGCGGGCTTGCGCCCCGGAACATGGCTTGGGCCGGGCAGTTGTCCCTTCACAAGGAAGGAGACGAACCATGTCCATCAAGGAAATGATCAACGAACATCCCGACGTTGCGGGTCATCTGAATGAACCGCTGGCCGAGGCGGTGAAACACGCGATGTATTGTGCCGCAATCTGCAATTCCTGCGCCGATGCCTGCGGAGCCGAAGCAGACGACCGCCGCGACTGCATCCGGTCCTGCATGGATTGCTCGGACATCTGCACCGCGACCTACCGCGTGGCCTCGCGGCGCACGGGCCGCAATGTCATCGTGCTACGCAACATGCTCGAAGTCTGCGCTTCGACCTGCGAAGCCTGCGAGGACCACTGCGCCATGCACGACGACGCGCATTGCAAACGTTGCGAAAAGATGTGCCGCGAGTGTGCTGCCGACTGTCGCAAGGCGATCGAAAACCTCTAAGATCGACCGCGGCGCTCGGACGTTTTCACAAGCCCTTGGCGAGTCCCGTTTTTAGGCGGCTTTTACGGCAAGATCTTGCGCCGGACCGTCTTTGCCGGAACTCTCGTTCAGGACATGCCCGCGATTGCAAAATGCGCCACCGCGCCTTCGGAAAACCCAAGACGCTCTTTTACAACGAAAAACGCCGCCCCAAGGGGCGGCGTTCTGTATTCTTGCTGGAACGGCTTTAGAAGCCCAGACCGGCGTACTTGTTCTTGAACTTGGACACGCGGCCACCGGTGTCCATCAGGCGGGACGAACCGCCAGTCCACGCGGGGTGAACGCTGGGATCGATGTCGAGCGTCATCACGTCGCCCTCTTTGCCCCAGGTCGAACGCATTTCCACTTCGGTCCCGTCGGTCATCTTGACAGAGATCGTGTGATATTCGGGATGGATGTCTTTTTTCATCGTGTCCGTCCTTACGCTTCGGGCTGCTTGCGCGGCTTGTAGTTGGAAACTTCTGCGATGCGGGCGGATTTGCCGCGACGCGCGCGCAGGTAGTAGAGCTTGGACCGACGGACCTTGCCGCGGCGGATCACGGTGATCTCGTCGATGTTGGTCGAATAGAGCGGGAAGACACGTTCCACGCCTTCGCCGAATGAAATTTTGCGAACGGTGAACGAACCGGCAATGCCGACACCGTTCTTGCGCGCAATGCAGACACCTTCGTAGTTCTGCACACGGGTGCGGGTGCCCTCGGTCACCTTGTAGCCAACGCGGATGGTGTCACCCGCCTTGAAGTCGGGGATGGTCTTCCCCAGCTCAGCAATCTGCTCAGCGTCGATTTGTGCGATCACGTCCATGATTCGCTCCTATGGTTCAGTGCGGTTTTGGTCCGCAACGTGGTGGCCCTCAGCGCTCTTGGTCTTCTTCCGGGTCCGCATCGCGCCCGCCAGAGATCAGGGTCCGTATCATTGTGCGTCCGGGGTGGGGCGGATGGCCGGGGACCGAAGAAAGTCGCCCGCAGGTCCATGTCCACGCAAGACAGGTCCGAATCCATCGCTGGACCGGATGGGGCCGTATAAGGCGAGACGGTCGTTCGGGCAAGGGGGTGAACGGAGGGCCGCTTGGGCCGGAATCAGTCCTGTTTCTGACGGGCCGCCCACATGTCGGGACGGCGTTCGCGTGTCAGTTCCTCGGACTGCGCCCGCCGCCAGTCTGCGATCCGGGCGTGATGGCCGGACATCAGGACCTCGGGGATGGCGCGTCCCTGCCATTCGGCGGGGCGGGTGTATTGCGGATGCTCCAACAGACCCGAGGAATGGCTTTCCTCGACAGCGCTTTCGGCGTTGCCCAACACGCCGGGCAAGAGGCGCACGGTCGCATCCAGCATCGCCTGTGCCGCGATCTCGCCGCCGGTCAGGACAAAATCGCCCAGCGACACTTCGATGATGCGGAAATGGTCGAGCACACGCTGGTCGACGCCCTCGAACCGGCCACACAACAGTGTGACACCCGGCTCTGACGCCCAGTGCTGCGCGATCTTCTGGTTGAAGGGCACGCCGCGCGGCGAAAGGTAGAATATGGGTTGCGGGGCAACCGCCTGCTGTTTAGCGGCCATAATGGCCTGCTCCAGAACGTCTGCGCGGATGACCATCCCGGCCCCTCCGCCTGCGGGGGTGTCATCGACGTTGCGGTGCTTGCCGACGCCGTGATCGCGCAGGCCAATGGTATCAAGATGCCATACGTCATCCTTGAGCGCCTTGCCGGTCAGGCTTTCGCCCAGCACGCCGGGAAAGACCTCGGGGAACAGCGTGATCACCTGCGCCTGCCATGCCCCAACGATGTGCGGGTTTTCTTCGATCAGCTCGCGCGGTTTCAGCGACGGGCGAATGGTCTTGCGACCGTGGGAACGGGGAGGGTGCGTCATGGCCTGCCTGTAGCCCAAGGGCAAAGGCAGGCCAAGGGTCACGCGATGGCGATTACGCCGAAGAGGACCAGCAGGAAGATCACCAGTGCGATGATGGCCAGCCATTTGGCACCTGTCAGAGCAGCGCCCTGAAGGCCACCCATACCCAGAAGACCGGCGACAGCCGCGACGGCAAGAAGAATGAGGATCCACTCTAGCATTTGTTTACTCCTTTGAATGCGTCGGAAAACGCACACAAAGACGTGATTGTTCCGTCAAATCCTGCGCCAGCCGCCGACGCTGTGCTTTTCGGCCAGTTCGGTCTTGCGCGCCTGAACCTCGTCGTCGGTCAGATCGCTGCGGTTCAGCGCAAGGTATTCCTTCCATACGTTGTCGCCAGGTCCTTCGTTTCCGCGCCCGACGGGGGTGGTGGCCACGAGGGCACCTGCGGGTATCGGCAGCTTGCCTACCAGCGCGGCTCCGGGTCCCAGCGGATGCTGCAAGGCGTCCGTCATGGACAGCGTTTCGACAGGTACGGGTGCGATGGCCTCGGCTACCTCTGCGGCCATCTTGTCGAGCGCCGTCGCCCCTTCGTGCGCGCGGGCGAAATCCACGTAGTCCTGCGTCAGCCGGTATCCTTTCAGGTGGTGCCGGTAGGCACTGAACAGCCAGCCTTCGCCGTCCCGTGTCGTAAAGACCACGCGGACGTCTGCCGTCGGAAAGGTTTCGCCAAAGTAGCCGACGATATAGCTCGTCATCATCGGCACGGCAGCATAGTCCGGAACGCCGGGCCAGCCGGGCAGGTGGCCAGACAGCCCTTCGCTGGAGACGACCAGGTGCCGGTCGGGGTGGGGCGGGTTTTCGGAGACGGCGTCATCCAGCAGGCTGACCAGATCGACAAGGTCCATCGGGTTACCCGTGCGCGAGAACCGCGCGCAGTCCTTCACCACGGGTTTCATGTGCCGTAGCATCAGCAGGCTCAGGTGGGGTTCCAGAACCTCGCGGTTGAGCCACAGGTAGTGCTGGATCGAAGATGTGCCGGTCTTGTGAAAGCCCGGATGAATGAGGATCTGACGCATGGTCCCATAAGGACCGGCATTGCGCCCCACTGCAAGGCGTCAGGTCTCGGGAAACAGCCCCGGTGGCGGGTCTGCAACGATCCGGCCCGTGGCCATATCGACCGTTGGCACAGCCTCGCGCGTGAAGGGCAGCAAGACGGTTTCTGCCGTTCCGGGCACTGCGAGTTCCAGTAGATCGCCCGCGCCGTGGTCCATCACGTTGCGGACGGTCGCGATCTGGGTTCCGCCGGTGTCGAAGACCGGCAGGCCGATAAGGTCGGCGTAATAGTATTCATCGTCCGCCGGTGGCGGAAGCCGGTCGCGGTCGGCGTAAAGCTGCACGCCCTTGAGAGCATCGGCCTCTTCCTTGGTGGTGACGGCATTGATCCGCGCGGTCAGCGCGTTTCTGGCCTGCCCGGTAAGGACGATCTGGTCGAATGTGCGCCCGTCCTCGGTATAGAGCGGCGCATACTCCGCAATGTCGAGAGGGTCGGCGCAAAAGGACTTCAGGCGCACTTCGCCTTGCACGCCAAACGCGCCGCCAAGGGCCCCTACGATCACGCGGTCTGACATGGGTCGATCCTTTGGGTTCGGGTCCGGGACGACGCGCCCCGGACCCCAAAGCCGTTACTCTTCGGCGGGTGCGTCTGCAGCTGGTGCTTCTTCGGCAGGTGCGTTGGCGGCTTCTGCGGCGGCGGCTGCCTTGGCGGCTTTCTCTTCGACGCGGGCCTGAGCGGCCTTGCCGGGTGTGCCCTTCTTGAGGTTGGCACGCTCTTTCTTGGCGATAACGCCGGCGGCCTCAAGCATGCGGCTGACGCGATCGGTCGGCTCTGCGCCCTGATCCAGCCAATGCTTGACGCGGTCGATGTCCATCTTGACCCGGTCTTCGCTGTCCTTGGCGAGCAGCGGGTTGTAGGTGCCCAGCTTTTCCTTGAAGCGGCCGTCGCGCGGCATCCGGCTGTCAGCGGCGACGATGGAATAGTAAGGGCGCTTCTTTGAGCCGCCACGGGCGAGGCGAATTTTCATGGCCATGAGTAGGTTATCCTTTGGTTTACGATTGGTGTTGTTGGTGGTGGTGGATGACTTCCTGAATGATGAAATTCAGGAATTTCTTGGCGAATTCGGGGTCGAGATCGGCCCGTTCCGCAAGATCGGTGAGCCGTGCGATCTGCGCCTCTTCACGGGCGGGATCGGACGGGGGAAGGTCGTGCGCGGCCTTGAGCCTGCCTACGGCCTGCGTGTGCTTGAACCGCTCGGCCAGCGTGTAGACGATGATCGCGTCAAGGCGGTCGATGCTTTCGCGGTGCTCTTTCAGCAGGGCGGCGGCGCGGGTCGTGGCGTCGGTCATCCGGGCCTCCGGTTGATCAGGGTGAGGGCGGTCATGCCGCCACCTCGGCGGGGTTCGGATGGCGGTAGACCAGCGTCTCGGGCGTGGGGCCCTTGGCGTCGCGGTCGCGCAGCGCGCCCAGCTTTTCGGCCAGCCGGACCGACCGGTCGTTGCCCGGCGCGATGTAGCTGACGGCGGTTGCCCAACCCAGAACCTCGAAGGCGTGGTGCAGGCTGGAGCGGGCGGCTTCGGTGGCGATGCCTTTGCCTTCGGTCGCGGGGTCGAACATGATCCAGCCGATTTCCGTCTCGGGCCAGTCCGGCGGACACCACGGGCCGACAAGCCCGAGCGCCGTGTCGTCGCCGTGTGCGGTCACGGCCCACATGCCACAGCCGAAAATCTCCCAGTGGCCCAGTTCGGCGGCAAACTGGCGCCAGATGCGGCCTTCGTCCATCTCGCCGAAGTGGGCGGCGCGGTCGGACCGGAAGAAGTCGCGGAACGGCAGCCAGTCACCGGGTGCGGGACGGCGCAGGATCAGCCGCGTGGTCTGAAGGGTCATCTGCATGAGGCGCCCCGGGGATGAAGTCCGACCGGTCCACGGCCCGCGAGGTCGGAGCCTCCGGCGGGGATATTTTTGGCAGGATGAGGATGCGTGACGGGCATGACGATGCTTATTTCTTTTTGCCGAAACCGGAGAGCCCGGGGGGCAGTTGCGAGCCGCCACCCAGACCGGGCAGGCCGCCAGGCATCCTGCCACCCATCTGCTTGGCCGCGGCCTCCATCGCGGCGGGATCGTTCATGTCGGGGCCGCCGCCCTTGCCGAACATGCCCTTCATGGCTTGTTTCAGCATGCCGCCCTTGCCCATCTTCTTCATCATGTCGGCCATCTGGCGGTGCTGTTTCAGAAGCTTGTTCAGCTCCTGCACCTCAAGCCCTGAACCCTTGGCGATCCGCTTCTTGCGGGAGGCCTGAAGAAGTTCGGGCTGGGCGCGTTCGCGCTTGGTCATGGAATTGATCAGCGCGATCTGGCGCTTGAGGATGCTGTCGTCCATCCCGGAGGCATCCATTTGTTTCTGCATCTTTCCCATGCCGGGCATCATGCCCATCATGGATTCCATGCCGCCCATCTTGATCATCTGTTCCAGCTGCATCTTCAGGTCGTTCATGTTGAACCGACCCTTCTGGAAGCGCTTCATCATGCGTTCGGCCTGTTCGGCCTCGATCGTGTCCTGCGCCTTTTCGACCAGCGCCACGATGTCGCCCATTCCGAGGATGCGGCCTGCAATGCGGTCGGGTTCGAATGTTTCGATGGCGTCCATCTTTTCGCCAAGGCCCACGAAGCGGATCGGCTTGCCGGTGATCGCACGCATGGACAGCGCCGCACCGCCGCGTCCGTCGCCGTCCATCCGGGTCAGGACGACGCCGGTGACGCCGATCTTGTCGTCGAATTCCTGCGCGACATTGACCGCGTCCTGACCGGTCAGGCCATCGACCACCAGCAGCGTCTCGCGCGGATTGGCGACGTCGCGGACCTCGGCGGCCTGCGCGATCAGTTCCGCGTCGATGTGCAACCGACCCGCGGTGTCGAGCATGTAGACATCATAGCCACCCAGACTGGCCTGCGTCTTGGCGCGCTTGGCGATCTGCACGGGCGTTTCACCCTTGACGATGGGCAGGGTGTCGACGCCGATCTGCTTGCCCAGGATTGCCAGCTGTTCCATCGCGGCGGGGCGGTTGGTGTCGAGGCTGGCCATCAACACGCGCTTGCCTTCACGCTCGGTCAGGCGCTTGGCCAGTTTCGCGGTGGTCGTCGTCTTGCCCGAGCCTTGCAGGCCGACCATCAGAATGGGGGCGGGCGGGTTGTCGATCTTGAGCTTGCCGGGGTCTTCGTCGCCGGTCAGCACGTGCTTCAGTTCGTCATGGACGATCTTGACGACCTGTTGGCCGGGCGTGATCGACCGGGTGACGGACTGACCGGTGGCTTTCTCCTGCACCGCGTTGACGAAGTCGCGGGCCACGGACAGCGATACATCGGCCTCGAGCAGGGCGACCCGCACCTCGCGCAGGGCGGTCTTGACGTCGTCGTCTGACAGCGCACCCTGCTTGGTGAGCCGGTCGAAGACGCCTGAAAGGCGATCTGATAGGTTCTCGAACATGGCGTTCGTCCCTTACGTTCGGTTGCAACGGGTCCAATGTAGGTTCCCGATGCCAAATGCGGTAGCGCCCCCGTGGGCGCAACGCGCTGACGGGGGGCGATCCTTGATCTTTCAAGGACCGGAAAGCGGATGCTTACCGGGTTGCGCGCGGTTTAGGCGCGCGGGCGGTGCGAGTCAACTGCGATGGGCTTCAAGCCAAGCGTTGATCGTTTCGGTCACGATCCGGTGGTTGGCCGAATTGGTATAGATGCGCGTGATCGGCACTTTGACCGGTGCCGTCCCGCCCGAAAAGCGCATCATCACGCGCTGCCGGTCCTGATCGTCGGAGCCGCTGAAATCCAGCTCTGTCCCCTTGAGTTGATGCATGGGCCGGGTCACCGTGCGTGTGCCCTGAGCGCGGCGTCGCCGGATCGACACGGTATCGCGCCGGGCGTCGAAGAACACGCTTGTGCGTTCGAGGGTCACGCCAAGACTGACCGCCAGGACAAGTGCGATCAGCATCAGGCCAAGACCCGGTATGAAGAGGCCACTGTGCAAAAGGGCCAGGGCAAGGGCGAGGGCCACGATGATGAGGAGCGAAACGGTCGAGGCCAAGACCCACGCCGCATCTTCGGCGATCAGCAGGTCGGGTGTATTCTCGATGATCTTCATCGGGCGGACGTTGCGTGTCTGGATAGAAAGGTGCCGATTTCCGCGACCGAGGCATCCGCCTCGGGTGACCGGCCCACGTTGAGCTGCCAGACATGTGGCAGCCCCTGATGTTCGCTGAAGGTCACGGCGACACCGGCTTTGCGCAGATGCTCTGCCATCAGGCGGCCATCGTCATAAAGCACTTCGGTCACATCGCAACAAAGGTAGGTCGGCGGTGCGCCGGTGAAGTCGCCGAGGATGGGCGAGGCGTCCTCCTGTTCGGGCGACTGTCCTGCGAGGTATTGCGCGACGCTTCGCGCGCCCCATTCGGGCGAGATGAGGGGGTCACGCTTGCGGTTGCGGGCAAGGGACGGGTTCTGCAGTCTCAGGTCGGTGACGGGCGACATGCAGGCGCAGGCGGCGGGCAGGGGCAGGCCCCGCCGCTTGAGCCGCAGGATCAGGGCAAGCGCGAGGTTGCCACCCGCGCTGTCGCCGACCACGCAGATCGGGCCGCCGTCGGGAGTGTCCAGCAAGGCGCGATAGGCGGTCTCGACGTCGTCGAGCGCGGCAGGGAAGGGATGTTCGGGGGCCAGCCGGTAATCGACGAAGACACCGCGCATCCCGGCAGCTTGCGCCATGCGGGCGACCAGGTGTCTGTAGCTGAGGATATCACCGATCACGAAACCGCCGCCGTGGATATAGAGCAGGGTGCCGTGCTCTGGCGCATCTGCGATGTGGCAGCGATAGGCCGGTATGGTGCCGAGGGTTAAGCGGTCGACCTGCAGTCCTGCGGGGCGCTTGCTGAAAAGGACCGCACTCAGGCTGAATGCCTTTCTGACAAGGGTTGGTGACTTGATCGCGGACAGCACGGGCTTTTGAACATAGCGTGCATAGCGATTGAGGATGCGTTGGCGGCGTGACAGCATTCTGTTTATCTGCCCCTCTGCTGCGGGCCGGTCAATGGGGCTGCGGTCTTGCTACCCCGGCAGAAATGACTGACACCTGTCCCGACTGTGCAAAGCCGCACGAAGGGAGATGTCTTGGACAATTGGGATGAAATCCGCACGGCCTATCAGGTGGCGCGGGCCGGGACGGTCAGTGGAGCGGCAGACACGCTGGGCGTGCATCACGCAACGGTGATCCGGCATATCGACGCTTTGGAGGCGCGGCTGGGCGTCAAGCTGTTCCAGCGCCATGCGCGCGGCTACACGGCAACCGAAGCCGGCGCGGACCTTCTGCAGGTCGCCAAGGTCACGGACGAACAATTCACCCAGCTTCTGGGGCGGATCAAGGGACGTGGCGAAGGCGTGTCCGGCGATCTGGTGGTCACCTCGCTGGCCGAGATGTCGATCATCCTTGTGCCCGTGCTGGCGGAATTTCAGCAAGAACATCCGGGTCTGCGCATCCGTTACCTGACCGGCGAACGGGTCTTCCGGCTTGAATACGGAGAAGCGCATGTGGCCCTGCGTGCGGGCTCTCAGCCGGACGAGCCCGACAACGTGGTCCAGCCGTTCATGGACTTCAACGTCGCACTGGCTGCGTCGAAAGTCTATCTTGACCGGGTGGGTCGCCCCACCAGCGAGGCTGATCTGAAGGACCATACGCTGATCGGGCACGACGACGACACCAACCGTGCGCCGTTCAACCGCTGGATGCACGAAATTGCGGGCCGGGACGCTATCGCGTTCCGCACCACCGACGCCCGGGCCACGCGCGAAGCGGTTTTGTCCGGCGCAGGGATCGGTTTCGTCACGGCGGTCGATCTCAAACGGCACGACATTCTGGAACAGGTTCTGCCGCAGCGTCCGGAATGGGCCTCGAAGCTTTGGCTTGTCACCCATGTCGATCTGCACCGGACGACAAAGGTGCAGGCATTCCTCAGCTTTCTCAAGCGGCGTGTGAAGGACTGGAACGCGTGATTTCCCCGCGGATCGCCGGTCATTTGGCGATGTTGGCCTTTTCGGCGCTGGTGGCGGGCAGTTTCGTGCTGGGTGCGATGGCTGCCAACGACATCGCACCGACCGCGTTGAACGTCGTGCGGTTCTGGGTGGCCGCCTTGATCATGGGCGTTGCCGCTTTCGCCAGCGGCAAGCTCGATCGCTCTGCCTTCGTGGCGCCCTGGCGCTATTTCGTACTTGCAGGGTTGCTGGTGCTTTACTTCGTTCTGATGTTCGAAGGATTGAAAACGGCACGACCGGTCAGTGCGGCGGCGGTCTTCACCCTGACACCGATCCTGGCGGCATGGTTCGGCTGGATGATCATGCGCCAGCGCCTTACGCCGCGCATGGCCCTTGCGCTGGTGATCGGAGGGGCAGGGGCAGTGTGGGTGATTTTCCGCGCGGATGTCGGTGCCTTGATCGCCTTTGATATCGGACGGGGGGAATGGGTCTATTTCTGGGGGTGTGTCGCTCATGCCCTTTATGCGCCCTTGGTGCCGCGTCTGAACCGGGGCGAGGGTGCTGTGGTCTTCACGTTTGGCACGCTTGTCGCAGGGGCCGTGTTGCTGAGCATCTGGGCCTTCCCTGCGGTTATGGCAACCGACTGGACAGCGCTGCCGCGTATCGTCTGGATCACGATCCTTTATACGGCCATCCTTGCCACGTCCGTGACCTTTACCTGCCTGCAATTCGCTGCCCTGCGCCTGCCCAGTGCCAAGGTCATGGCCTACACCTATCTGACGCCGAGTTGGGTGATCGTCTGGCAGCTTGGACTGGGTCAGTCACCACCCCCTGCTCTGGTGCTGGGTGGGGTTGGTTTGACAGCCATAGCGCTGCTGATGCTACTGCGAGACGACTCCTCCGTTGCACCGCAACCAAAATCGTAGGGAACAGAATGTCGTAGCGGGCCGTTGAGTGATCAGCAAAGAAAAGGATTGGCAATGCGAAGCATCATCTACCTCGTCGGCCTCGTCGTGATTGTTCTGGCGGTCGTCTCGTTCGTTCTCTAGCAGAACGTCCGGTTTCAAAGTGATAAAGCCGGTCCAGTGGGCCGGCTTTTTCAGTCGGGGGGCGGGGTTCCCAGCTCTTGCGTCAGAAAGGTCTCGAAGGCGTCGAAGTCCAGATCGCCCATCATCCCAAAGCCCCGCATCCATGCGCTTGCTTCGCGCAGGGCGTCGGGTTCCAGCTTGCACCACTTCACCCTTCCGCGCTTTTCCTGCGAGATCAGGCCCGCCGTCGTCAGCACCGACAGATGCTTGCTGACCGCCGCGAGGGACATCTCGAAAGGGGCGGCCACGTCCGTGACGGCCATGTCGTCCTCAAGCAGCATCGTGAGGATCGCCCGGCGGGTCGGATCGGCAAGGGCCGCGAAAACGATGTCGAGAGGGGGATCCATAAAGCAGGTGTGCGCGCGGTCGTGCGGAACGTCAACCAGTTGGTTGAATGTTGCAGGCAGCGGTTTTGCCGCTGAAACACGGGTGCCACTGTATTGATGTGTTTTGATTATGTCATATTAATCAAAGGGATATCCGGGGATCCGTGCCGTATTGACTCTTTTCACCCCCCTGCCTAGACCTCTGCTCAATCTCGGAAGGGGGCGCTTGCCTTGTCTGACCTCCAAAACCAGCCCGACGACAGAGCCCGATTGAAGGCTCTGGAGGCGAAGCTGGCCAAACGTCGGACGCCCAAGGCTGAAAAGCACCACTCGGAAGAGCATTATTCCCAGGCCCAACTGGCTTGGCGGATGGTGATCGAATTGGTGGCCGGTCTTCTGATCGGTTTCGGCATCGGATACGGGCTGGACGTGGTGTTCAACACCAAGCCCCTCTTTCTGGTGATCTTCATCTTCTTCGGCCTTGCCGCCGGCATGAACGTCATGCTGCGGTCCGCCAAAGAGGTGCAACGCAAGCAGTCGGAACAGTCCGACGACGAAGGTGGGTCCTGATGGAGCAAGACGCGGAAATCGTTGCGGGTGAAATTGTCGCCGAGGGTGCTCCAGACGAAGGCGGGCTGGTTTTCCACCCGCTGGATCAGTTCATCGTCAAACCTGTCTTCGGCGATGGCCCTGTCCATTGGTATTCGGTTACGAACGTCACTGTCTGGCTTGCGATCGTTGTGCTGGCGACGCTGGCTCTTTTCGTGCTGGGCTCGCGGTCGCGCAAGGTCGTGCCGGGCCGGTTGCAATCCGTCGTCGAGCTTTTTTACGGCTTCATCCACAAGATGGTCGAGGATATTACCGGCAAGGAAGGCCTGAAGTACTTTCCGTATATCATGACGCTTTTCGTGTTCATCTTCTTCGCCAACTACCTTGCATTGCTGCCGATGTCCTACTCGGTGACGTCGATGATCGCCGTGACGGCCGTTCTTGGCTTCGGTGTCTTCATCTGGGTCACGGTGCTTGGCTTTGTGCTGCACGGCACCAAGTTTCTGGGCCTTTTCTGGATGAAGGATGCGCCACTGTTCCTGCGACCGATCATCGCGATCATCGAGGTCATTTCCTACTTCGTGCGCCCCGTCAGCCATTCGGTTCGTCTGGCCGGCAACATCACCGCCGGGCACGCGGTCATCAAGGTTTTCGCGGCTTTCGCGCCGGTTCTCATCATCAGCCCGCTGTCCATTCTGGCCATCGTGGCGATCTACGGTCTCGAAGTCCTCGTGGCCGGGATCCAGGCTTATGTCTTCGTCATTCTGACCTGCGTGTATCTGAAGGATGCGCTGCATCCGGCACACTAAGGTCCGATACTCAACGACCCTCAAATTCCATCTGTAAGGAGAAAAGATCATGGAAGGCGATATCGCAACTCTGGGCGCAGGCCTCGCTGGCATTGGTACCGGTCTGGCTGCACTCGGCGTCGGCAACGTGGCTGGCAACTACCTCTCTGGCGCATTGCGCAACCCGTCGGCTGCCGCGTCGCAGACGGCCACACTGTTCATCGGTCTGGCATTCGCCGAAGCACTGGGGATCTTTTCGTTCCTCATCGCACTTCTGCTGATGTTCGCTATCTAAGACCGACCGATCGACTTTTCCTTACGGCTGGCCGGTCCCCACAGGGGCTGGCCGGTACGATGGAAACAAAGACCAACACGCGCATCCGGGGGCCAGCATGGCGACACCAGCAGATGAAATAGTCGTAGGAGCCTGCGTCGACGCAGGCGGCAGTGCACTTGGCATGCCGCAGCTTTGTGCCGACTGGATGCCGAACCAGATTTTCTGGCTAATCGTCGCCCTGATCGTGACGTTCCTGATCCTCAGCCGCATTGCCCTGCCGCGGATCTCGTCGGTCGTTGCAGAGCGGTCTGGCACGATTACGAACGATCTGGCCATGGCGGAAGATCTCAAACAACGTGCGGTCGAAGCCGAAGCTGCCTACGAAAAGGCGCTTGCGGACGCCCGGCAAGAGGCCAACAAGATCGTCGCAGATGCACGGGCGGAGATCCAGAAGGACCTCGATGCTCAACTGGCCAAGGCCGATGCCCGCATCGCAGAGCAGACCGCCGAAAGCGAGAAAGCCATCGCTGAAATCCGCGACAACGCCGCGACCTCGGTCAAGGACGTTGCCAAGGACACTGCCAAGGCGCTGATCGCAGCCCTGGGCGGCGAGGCTGATGCCAAGGCGGTTACCGCCGCCGTCAATTCCAAGATGAAAGGCTGACAGACATGCGTATTCTACTGACCGCCGTCCTGATCGCCTTTGCTGGCCCAGCCCTTGCTGCCGGCGAAACTTTCGTATCGATGGCGAACACCGACTTCGTGGTGCTGATCGCCTTCCTGATTTTCCTTGGTGTCCTGCTGTATTTCAAGGTGCCGGGCAAGGTTGCCGAAATGCTGGACAAGCGCTCCGGTGGCATCCAGTCGGAACTCGACGAAGCCAGATCGCTGCGCGAAGAAGCCCAGAAGCTGCTTGCCAGCTACGAACGCAAGCAAAAGGAAGTTCACGACCAGGCCGACAGGATCGTCGCAAATGCCAAGGAAGAGGCACAGACCGCCGCTGATATGGCCAAAAGCGAGATCGAGCGCTCGGTAGAGCGTCGTCTGGCCGGTGCAGAGGACCAGATCGCGAGCGCGCGTGCGGCCGCCATCAAGGACATCCGCGATCAGGCGATTGCAGTCGCCACCGCCGCAGCAGCCGAGGTTCTGTCCAAACAGATGGATGCCCAGAAAAGCAACGCACTGATCGACAGCTCGATCGAGACAGTCGGGAAGAAGCTGCACTAACCCGAATGTCGCACGATTGCGATTGATCTTGGGAAGCCCGGTGGATCGGATCACCGGGCTTTTTTTGCGGTAAGTGCAGATGTTAAAAAGGCCGCCTCTTGCGAGGCGGCCTTTTTTCTCAGGTTGCGGGACGCGCCCTAGTTCGGCGTGATGATGACTTCGACGCGGCGGTTCTGCTGGCGACCATCCGGTGTCAGGTTCGATGCAACGGGTGCGTCTTCGCCGCGACCGATCGCACTGATCCTGCTTGGCGCCACGCCACCGTTGATCAGCACCGATGTCACGCTTTGCGCACGTTGCTGGGACAGTGTCTGGTTATAGCCCGCCGCGCCGGTGTTATCGGTATGGCCGATGACGCGCACGGTGCTGTTGGGGTATCGGACCAGCGATGCTGCCAGCGTGTTCAGCGACGCCTGGCTGTTGCCACCGAGGGTGCTTGAATCCACGGCGAACAAGATGTTGTCCGGCAGGGTGACAGTCAGGTTGCTGCCGTCGTTTGTCACGTCGACGTTGCCACCAAGTGACTGGCGCAGTTCTTCTTCCTGACGGTCGAGCGCGTTGCCGATGCCCGCACCGATACCGGCTCCGACGATCCCGGCAAGGGCTGCGTTGCGGGTGCGTTCCTCGCTGGTGTTGCCGGAAGCGATACCGGCCAATACGCCGGCTGTCGCACCAAGGGCTGCACCAGAGTTGCGGTTCTGGTTGTTGTTCGGGCCCGGCACGTCTGCGACGCAAGCTGCGGTCAGTGCAAGGGCGCCAAGGGTGAGGGGAATACGGTTCATGGACATGGGGTTCTCTTTCTTTGGACGCAAGAATTGGATCTCTGCGCTACCACTAACATATCTGTCATAACACTGCGCTATCCAATATCAGTCTAGGTTCAAGGGACGGGCGGCATCAAGCTACGTCTTCTCGGGCGCTTTCCCATGCCAGAATCGCGCGTTTGACCGGTAACCCCCAGTGATAGCCACCCAAACCGCCGGACTTGCGCAGTGCGCGATGACAGGGAATCAGAAAGCTGACGGGGTTGCGCCCCACTGCGGTGCCCACGGCCCGAACTGCCTTGGGGTTTCCGATGCTTCTGGCAATCTCGGAATAGGTCGTGACATGGCCAGACGGCACACGCATCAGCGCCTCCCAGACCTTGAGCTGGAACGGTGCGCCGATCAGGTGCAGCTTGGTCTCTCCGGTCATGGCAAAGGCGTTCTCGACCCAGTGCCGCAGGCTGTCGGGGTCTTCGACGAAGGAGGCGTCGGGCCAGCGCGCTGTCAGGTCGCGCATCGCCTCTTCCGGGCCTGCTTCGCTGGAAAAGGCGATACCGCAGATGCCTTTGTCCGTGCCCATAGACAGCGCGGGACCGAAGGGGCTGTCGAACCAGCCCCAGCGAATGGTCAGCCCACCCCCGGCACGGGCGAACTCACCGGGGGACATCGCCTCCCACCGCAGGAACAGATCGTGCAGGCGGCCCGTGCCGGACAACCCGACATTATCCGCAGTCTCCAATGTCGTGAACCGGTCGGTCAGCAACCGCTTGGCATGGCCCAGCGTCAGATATTGCTGATACCGCTTGGGAGACACGCCGGCCCATTGCGAAAACAGTCGCTGGAAATGGGCCGCAGACATGTTCATCTGCCCTGCCAGTTCGTCAAGCGACAGCACATGGTCGGCCTGTGCGTCGATCAGCGCGATGGCGCGACCCATAACGTGGTAGTGATATGATTGGTCATGATCCATAGGCCCAATCTATCCCGCGCCATGCATTGCACGCGACCCGAATTTTGCGCATTAGAGACTGATGGCCAAGCAGCTTGATTATCATACGATCCGAGAGATATTTACACGTTTCCAGACGTCAGACCCTGAACCCAAGGGCGAGTTGGAACATGTGAATGCCTATACGCTGGTCGTGGCCGTGGCGCTTTCCGCGCAGGCGACGGACGCGGGGGTGAACAAGGCCACACGCGGGCTCTTTGCCGTTGCCGATACGCCGCAGAGGATGCTTGACCTCGGGCTGGACGGTGTGACGGACCACGTCAAGACCATCGGTCTGTTCCGACAAAAGGCGAAGAACGTCATCAAGCTGAGCCGGATCCTTGTCGACAACTACGGTGGCGAGGTCCCCAACTCACGTGCCGCGCTGCAATCACTACCCGGTGTGGGCCGCAAGACAGCGAACGTGGTGCTGAACATGTGGTGGGGCCAGCCCGCACAGGCTGTCGACACGCATATTTTTCGCTTCGGCAACCGCACGGGCATCGCCCCCGGCAAGACGGTCGAGATCGTCGAACGCGCCATCGAGGATCAAATTCCGGCGGATTTCCAGCTTCACGCGCATCACTGGATGATCCTGCATGGCCGCTATATCTGCGTCGCGCGCAAACCCAAATGCGGGGCCTGCATCATCCGCGACCTCTGCCCCTTCGAGGAGAAGACAGTATGAGCCACTACGATGTCATCGGGATCGGCAACGCGATCGTCGATGTGATTGCGCCTGCAGACGACATGTTCCTTGACCAGATGGGCATCGAGAAGGGGATCATGCAGTTAATCGAACGGGACCGGGCTGAACTGCTTTATTCCGCAATGAGGGACCGTACCGAAACGCCCGGCGGCTCGGTGGCGAACACCATCGCGGGGCTGGGCGCACTGGGGCTGTCCACCGCCTTCATCGGCAAGGTCAAGGACGACGCGTTGGGACGGTTCTATGCCAAGGGGATGGCCGATTCCGGCACCGCCTTTCCGAACGCGCCCGTGGCCGGGGCCGCGGCACCCACGTCGCGGTCGATGATCTTCGTCTCTCCCGATGGCGAGCGGTCGATGAACACCTATCTTGGCGCGGGCGCCGATATTGGCCGGTCGGATGTGGATGGAGCCGTCTTCGAGGGTGGCAAGATCCTGTTTCTCGAAGGATATCTGTTCGACAAGGACGAAGGAAAGACCGCCTTTGCCGAAGCCGCGCACCAGATGAAGGCGGCGGGTGGGCGGTCCAGCATCACCCTGTCGGATCCGTTCTGCGCCGACCGCCACCGGGATGACTTCAAGCAGCTGATCGCCGAGGGCATGGATATCACGCTGGGCAATGTGGCCGAGTGGAAGACGCTCTACGAAACCGACGATCTCGATGCCGCACTCGATCAGGCGGCTGCCGCTTGCGACATCGTCGTATGCACCCGGTCCGGTGACACCGTCATGATTCGCCAAGGAAAGATGCGCATCGAGGTTCCGGTGCACCGAGTCACGCCGGTAGACGCCACCGGAGCAGGCGACCAGTTCGCCGCCGGTTTCCTTTTCGGTCTGGCGACGGGCCGCGATCTGGACACGGCGGGCCGCATGGGCGTCATTGCGGCAGCCGAGGTCATCGGCCACGTTGGACCGCGCCCCAAGGTTTCGATCAAGATGCTGTTCGAAAAGGCCGGGCTGATTTGAGCCAAAGCGCGTCGAGCCTGTCGATGTCATCGGTGTCGAAACGGGCCTCCTCTTTCCAGTAACGGCCGGAAGGCACACGATAATCCAGCGTGTCTTCCAATGCCTGTGCGTCCGAGAGAGCCTCTGTTTCGAAAGCCTGTGGCATGGCTTGGGCGGCACCCTCTGGCGTGCTGCGCGGGAAGACCAGTCGGCTCGGGTCGTGGCTGAGATTGACTGTGGCACAGCCGCGAAGGGCTGCCAGCCTCATCAGCCGCGCCGATTTCGCTTCGAGCGACCGCAGGGTGACATCCTTGCGCAGTGGATCGGCGGCCCCGGTTCCATAGAAATGCGTCTGGGCGGCATCATAGGTCATGTCACAGCCCAGAAAGGCCATGACCTTCGGCCTGAGAGCAGCCAGCGCCCAATATCCTGCGGTAAAGGCCATGGTGCCGCCTGCGTAGACAAAGCCGCCCAGCGTGTTTTGCAAGGGCACGTAGTCTTCGGCTGTGATGAATTTTTGATGGGCTGCGACCGTTTGCGGCCGTCGGTCTTCGGGAAAATCCTCTGGATGGATCAGATAGTCCCAGTCTGGTCTGACCTGCCACGCGTTGTTGATCGCGATGATCGTGTCAAAGGGCGGTCTTGCCCATTCCCGGCACTGCGTCACCGATGGGCCAGAGCCCAGGATCAAAACTGTAGACATACTGCATCCCCATCTTCCTTGGTCCGACTTATCGCGCGGTTTCAAAAAGTCGATAGGACAGAATGCCTTCGGCGGGCATATCTTGTCCTTGGATGAATACGGTGGGCGCGCCATTCCGGGCTTGGTCACCAGGTGCGGGCCCGGAATGACGGCTTCATCGTCGGCGGTCATCGGCATGCCTGCCTGTACCGCAGACACAAGATGCCACGACACGCTTAAGGAATGATGAACGGTTTCATCCGAGGGAAAATATGCCGGGGGGAGTCCGCAGGATGGGGGGCTGGCCCCCCTTATACGCTTGGATTACTCGCCCAGTTTGGCGTGAACTTCCTTCAGGTCGATTTCGTCCACCGGCATCTTGTTGCCTGGGTTCTCGAAGTCGTATTTGAACAGATGGAAATCTTTCTTGTAGATTTCATAGATCAGGTGCATCGACATATCGTCGAAATAGTCCTCCACCGGATGCAGACGCTTTGGCCCGTGTCCTTCGCTTTCGTTGAAGCGTGGGATGTTCGACAGGTCGATCTGATGGGGTGTCTCGATGTGATCCAGCACCTGCTGCATCCCGTCGTTGAACTTTTCGGTCCAGAGAATCCTGTCGTAGGTGCCGCCGTTGACGATGAAGGTGCTGATGTGACCCGACATGGCCGACCAATGGATGTCAGGCTCCATCGGGCGGCGCCAGCGGATGGTGTCGCGGGCAAAAAGCAGAAAGCGGCGGAATGACTTGATCTGGTCGAACTCGAAGCCGGTCTCGGGGTCGCCGACCTCGATCCCGTATTTCTGGATCAGAAGCGGGACGAGATTACCACGATAACGCTTGCCGTTGCGCTGGATGCCGCAGATCTTGTCGAAAAAGGACGACAGGATCCGGGTGTAGGGATTGCGGACGCAGGTAAAGGCATAGGACCGGTGGGCTTTCACGTTGTCGGTGATTGGCTGCTGGCTGTCGTCCAGCGCCCACTTGTGCATCCCGTTCTTGGCGTCGTGGATGTCGCCGTCGAAAAATTCACTGTGATCAGAGTAATACATGATCTGCCCGATGGTCGAACAGGCACACTTGGGCACCACGCGGTAAACCACGCTTTCGCTTTCCGTCATCCAAGTGCCGGGAAAACCCATGCTCGCCGTCCTCGTTCTTTGCAGCCTCAGGCTACCCCTTCTTTATTCTAAGTCAGGGCTTGTGGCAAAGAAACCCTGTAATTCCGTCGGAAATATGGGTTATGCAAGGCATCAACGGGACCACGAACGACGGAATGTTCTTTGCATGGCAAAAATCGCCTTTATTTTGCTATGTCACAAGGATCCTGATGCGATCATTCTACAGGCGCAGCAACTGACGGCCGTCGGTGATTTCATCGCGATCCACTTCGATGCCCGCGCCCCGAAGACGGCGTTCGACCGTATCAAGGCCGCGTTGGCGGGAAACCCGAACGTTACCTTTGCCAGAAAGCGGGTCAAATGCGGTTGGGGCGAGTGGAGCCTCGTTGAGGCCACGCTTCATGCCGTCGAAGCGGCAGCCCATGCGTTTCCCCGAGCCAGCCATTTCTACATGGTGTCGGGCGACTGCATGGCGATCAAGTCCGCCGTCTATGCGCACAGGTTCCTCGATTCGCGTGATGTCGACTACATTGAAAGCTTCGACTATTTTGAAAGCGACTGGATCAAGACCGGCTGGCGGGACGAGCGGCTGATCTACCGGCATGTCTTCAATGAACGGACCCAGAAGTGGTTGTTTTACAGCTCGTTCAAGATCCAGAAAAGGTTGGGCCTGACACGCGAGGTGCCGCATGACCTGCAGATGATGATCGGGTCGCAGTGGTGGTGCCTGCGGCGACGCACGATCGAAGCGTTGCTGGATTTCTGCCGCTCCCGCAAGGACGTGATCCGGTTCTTCCGCACGACGTGGATCCCGGACGAGACGTTCTTTCAGACCCTTGTCCGCCATCTGGTTCCCGGCGACGAGATTGACGCACGGACCCTGACCTTTCTGATGTTCACCGACTATGGGATGCCGCTTACATTCTACAACGACCATTACGACCTGCTTTTGGGGCAGGACAGCCTTTTTGCCCGCAAGATTTCACCGGATGCGACTGAGTTGAAGGAACGGCTGGGCAAACTCTATGCTTCCGAAAAGGATGGGTTCACGATCTCGAACGAAGGTCCGAACCTTTTCAAGTTTCTGACCGGTCGGGGGCGGGTCGGGCGGCGGTTCGCGCCGCGGTTCTGGGAAACTGACACGTCGCTTGGGCCGGACCGTGAACTGATGATCGTGGCCTGCAAGAAATGGCACGTGGCAAAGCGGTTGACCGCCGCGATCCGGCAAAAGACCAACATTCCGACGATTGACTACCTTTTCAACGAAGAAAGCGCGGATCTGCCGGACCTGGGCGGCATCCAGTCCACGCTGAACAAGCGCACGCGTCACAGGCGGGCATTGATGCGTATGTTGTTCGATCACTTCGAGACGAACCGGCTGATCATATGTCTGGACACGGCCAGTATCGACCTGATGCATGATTTCTTTTCCGACCGGTCGATGACACGGCTGCTTGAAATCGAGTGCACGTTCGACGACGACTATCTGATCGGACACGCGCGGCGCACGGGCCTTGCAGGAGAGCAGACGAATGCCGAAACGCTTGCGCAGCTCTTGCCTGCGATCCGCAACGATGTGAACTTCGAGAGTGACCGGATCAGGGATAACAATTTCTCGCATCACCACCTGCTGCGCGAACGCTTCGAGCCGGACGTCAACGCCCGGGCTATCGGCGACTTTCTGGGCGTGGGGGATGAAGTCGCGCTGGAACTGGCTGAAACGCCTCATCTATTTGTGGATTGAACATGCAATACGACTATGACGACCAGAACATCTTTGCCAAGATCCTGCGCGGCGAGATACCGAACACCACCGTCTTCGAGAACGATAACGCGCTGGCATTTGAAGACATCCAGTCACAAGCACCCGTGCATGTGCTGGTGATCCCGAAAGGGCCCTACGTGTCGATCGACCATTTCGCGCGGGACGCAAGCATCGAGGAGCAGGCGGATTTTTTCGCCGCCGTTGCAGCCGTCTGCGACAAGACGGGGGTCGAGCAGGGCTTTCGCGCCATTGCGAACAGTCGCACGCATGGCGTGCAGGAGGTGCCGCATTTCCATCTGCATATCATCGGGGGTGCGCAATTGGGGCGAATGCTTCCGGCGGACTGACGCTAGTCCCGGACCCTGTCCGGGACGCCGCCCCACCCGCCGTCCCGCTGCCTCCGGCGGGAGTTTAGGGGCAAGATGAAGCCCGGCCTCAGCGCCCGCTGGTAAGCGACAGGAACACGTCTTCGAGATCCGACTGTTCTGTCGTGACGTCCTGAATGGTGATACCCGCGTTGCGGACGATGTTCAGGATCTGTTCGGCGGGCGTCGAGGCCGCGTGGTAGGTAAACACCATCTGGCCATTGTCCCGCAGCTGGCCGGTGATGCTGTCGGGCAGGGTGGGCAGCGCGGCCTTCGCGCCGGGAGTGACGACCAGTGATTTGCTGTCGATGCGTCCCAGCAGGTTCTTGGTGGTGTCGCGCACGATCGTCTCGCCGTGATTGATGATGGCGATCTCGTCGCACATCTCCTGCGCTTCTTCGAGGTAATGGGTCGTGAGGATGATCGTCATACCCTGTTCGTTGAGGCGACGCACGTTTTTCCACAGCATGTTGCGCAACTCGATATCCACACCCGCGGTCGGTTCGTCGAGCACGAGGATCTGCGGGTTGTGGACCAGTGCCTTGCCCAGCAGCAGGCGACGGCGCATGCCGCCCGACAGCGACCGCGCGTAGGCGTCTGCCTTGTCTGTCAGGCCGATCAGCTCGAGGATTTCGTCGGTGCGGCGTTGCGATTTCGGCACACCGTAGAGCCCTGCCTGCACGTCCAGCGACTGACGCGGCGTGAAGAAGGCGTCGAGGTGGGGTTCCTGTGGCATGATGCCAATCGCCGCGCGGGACTGGCGCGGGTTCGCGTCCTGATCGAAGCCCCAGATCTGCACCGACCCTGCCGATTTCACGACCAGACCGGCGAGAATGTTGATCAGCGTGGATTTCCCAGCACCGTTCGGGCCGAGCAGGCCAAAGATCATGCCCCGCGGAATAGAGAGGTCGATGCCCTTCAGCGCCTCTTTCGCGGGGGTTTTGCCGGTTGCGGCGTAGGTCTTGGTCAGCCCGCTGATTTCGATCGCATTCTCGGTCATGTCGCCCTTTCGTCCGCCGGTGAGTGGCGGTAGTGTCGGCTTGATCTAGGGTGCAAACGCCCGAACGACAACCAGAGGCCATGCCATGAACAGACCCGCGCCCGAAACCAAGATCGTCACCGGCTGGCGGGTGGCCTGCGACGGCAATGGACCCGGGCTGGGCCATCCGCGTGTCTGGATGCAGATTCCACCCGAAAAGGGTTTCGTCGAATGTGGCTATTGCGACGCCCGTTTTGTCCATGAAAGCATGAAGGACGAGGTGGGTGACGCCTGAGCCATTGCTGTTGCGAACGGCAGGGCAGGGCGATCTGGACGCCCTTGCGCGGCTGTGGTGGGACGGCTGGCAGATCGGGCATCAAGGTGTCGTGCCGGATGCCCTCGCAAGGATGCGGACGCTTGCGTCTTTTCGGGACAGGCTTGAGTCCGCATTGGTCGATGTGCTGACATCCGGTCCGGTGGGGAAACCCGATTGTCTCGTCATTCTCAGGGGGGCCGAGGTCGATCAGTTCTATGTGGCACCGGACCGGATCGGGTCAGGCTTTGCCAGTATGGTGATGGGCGTAGCGGAAGCCGTGTTGCGGGACAGGGGTACAGACCGGGCGTATGTGATCTGCACCGAGGGGAATGACCGTGCGATGCGGTTCTACCGGCGACATGGCTGGGACGAGGTCGCACGCGGCGATGCAGTCGTGCCGGGACCCTTTACCCTGCGTGTGATCCGCTTCGAAAAGAGCCTGTGACCGGTGGACCCCCTTGGGGCTGCGTGCGACAACGAACTGTCCAGCGAAGGAGAACGCCATGTCATTCGGTAAAGGTTGCCATCTGCATCTGATCGATGGATCGGCCTATATCTTTCGCGCCTTTCACGCGCTTCCACCGCTGACGCGCAAGTCCGACGGTTTGCCGACGGGCGCCGTGAGCGGTTTTGTCTCGATGCTGCAGCGGTATATCGAAAACAACACCGGAGCGGATGCGGCGACCCATGTGGCGGTGATCTTCGACAAGGGCAGTCATACCTTCCGCAACGACCTTTATGACCAGTACAAGGCCAATCGGGATGCCATGCCCGAAGACCTGCGTCCGCAGATTCCCCTGACCCGCGAGGCCACGCGGGCGTTCAACATCGCCTGCGAGGAGATCGAAGGCTTCGAGGCCGACGACATCATCGGAACTCTGGCCCATATGGCGCGCGACGCCGGGGGCCGGGTCACGATCATTTCCAGCGACAAGGACCTGATGCAGCTTGTGGGCGACGGTGTCGAGATGCTTGATCCGATGAAGAACAAGCGGATCGACAGCGAGGGCGTGGTCGAAAAGTTCGGTGTGGCGCCGGAACGGGTCGTGGACGTTCAGGCCTTGGCCGGGGATTCGGTCGATAACGTGCCCGGAGCGCCGGGGATCGGGATCAAGACGGCTGCGCTTTTGATCAACGAGTTCGGCGATCTTGATGCCTTGCTGGAACGGGCCGGCGAGATCAAGCAGCCCAAGCGGCGTCAGACGCTGATCGACCACGCCGAACAGATCCGGTTAAGCCGCACGTTGGTCAAGCTGGATTGCGACATGGAGTTGCCGTTCACACTGGACGATCTTGAAATACAGGACCCCGATCCGGAAAAGCTGTTGGGTTTTCTGGCCGAGATGGAGTTCCGCACGATCAGCAAGCGGATCGCAGAGCAACTGGGCCGGGAGGCTCCGGTCATCGAGGCTAGCGCCCCGGCGGCGGTCGTGGCGGCGACGGAACTGCCCGGTGCGCCCGATCTGCCCTTCGATCACGCCAACTACGAGATGGTGGGCGATGCGCAGGCATTGCAGGGCTGGATCGACCTCATCCGCGAACGGGGCTACGTGTCGGTCGATACCGAGACGACCAGCCTTGACGAGATGACCGCCGAACTGGTCGGCGTGTCACTTTGCGTCGATGCGGGCAAAGCCTGTTATATCCCGCTGGCCCATCGGCCCGAGGGCACGGGAGACCTTTTCGGTTCCGAGGAACTGGCCCCCGGTCAGATGGCGCTGGACGATGTGCTGGCGGTCCTGAAGCCCGTGCTGGAGGACCCCTCGGTCCTGAAAATCGCGCACAACATGAAATACGATCTCAAGGTGCTGGGGCGCTACGGCATCGCCGTGCATCCGATCGAGGACACGATGCTGCTGAGTTATGCCCTGCACGCGGGGTTGCACAATCATGGCATGGATCTCTTGTCCGAACGGTATCTGGGTCACAACCCCATTTCGATCAAGACACTGATCGGGTCGGGCAAGGCGCAGCGCACCTTCGACAAGGTGCCACTGGAAGAGGCGGTGAATTATGCTGCCGAAGATGCGGATATCACCCTGCGGCTGTGGCAGACCTTCAAGCCGCGCCTGCATGCCAAGAAGGTCACGACCGTCTACGAGACGCTTGAACGGCCACTTGTGCCGGTGCTGGCGGACATGGAGCGTGCGGGCATCAAGGTGGACCGCAATACGCTGTCGCGCATGTCCAGCGCCTTTGCGCAGAAGATGGCGGGACTGGAGGCGGATATCTACCATCTTGCCGGTCGCACGTTCGCCGTGGGCAGCCCCAAGCAGATCGGTGAAGTCCTGTTCGACGAGATGGGCCTGACATTGCCGGACGGCAAGATGCCCAAGAAGGGCAAGACCGGCGCATGGTCCACGGGTGCGGATATCCTTGAAGACATGGCGACGATCCACGATCTGCCGCGGCGAATTCTGGACTGGCGTCAGGTGTCGAAGCTGAAATCGACCTATACCGATGCGCTGCAGGATCACATAAATCCCGAGACGGGGCGGGTGCACACGTCCTATTCCATTGCAGGGGCAAGCACCGGGCGGCTGGCATCGACCGACCCTAACCTTCAGAACATACCGATCCGGTCCGAGGAAGGCCGCCGGATCCGCGAAGCCTTTATCGCGGAGGACGGCAAGCTGCTGGTGGCGCTGGACTACAGTCAGATCGAGCTGCGTATTCTTGCGCATGTCGCGGGCATCGAGGAGTTGAAGCAGGCGTTCCGCGACGGTGTCGACATTCACGCGCTGACCGCATCAGAGATGTTCAACGTGCCGCTGGACGCGATGACGCCCGATATTCGCCGGCAGGCCAAGGCGATCAATTTCGGCGTGATCTACGGGATCAGCGGCTTCGGTCTGGCCCGCAATCTGCGGATTCCGCGGGCCGATGCGCAGGGCTTCATCGACCGCTACTTCGACCGCTTCCCCGGTATCCGCGTCTACATGGACGACACGATAGCCTTTGCAAAAGAGCACGGCTACGTGCAGACCCTTTTCGGGCGCAAGATCAACACGCCCGAGATCAACGCCAAGGGCCCGCAGGCGGGCTTTGCCAAGCGGGCGGCCATCAACGCACCGATCCAGGGGACCGCGGCGGACGTGATCCGCCGAGCGATGATCCGGATGCCCGAGGCGATCAGGGGCCAGCCCGCCACGATGCTGTTGCAGGTGCACGACGAACTTCTGTTTGAAGTCGAAGAGGGTGCAGTCGACCGGTTGATCGACTCGGCCCGCGCGGTGATGGAAAACGCGGCCGACCCGGCAGTGAAGCTGGACGTGCAGTTGTCCGTCGATGCGGGGCAGGGGCGCAGCTGGTCGGACGCGCATTAACTGGATTTATCTGCCGACGCTCTAGCTTTTACGGGCGACGCTACAACCAAGGATGTGACAGTGAGCGATACCAGAAACCTGCCAAGCCTTGGGCTGGCCCTTCTTCCCGTGGTGCTGACGCTAGGGCTGCTTGCGTTGCAGTTGTTCTATTACGGGGACTTCACGCCGCATATTCCGCTGATCATCGGACTTGCCATCACCTCTTTGTTGGGACGGATGCGCGGGCAGGGATGGTTCGATATCCGCGAGGGGATCTTTCACGTCATCCATGTGTCGATGCCGTCCTTGGCGGTTCTGATCGTCGTGGGCATGATCATCGGCGTCTGGATCGCGTCCGGCACCGTGCCGACGTTGATCTACTACGGTCTGACATTGCTCAATCCATCCGTCTTTCTGTCTGCCGCGATGATCCTTTGCGCGATCGTGTCGCTGTCGCTGGGGACAAGCTGGGGCACCGTGGGCACGATCGGTCTGGCGCTCATGGGCATCGGCGCAGGCTTTGACGTGCCGGCCTACTGGACGGCGGGGGCCGTCGTGTCCGGCGCCTTCTTCGGCGACAAGATTTCACCACTGTCCGACACCACCAATCTGGCACCTGCCGTAACAGGCGTTTCGGTGTTCGACCACATTCAGAACATGCTGCCGACAACGGTGCCCGCGATGCTGATCGCCTTGGTGATCTACAGTCTCGCGGGCTATTTCATCATGGGCGAGGGCGACACGTCCTTCGTGGCGATCGAAGCGATCACCTCGGGCCTTGATGAACGCTTCGCGCTGGGCCTCGTGCCGCTGCTTCCTGCCGTGATCGTCGTAGCGCTTGCGGTGACCAAGCAACCGCCGCTGCCATCGCTGTTTTCGGGCGTTGTCGCCGGTGCGCTTGTCGCCATCTTCTGGCAGGGGGTCGGCTTGCATGACGTCTTCACCTACGCGCAGTCCGGCTTTGCCATCGACACCGGCATTTCCGATATCGACGGCCTGCTGAACGCGGGTGGCATCCAGTCGATGATGTGGACCATCTCGCTGATGCTGATCGCGCTGGGCTTTGGCGGCGCACTCGAGCGGACGGGCTGTCTGGAAGCGATCATCAATGCCATCATCAAGCGCGTGAAAAGTTTCGGCGCGGTGCAGACCAGCGCCATCGGGACCAGCTTTGCCACGAACCTCGTCGCGGGCGACCCCTATATCTCGATTGCCTTGCCGGGGCGGATGTATGCACCGCTTTATCGCGGCATCGGCTATTCGACGCTGAACCTGTCGCGGGCGGTGGAAGAGGGGGGCACGCTGATGTCGCCGCTGATCCCCTGGAATGCGGGTGGTGCCTTTGTCATCACGGCGCTTGGGCTGGGCATCATGGACGGAGATCTGACCAACCTGCTGTATATCCCGCTGGCCTTCGCCTGCTGGACCGCCCCGTTCATCGGCGTTTTCTATGCGCTGACAGGGCTGTTTTCGCCCCGCGCGTCCGATGCGGAGCGGATGACCTGGAAAGACCAGAACGAGGACGTGAAAGACATGGAAGGCCATGCGCTGACATCATGAAGCACCCGTCTGATTGGGCGGAACCGCCCGGTCCGACGATGCGTTCCCTTGGTGAAACACATTCAAGGAGTGCACCATGAGCGATGACAAACAGGAATTCTTTGACCGTCTCGACGACGTTCAGGCAGGAATGCTGGGTCTGACCAAGGACGGTGAGACTGTCCCGATGGCCCCGCAACTGCGCAAGGACCGCGACGGCAAGATCTGGTTCATCACGGCCAAAGGCACCGATCTGGTCGAAGGCGTATCGGCGGGCCCGCAAAAGGCGCGTCTGGTCGTGGCCGACAGTGAGTCCGGGCTTTACGCCAACGTCGAGGGCACATTGAACCTCAGCCACGACCCCGACGTTCTGGACGAGCTTTGGTCACCGATGGCGGCAGCGTGGTTCGAGGATGACCGCAAGGACCCCGACGTGCGGCTGCTGTGTTTCGAGCCGTCTTTCGCAGCCTGCTGGTTCAATACCACGAGCGGCGTGAAATTTCTCTACGAGATTGCCAAGGCGAATCTGTCAGACACCCAGCCCGACACGGGTCGCAAGACGGAAGTCCGGTTCTGAGCGGCTGACATCGTCAAGGAAGAAAGGCGGGGAACATCCCCGCCTTTTTTGTTTTAGGGCATCTCAGCCTTGGCTTAGTTGACGTTCGTGCCTTCGATCAGGTTCGCGTCCTGCCGCTTGGCCGAGGCGATTTCGATGCGCCGGGGTTTCAGCGCTTCGGGCACCTCACGCACAAGATCGATATGCAGCATGCCGTCGGCGTGGGACGCACCCGTGACCTTGACGTGGTCGGCAAGGGTGAACCGGCGTTCGAAGGCACGGGTGGCGATGCCACGGTGCAGGAACGTCCGCTCTTCGGTGTCCTCCTCGGCCTTGCGGGCGGTGACGACCAGCGCACGATCCTTGACTTCGATGGACAGGTCGTCCTGTGCAAAGCCGGCGACGGCGATCGAAATGCGCCATGCGTCGTCGTCAGTCTTTTCGATGTTGTAGGGGGGATAGCCCGACTGGCCGACGTCGGATGCCAGGGCACGGTCCATCAGGTCGGCAATCTGGTCGAAGCCGACAGAGGCACGGTAAAGAGGGGTTAGGTCGAGTGTTCGCATGGGGTCATCCTTCATCAAGCGATAACGAAATGCCTTCCCCGTGGGGACAGGCGGTCAGTTCCGAGGCCCGAAAGAGGCACCTCGTGTGACTGATGTAGGTAACCTGATTTCACCGTTCAAGAGCGTCAGGGCCGCACGAATTTCGCGCCCGTGTCGTTGCGCTGCCCGACCGACAGCAAGCGGGAGCTGCCGCCGGGGCGGGCGGGGCCGAAAGCTGCGAAATGCGCCATCAGCGCATCGAGCGGCCCGTCCAGTGACGTGCCCAGCGACACGGGCGCCCCTTCCAGTTCCGCCATCGCAGAGACGACGGATACGATTTCCGCCCGGCCATCGACGATCCGGAAGACCGGTGCGCCCGACGATCCGAAATCGACCGAGCAGGTCATGGCGACCACGCCACGCTGCTTGCCGATGACGTTGCAGACGTCCTGCAGGGACGGCGCATTTTCGCGCCCACGCCCGTAGGAAACGATCCCGATCCGTTCGCCTGCGTCCGGTTGTGGCGCGACCGAGAACGGTTGGACACGCGACAGGCGAATGGCCTGATCCAGTTCGAGAACGGCGATGTCCACCGCGACATTGTCGGTCTTGTCGGTGGGATCGAAGGCATAGTCAGGATGCACGGCCAGACGGCTGACGCCGCGTGTGGCGTCCGCACGACCGCCGCGCAAACCGGCTGAAAAGGTAATCCGTTCCGCCGTGACAGGCGTGCCGTCGAAGTCGAACAGGCAATGTGCAGCGGTCAGAATCATCGTCTCGCGGATCAATGTGGCCGTGCAGAACCCTTTGCCCGCAATATCAAGACGGCCGACAGCCTCCCATCCACGGTTGGCCTCGCCTGTCTCCAGCGAAACGAGCGGGGTATCCTGGGCGTGCAGCGGGCCGGCGACAAGGGCGAGAGCAAGAAGGAGAGGTTTGATCATGAGCGCGTGTGTGCCACGACATCACGGCGCCAGCTTGGCAGGATTGCGACCTTAGCGGAGAATTGGAACGGGTGCGTCTTTTTCGCCATGCACGCTCAGGGCCGGGGGCTGCGGCCCGCCGGTGGCCCAATCCAGAAGCTCGACGGTATGGACGATCGGGGCGCTGCTGCCCGATCCGATCTGCATCATGCAGCCGATGTTTCCGGCGGCGATGACCTGCGGTTGCAGCGCCTCGAGTGTGCGCAGCTTGCGATCCTTCAACTTGCCCGAGATTTCGGGCTGCATCAGGTTGTAGGTCCCCGCAGAGCCACAGCACAGGTGTGGATCGGCTGGTTCCAGCACCGTAAAGCCGGCCCGTTTCAAGAGATCCTTGGGATAGGTCTTGATCTGCTGGCCGTGTTGCAGCGAACAGGCGGCGTGATAGGCGACGCGCATCCCGTCTCCGGTGGTGGTGGGCGTGGATGGTAATTGCGGCGCATCGGTGCCCGCGATCCCGCCTTTGGCGACATTGAGGTCGATCTGGGGGCAGTCGCCGGGCATCAGGTCCATCAGGACTTCGCTCACGTCCCGCGTGATGGCCGACACACGCGCTGCGTCCCCGGCCATGTCGGTGTTGCGGAACATGTGACCGTAGTCCTTGACCGTGGTGCCGCATCCGCTGGTGTTGATGACGATGGCGTCCAGCCCGCCCGCATCGATTTCGGCGCACCATGCCCGGATGTTTCGGGCGGCGAAGGCGTGGCTGCTGTCTTCCTTGCCCATGTGATGGGTCAGCGCGCCACAGCATCCTGCCCCCTTTGCCACCACGACGTCGGCCCCCAGACGGGTGAGCAGGCGAATTGTCGCGTCGTTGATGTCGGTGTTCAGGGCCTTTTGTGCACAGCCTGTCATCAAGGCAACGCGCATCTTCCTGTCGGTCGCGGGAAAGGTCTGGGGGTCGTCGTTGCGGCTGACCGGCGGGATGGTCTTGGGCGCCATTGCCAGCATCGCGCGCAGGCGTGGATCGGGCAGGAAGCGGGCAAAGGGCCGACCCAGTTTCGCGCCCAGCAGGGCCAGCCGGAACCGCCGAGGATAGGGCAGCACCTGGGCCAGCACCCAACGCAAGGCGCGGTCATGCCAGGGGCGGGTATAATGCTCTTCGATATAGGCGCGCGCATGATCGACAAGGTGCATGTAGTGCACCCCCGACGGACAGGTCGTCATGCAGGCAAGGCAGGACAGGCAGCGGTCGATATGCTTGACCGTCTTGGCATCAGGAACACGCTCGTTTTCCAGCATGTCCTTGATCAGGTAGATGCGCCCGCGCGGGCTGTCCAACTCGTCGCCCAGCACCTGATAGGTGGGGCAGGTGGCCGTGCAGAACCCGCAGTGGACGCAGGCGCGCAGAATCTCGTTCGCGCGGGCGGTGCCGGGGTCTTCCAGTTGCTGCGGAGTAAAGGTTGTTTGCATGGTTCAGATCACGGTCATCAGAAGAAACCAGCCGCCAACCAGCACGGCAGCGCCGGCAAGTATGGCGACGTAGTGGCTGGGGTGCCCCCGCGAGATGCGCCACCATCGCCAGCCCTGAAAGGGCAGGCTGACGGCAACGGCGGCCACGACACCCCAGAGCGGGATTTGTTCGACGCCGTGAAACCAGTCGTCCGGTCCTGACGATGGCCGAAGGGGATAGATCGCAAGGGCTGCCAGAACGCAAAGACCAGTCGTAAGTCCCAGCGCGACCAGATAGGACACCCCCGCCGGAGCCAGTATCAGAACGGCGAAAGCGACGGCAGGCGGCACGATTAAAAAGGCCATCATGTTCAAGATTGCGGCTCCCTTTGATTGAGCAGCCTGCGCGGATCGAACTTTTCCCTCAGCCCGTCGGTCAGTGCGGCAAGGGGTTCGGGCTCAGGCTCGAAGGTTGGAATATGTGCGTCACTGCCTCTCAGCCGTGTCGCGTGACCGTTGTAGGGGGCAAGGGTCGCGCGCAGGTCGCAGCCTTCGGAGACGACCGCCCAGATCAGCCCGCCGCCCCAGTCGAGCTGATAGCGCGCGCCGTCCGGCAGTCGGGCGATCAGGTCAGGAGCATGCGACGGGCGCACGGACAACCGCCAGATATCGCCCGGCAGGGACGCCAGGGCGTGGACATCGCGGATGGACGTCCAGACATCCGTCGAGTCCCCAGCCTCCAGGATATCGTGATGCGACCCGAACCGCGCCAAGGCATCCGACAGGGCGCCCATCCGGTAGGTCACGCTGTCCGCGAAACCTTCCAGCCGCAGGCAGGTGCGCGCGCGCTGATCGCCGGTGACGTAAGCCGCGCCGGTGACCTCAAAAGGCGTTCCGAACGCTGCCGACATCGCGGCGACAGCCTCGGCGGGTGACAGGCCGTCGATGGTCAGCGTGGCCGTCGTTTCCGGGCGCGGCAGGACCTTGAGGGACACTTCGGTCAAAACGCCAAGGCGGCCAAAGCTGCCGCACATCAGCTTGACCAGATCGTAACCCGTGACGTTCTTCATCACACGCCCGCCGTTGCTGATGACGGTGCCGTTGCCGTCGACAAACCGGACGCCAAGGCAGAAATCGCGCGCAGCGCCCACGGCCACACGGCGCGGACCCGAGACATTGGCCGCCATGACGCCGCCGATGGTCGGCTCGCCCGTGCCGCCCAGCAGCGGTCGATGATCCATCGGCTCGAAGGCAAGTCTTTGGTCATGGGCGGCGAGGGTTTTCTCGACCTCCTGCACCGGTGTTCCGGCCCAAGCAACCAGTGTCAGGGCACCGGGATCATGCAGCGTCACACCCGTCAGTGCCGAGGTGGACAGGTCTTCGCCGCCGGCCTGCCAGATTGGTCGCGTGCCGCCACCGAATATCCGAAGCGGCGCCTTTGCATCGCGAATGATACCGCCAATCGCGTCTTCCGTATCAGGGTGAATCACCACGGGGTACTTCCGGAGCCAGACCGCCTAGGCAACACGACGGCTTTCGCTGGACGACAGGGGAAACACCTTGGCGGGGTTCAGCAGCCACTTGGGGTCAAACACATCCTTGACCGCCATCTGCGCCTCAAGATCGACGGGTTTGAATTGGGTCATCATCAGGTCGCGCTTTTCGATCCCGACACCGTGTTCGCCTGTCAGGCAGCCGCCCACCTCGACGCAGAGCTTTAGGATTTCGGCCCCCATCGCCTCGCACTTCTCCAACTCGCCGGGGGTGTTGGCATTATAAAGGATCAGCGGGTGCATATTGCCGTCGCCCGCGTGAAAGACGTTCGCGACGCCAAGGCCGTAGTCCTTGCCGATCTCGGAGATGCGGCGCAGCACGTAGGGCAGTTCGCTGACCGGAATCGTGCCGTCGAGGCACATGTAGTCGTTGATCTGCCCCATGGCGCCGAAGGCGGATTTGCGCCCCAGCCAGATGCGACCCGCTTCGTCGGCGTCTTTCGCTTCGCGCAGTTCGACCGGATTATGCCTACGCGCGATCTGCTTGATCAGGTTCAGCTGGTGGTCGATCTCGGCGTCGGATCCTTCGACCTCGACGATCAGCAGTGCCTCGCACATGGGATAGCCTGCATGGGCGAAGGCCTCGCAGGCTTCGATGCAGGGGCGGTCCATGAATTCGATGGCGACCGGCAGCACGCCAGCCTTGATGATGTCGCTGACGACCTGTCCCGCAACCTCGTTGCTGTCGTATCCCATCAGCACGGGGCGTGCGCCTTCGGGCTTGTGCAAAATGCGCAGGGTGGCTTCGGTCACGACACCCAGCTGTCCTTCGGACCCGCAGACAACGCCCAGAAGGTCCAGACCGCCCGCGTCCAGATGCCCGCCGCCAAGTTCCACGACCGTGCCGTCCATCAGAACCATCGTCACGCCCAGCAGGTTGTTCGTGGTCACTCCGTATTTCAGGCAATGTGCGCCGCCCGAATTCATGGCGATATTTCCCGCAATGGCGCAGGCCAGCTGGCTGGACGGGTCAGGGGCGTAAAAGAACCCGTCCTGTTCGACCGCACCCGTCACTGACAGGTTCGTGCGTCCGGACTGAACGGTGATCGTGCGGTCGGCATAGTTCGTGTCCAGCACCGCATTCAGGCGCGCCACACCAAGGATAACGCTGTCAGCCGTCGGCATCGCACCCCCCGCGAGTGACGTGCCTGACCCGCGGGGGACCACGGGCACATCCATCTCGTGGCAGATGCGCAGCACGTCAGACACCTCTTGCGTCGAAGCAGGCAGGACCGCCAGCATCGGCGGACACCTGTAGGCGGACAGGCCGTCACATTCGTAGGCGCGGGTCTCGGCGGGATCGTCGATCACGGCGTCGGCTGGCATCACCTCGCGCAGCCGGGCAGCAAGAACATCCTTTTTCGCCAGCGTCAGCGAATTGGGGGTCGGCATCTGCATGATCGGTCCTCCTCTGATTATCGAAACTATCGGAAATGGGGGGAGTGGCAAGCGCCAGCGAACCCGTTAGCCTGCGACCATGAGCCCCGATGACCTGATCAGCCTGTTCCCCGCCGCCGACTGGATCGTGCTTGCCCTGACCCTCGTGCTCTGGCTGGGGATCGGCTGGTGGATCGAACATCCCGGCCTGAAGCATCCGTCGGTCACCATCATGATGGCCGAGCGGCGGCGCGACTGGATGCGCGTCATGGTCACCCGCGAGCCGCGCATCTTCGACAGCCAGATCCTTGCCAGCCTGCGGCAGGCCACGTCGTTCTTCGCCTCTACGTCTATTCTTGCGATCGGTGGTGTGTTGGCGCTGGTCGGCAATACCGATCCTTTGCAGGGCGTGGTGGCCGAGATCACCGAGGCCGATACCCCTGTGGTCATCTGGCAGGCGAAACTTGGGTTTGTCGCACTGTTTCTGACCAATTCGTTTCTCAAGTTCGTCTGGGCCAACCGGTTGTTCGGCTATTGCGCCGTGCTGATGGCCTCGGTCCCCAATGACCCGTCGGACGAAACCGCCTATCCCCGCGCGGGTCAGGCTGCCGAGCTGAACATCCGCGCAGCGATCAATTTCAACCGCGGTCTGCGGTCGATGTATTATGCGCTTAGCACGCTGGCGTGGCTTGTGGGACCGGTGCCGTTGATCGCGGCGACCGTGGTCGTGACCTATATCCTGTGGTCGCGCGAGTTCCGGTCGCTGCCGCGCTCCATTCTGCAAGGAACGAAATCATGACACGGTTCATACTTTTCTTGTAACTCCCAAGCACCCCCTCGGTAGAGGGTTATTGTCAGTTTTGGTGTGAGTCGAATTTGCCATTGGGCGCGTGCTTTTTTCGTTCTGGTCTGAATTCCGTGGCGCCGGGTCGATTTCTCT
>Ga0307981_1000540_pt1 | contig 36967 bp, 39 predicted proteins | sample OrgLakmetagen987_FD_201849 | JGI IMG/M metagenome (GOLD analysis project Ga0307981, IMG submission 201849) | Saline water microbial communities from Organic Lake, Antarctica - #987 | ecosystem: Environmental > Aquatic > Non-marine Saline and Alkaline > Saline | place: Antarctica: Organic Lake... | reverse complement strand
TCAACAATGTTAGTCGTTCCCATGGTGGTGTATCTCCTTTGGTTGGGCTGCTGTCTTCCAACAACAATTCAACCAGATACGCCGCCAACCTTCAAACCACTCAAACACCAGATTCAGTCATAGCTCTCGACCCATCATACTTCCCCTTAACTGATGTATTTATCAACGCAGTAATCTTTTTTGTATGATGCTTGAGTGCTTAGACACATCCACTGCCGTGTCTGTGTATCACCTGCGCACATCTCACCTCGTTGACACTCAGTGTCTGTGCTAGGTGCTGTTTCTTTCTCTTTCTGTTTGCCTATTCGAAGAGCAGTTAGATCAACGCCCTTTGACGTTGATCTAAACACAAACGCATTCGCGTCGCGTGTCAGTCTGTGCTACCTAACCATTACTGGAAGAGCAGGTTTTGCTATCATCTCTATTATTGGCATATCATACGCACGTATAAGACCCACACAAACAGGCTACCTTATACGATGATGGGTCTCTTACGAGGTCGTCGTCCATCTCACTTTCTGCAACACCAGTGCTCTCACACCAGCAGCTGCATTCACCACACTATTACGACAATCAAAGCGGCTGGCTGGTTGAACATTTATACCTTCGCCACTTAAAGCATCTCACCTACGAGGATGAGGTAGTTGATTGAAGCGTATAACTGGCACTACATTTGCTCACCGTCTCACATCAGAACGGCCTTGCAGCACTATTACAATCGGCGTGCTAACCTTAATCCAATTTGTTTCTTTGCCTATACGTGCCTGTAGTCGAATCCTGCAGCGCCTACCCTTGTTTGTAAAATCTGCCTGTAGTGCCTTCTATAGTTATTTATCAACTGTGCGCAGTTACTGTAAAAAAAGTGGATTAAAGCTGCAGTGCCCTTCACTCGTCTCTCATAAAATAAGTATTTGCTGAGAGATTGAGCTAACACACTGTGATCATTGACGATCATAATCAGCCATATTCGGTCGCCCACACCATCGACCAGATCATAAGCTACACGCACACATAGCGTGAGAGAACAGCATATGAGACAAGCACTTACACTCACAGACACACAGTATCGCAACGTGATCAACTTCTGCAGCACTCGCAAGCACACACAGCGCGATCAGGCCATTATACACGTGAGCTTTCTTGCTGGCCTGCGTGCAATTGAGATTGCAGCACTTACTGTAGGTGACGTTTACAACCAGCTAGGTCAGGTACGCAGTCAGTTCACAATCGCAGGCGCACAGACTAAAGGTGGATACGCACGTACAGACTATGTGAGCAGCAAGCTCAAGCGCATACTCAAAGACTATCACAGCATCACAGCTGATCGATGCAGTAGTGATCCTCTGTTCATGACGCAGATACGGACCAGCTTCAGTGCCAATACAATGTGCCAGCTTTTCCTACAGATATACAAAGATTGCGGCTTCAAAGGTGCCACAAGCCACAGTGGACGCAGAACGTTCATCACAAAGCTGGCAAACACAGGCATCAATGTACGCTTGCTCGCAGCATTGGCTGGACATCGGCACATCAGCACAACGCAGCGCTACATAGATGTAAACGACACACAGTTGGCTAACGCAGTAGAGTTATTGTGATGGCAGCCAAGACACAAGTTGCAGCGCACAAACAGCTTTACAGAGAGTTAGCCCACAAACAGTGGCTCGCTAAGCACCTACACGGCACCCAGCAGCAGCGTGATTCGCTCAAGCAGATACTCATACTGCGCACACAACTCACACAGCAAACGGGCAAGTGCAGCACACGTTAGCATTACTCATCTCGCCAAAGAAAAAGAGCGCACCTAAAAGATGCGCTCTCTGTGTTTAAGTAAGTGTGTTTAACTTAGAAGTTAAACTGTACACCCAAGTCTGCAACGTTGTTGGACGCGCTGTTGCGACCAACCATACCGCGAAGGTTTACACCACCGCCCAGGCTGTGGTCGAAACCAATGCCGAATGCTGTCTTGTTGGTTGTTGTGAAGTCGTCACCACCTCCGGAAACAGCTGCAAGGATCGATGTTGCTGCGCCGATTGGGTACTTACCGGAAACGCCGTAGGATGTGCCTTCAACGCTGTCGTCTGCGACGAGCATTGCAAGGTCAACCATACCCAGCGAACCTCCAACAGTCAAAACTGTACCGTCACGCTTTACAGCAAAGGCTGGTTCATCTTGTGCTTCTGCATAGGCCAGAGCAACAGTCCAACCGCTGAATGTGTATGCGACACTTGCGGAAATACGGTCTTGAGAACCACCAATACCACCATCAGTATCCTTGCTGCCTGTCAACTGACCGCGGAAATCACCGTAGGAGTAGATTGCGCTTACACCGTTAACGCCTGGTGCGCCTGTCGCATAGCCAGCAACTGGAAGACCTGTGTTGCTGTACTGACCAACTGGTGCGGAGAGACCTGGCTCGTAACCGTAGTAGTTGGACATGTTATCGATTGCGTCAGCAACGTTACCAACTTCCAAGCGAAACCCACCGGATTCAGCAAAGAAACGTGCGCCATTAAACCCAGCAATGTTTGCGGAACCGTTTCCGTTTTCGTCAGCTTGAACGCGAACGCGTGCACCGAAACGAACACCGATATCGGATGTTGTTTCTGCGTCGATATCCATACGGAAACGGCTTTCAACGCGTAGATCGTCACCTACACCGCGGTTTTCGTCGTAACGCATACCAAAGCGGCCGTAACCGCCAAATGTAATTTCTGCTGCTGCAACGGAGCCTGTAGCAATCAGGGCTGCTGTTGCGAAGAGAACTTTTTTCATGAGTTTACCCTCGATTTGAATTCATATGCCCTGACCAGCTAATCCAGAAAGGGTATGCAGGATGATTGCATCCAAACGCACAGCCTTGGCAAGGATGCTGCCGCAAGCGAATGCAATGCCAGAAAGTATGATGCAGCTTTGCCACAGTTTCGCCGTGGGGTGGTCAAACAGGACGGCAAAGGCGCATTGGCGACCGTTATATAGTGCAAAAGCGATCACGACATATGCCTTGCCCACAAGGGCCAGCTTGTTTAGACCAATCACCAGATAAGCGAAGGAAGTTACTATGCCAAATAGACCAGTACCAAAAATTGCATTATCTATCGTGCTGGCAAGTTCGCTGGCCGCCTGTGGTGCCATTCCTGCGGCCACCAGCAATAGTAATGACAGTCGCTTTGCAACACGCAGCATCAATGGCCCGAATGATGTAGAGACGGATCAACGGAATACGATCTGGTCCATCTTCAACCGCAAAACCGCTGATAGCAGCGTTTCTGTCAACAAGTATCTATGGTCCGCTTCTCTTGAAGTGCTGAACTTTTTGCCGATCCAGTCGATTGATCCCTATACAGGTGTGATCGTGACCGGATACGGCACACCGCCCGGCAGTGGGCAATCATACCGCGCAACCGTGCTGATCGATGACCCTGCCGTTGATGCGCGGTCTTTGAACCTGTCCCTGCAAACCCGCGGCGGGCGTACCGTCAACACGGCCACAGCCCGCGCTGTGGAAGACGCCATTCTAAGCCGTGCACGCGAAATGCGGATCGCTGACGACAGATTCTAAGCCCGCTCTTTGCCATGTTCTCCATTCCAACGCCGGGCCATGCGCTAATCGCTCGCCCGGCGTTTTCCGTTGTATAAGGTCTGCCAAGATGTCCCGCTACTCCCCCGCTGAAATCGAAGCCCGCTGGCAAGCTGCCTGGGAAAAAGACGACGTATTCAAGGCCGTTCGGTCCGCCGAAAAGCCGAAGTACTACGTGCTTGAGATGTTCCCCTATCCGTCGGGCCGCATCCATATGGGCCATGTCCGCAACTATACGATGGGCGACGTCATCGCGCGCTTCAAGATCGCGACTGGCCATAGCGTATTGCACCCGATGGGCTGGGACGCCTTCGGGATGCCTGCCGAAAACGCTGCCATGGCCATTGGCGGTCACCCCAAAGACTGGACTTACGGCAATATCGCGGACATGCGCGACCAGATGAAACCGCTGGGCCTGTCCATCGACTGGTCCCGCGAATTTGCGACCTGCGACCCTGAATATTACGGCCAGCAGCAGGCCCTGTTTCTTGATTTTCTGCAAGAAGGCCTGGTTTATCGCAAGAACGCGATCGTGAACTGGGATCCTGTCGACATGACCGTTCTGGCCAACGAACAGGTTGAAGGCGGGCGCGGCTGGCGCTCCGGCGCGCTGGTAGAGCGGCGCGAGCTGACACAGTGGTTCTTCAAGATTTCCGATCATTCCGAAGAACTGCTTGCCGCGCTTGATACGCTCGACAACTGGCCCGCCAAGGTCAAGTTGATGCAGGCAAACTGGATCGGCAAATCACGCGGTCTTCAGTTTGCGTTCTCGACCATCGACGCGCCTGAAGGCTTCGACCGCATCGAGGTCTATACGACTCGCCCCGACACTTTGCTTGGGGCCAGCTTTGTAGGCATATCGCCCGACCATCCGCTTGCAAAACTGCTGGAACAAACCAATCCCGAGATAGCGGCCTTTTGTGCCGAATGTCGCAAGGGCGGCACAACCGAGGAAGCGATTGAAACAGCTGAAAAGCTGGGCATGGATACTGGCCTGCGCGTGCGGCATCCCTTTGATACCGCTTGGGAACTGCCAATCTATATCGCGAACTTCATCTTGATGGACTACGGCACAGGCGCGATTTTCGGCTGCCCCGCCCATGACCAGCGCGACTTTGACTTTGCTACGAAATACGGATTGCCGATCATCTCGACGTTCCTGCCCAGCGAGGATGCTGATCCCAAGGTGACCGAGGCATTCGTGCCCGCGAAATCCGAGAAAGTGTATTACAATGGCGGCTTTGCTGGTGAGAAATGGCAAACCGCAGAAGAGGCGATTGCCGCTGCGATTGAAGCCTGTGAAGCCCAAGGCGTGGGCAGAGGCGTGACCAAATACCGTCTGCGGGACTGGGGCCTCTCGCGCCAGCGCTATTGGGGCTGCCCGATTCCGGTCGTCCATTGCGAGGCTTGCGGCGTGGTTCCCGAAAAGAAAGAGAACCTGCCCATCGAGCTGCCCTACGACGTCAGCTTTGACACCCCCGGCAACCCGCTGGACCGCCACCCGACATGGCGCGACTGTCCCTGCCCGTCTTGCGGAGCAGCGGCAAAGCGCGAAACCGACACGATGGATACCTTCGTCGATTCGTCATGGTATTTCGCCCGCTTCACGGCACCTCACGCCGATACCCCAACGGTGATGGAGGACGCCAAATACTGGATGAACGTCGATCAGTATATTGGCGGCATCGAACACGCGATTTTGCACCTGCTTTATTCGCGCTTCTTTGCCCGCGCGATGCAGATCACGGGCCATTTGCCCGAATCCGCGATCGAACCCTTTGATGCGCTGTTCACCCAAGGGATGGTGACGCACGAGATTTATCAAACCAAGGATGCCAATGACCGCCCCGTCTATCACCTGCCCGAAGATGTGACCGACGGGAAACTTGCAGATGGGACTGCCGTGCAGATCATTCCATCCGCGAAAATGTCGAAGTCCAAGAAGAATGTGGTCGACCCGCTGGGAATCATCGCAAGCTACGGTGCCGACACCGCGCGCTGGTTCGTCCTGTCTGATTCGCCCCCGGAACGCGATGTGGAATGGACAGCTTCAGGCGCAGAAGCGGCATTCAAACATCTTGGCCGGGTCTGGAATATCTCGACCCGCATCACTGAAATGCCAAGGGATGAAGCAGGCGAAGGGGATGATGATCTGCTGCGCGCGATGCATAAAACCATCCATGATGTCACAATGGGCGTCGAATCCTTTGGCTTTAACGCCGCGATTGCCAAGCTTTACGCCTTTACCGCGACCCTGCAGAAATCCAAGGCAGGCCACGCCCCACAACGCGAGGCGATCAAGACCCTTGCACAGCTGATGGCCCCGATGACGCCGCATCTTGCCGAAGAAATCTGGACAGCACAGGGCGGCGCGGGCCTGATCACGACCGCACATTGGCCCACAGCAGACGAAGCGATGCTGATTGATGACACCGTAACGTTACCGATCCAGATCAACGGCAAACGTCGCGCCGAAATTCAGGTGCCCGCGGATATGTCGAAAGAAGAGGTTGAAAAGATCGCGCTCAACCACGAAGCTGTCATTCGCATCCTTGATGGTGCAACACCCAAAAAGGTGATCGTAGTGCCGGGACGGATCGTAAATGTTGTTGCCTAAGCGTGGCGTTTTGCTGGCGCTGCCCCTGCTTGTGCTTGCCGCATGCGGGTTTCAGCCCGTCTATGGCCCAAACGGGGCGGGCACGGCTTTGCAAAACAGCGTTCAGGTCGATGCGCCCGATGATGCGTTTTCCTATACTTTGGTACGCGAAATCGAGACCCGTCTGGGCCGGCCAAATACACCCGACTACGCCTTGGCTTTGACGGTTGCGACCCGAGAAGAAGGGCTTGCCATTGATGCCGAAGGCAACACGACGCGCTTCAATCTGATTGGCACCGTCGATTTTGCGCTGCGCAATCTAGACACCGGTCAAATCGAATCCTCAGGCAACGTTGAAAACTTCTCAGGTTACTCGGCAACCGGCTCGACCGTGGCGACCCTCGCGGCCGAACGTGATGCCCAAATCCGCCTGATGACAATGCTCGCAGATCAAATCGTCACGCGTCTTTACGCGGCCAATCTCGACCAATGAAGCTGCCGCCGCGCGACGCAAACGCCTATTTCGCCAAGCCTGATCCGAACAAGACAGGCCTGTTGATCTACGGCAGTGACGCCATGCGCGTAGCGCTTAAGCGGCAAGAATATCTGAAATCCTTGCTTGGCCCCAATGCAGAAGAAGAAATGCGCCTGACCCGCATTCAGGCGGCCGACCTGCGCCGGGACGCCCCCATGCTGCTGGACGCGATCAAAGCTGTTGGTTTTTTTCCGGGCCCTCGGGCGGCTTTTGTCGAAGACGCTAACGATAATATCGCAAAGATCTTGACTGATGCCCTGGCAGATTGGCAGCCCGGCGATGCGCAGATCGTGGTCACCGCCGGAGATCTCAAGAAAACATCCAAGATCCTAAAGGCATTTGAAGTTCACAAAACTGCCTTTGCGACGCCGATCTATGACACACCACCCGACCGCGCCGAGATCGAGCGCATCCTGAGCGAGGCGCGCTTGAGCCCTGAACCAGATGCCATGGGAACACTTTCAGAACTGGCCCGCGTCTTGGACCCGGGTGATTTCCGGCAGATGATTGAAAAAATCACGCTCTACAAGATTGGCGACAGCGGCCCGTTGACCGCCCTGGATGTCGCAAATTGCGCACCCACTTCGACTGAAGCCGAAGTCGACGATATCTTGCATGTCGTTGCCGAAGCCCGTGCCGCAGATATCGGCCCTGTGATGGCAAAACTTCAGGCCCAAGGCGTGAACGCTGTCACACTCATTATCATGGCCACCCGGCATTTTCGCACGCTCTACCGCATCGCCAGCAACCCAGGCGGGCAAATCTGGGGTGTCCGTGACCGCGACCGCGCCATGCGTCAGGCCAGAAATTGGGGTGCGGCCAAGCTGGAAACCGCGCTGACCGTGCTGACCGATACCGATCTTACGCTGCGCTCTGCCGGACAACACGCACCGACTATGGCACTGGTCGAGCGCGCATTCATCCGCCTCGCAATGCTTGGCGCTCAAAGATAAACTCTGGGAGGGGAATAATATGTACAAAGTCATCGGAGCCACCAAATCCCGCGCTTTTCGCGTCATGTGGATGCTTGAAGAACTGGGCGCGCCTTACGAGCATGTCGCCTGCGGCCCTCGCTCGGATGAGGCCAAGAAATATAACCCAAGCGGCAAAATACCCGCATTGTTGGACGGTGATGAGATTCTAACAGATTCAGTAGCGATCATGCAGTATCTGGCCGATAAGCACGGCAATCTGACCGCGTCCGCAGGCACCCCGGATCGTGCGCGCCAAGATGCGATGACCTTTTGGTTGATCGACGAAATGGATGCGATTCTTTGGGCTGCGGCCAAGCACAGCTTTGTCTTCCCCGAAGAACAACGCGTGCCGGAAATCAAAGACAGTCTGAAATCGGAATTTGCCCGCTCTGCCAAAAGCCTGTCAGAGCGCCTTGAGGGGCCGTTTTTGATGGGTGATACTATTACTGTCCCCGATCTGCTGGCCACTCATTGCATTAACTGGTCAATCGGTGCGGGTTTTGCCCCCGTGAGCGACAAGTTGGGTGATTGGGCGAAATCCATGCGCGAACGTCCTGCTTTCAAGGCCGCTGCAACCAAAGAAGGCTAAGTTTTTCCCGCCCAAGCGGCGGCATGCTTACCGGCCCATCGGCCTGTCGCAAGGCAGGCCGAGATCAGATAACCGCCTGTTGGGGCCTCCCAATCCAGCATCTCGCCAGCGATGAAAACCCCCGGACGCGCCCGCAGCATCAAGGTTTCATCCACTGCATCAAACCTTACACCGCCAGCGGTTGAGATGGCTTGATCCATAGGCCGCAAACCGGTGTGATCAATCGGCAGTGCCTTTAGCAACCGCGCCAGCGCCTTGGCGTTCAGCGGCAATGGCCGTGCCATTTCCTGCAAAAGGGCAATTTTTGCGGTATCCAGCTTCAACGTCTTACGCATGAAATTCGCCATGCTCATCTTGCCGCGCGGCTGTTCCAACTTCTCTGCCAACGTCTCGACCCGCTGGTCAGGCAACAGGTCCAGCATCAAGGGATGGCCTTCGCGCACCCCACGCGAGGCTGTGTAAATTCCGCCGCCCTCTAGCCCTTGGGCAGAGATCAGCGCCTCGCCCCGTGACCGGTACTTGCCTGATTTCAAACCGATCCCCTTAAGCGCAGATCCAAAATGAGCAACCATGTGGGGGGACCAATCCAAAGCAATACCTGCATTCGCCGGCGCAAACGGGGTAAAGGGGTGGTCCGGGGCCAATAGTTTGGCCCATTGACCGTCTGCGCCCAAGCGTGCCCAACTGGCACCACCCATGGCTAAGACAGTCACATCTGGCTTTAGGGTTTGCGCGCCATCTGGCGTATCAAACGTCACGCCCGCGCCCTGCCAACCCGTCCAGCGCCAGCGCGTGTTAATCTGAACGCCTGCCTCTGCCAAACGCACCAACCACGCGCGCAGCAAGGGCGACGCTTTCATCACCGTGGGGAAAACACGCCCAGTCGAGCCGGTAAACAACGTCTGCCCCAAGCCAGCGGCCCAGTCCTGTACGGCATCATTGTCAAACGCCGCAATCATAGGCGCAAGCGGTGCTTTGGCATCTGTGAAGGCGGACATGAACGGATCAGCCGCTTCAACTTTCGTCAGGTTCAGCCCCGATTTTCCCGCCATCAAGAATTTGCGCCCGACCGACGGTTTTTGATCACAGATCGTAACCGCAAACCCTGCTTGGGCCAGCATTTCCGCCGCCATCAGCCCGGCGGGTCCAGCGCCGATCACAAGAGCTTGCACAGGCGTCACTGTCTCGGTGGTCATTTGGATACCCTTCAGGAAAAACGTGTTGGCATTTGAAGCCTTAACTTGACCGTAAGCCATTTGCACGTCGATGCTGCAAGCCAGCTATTACCGGAGCACTGAAATGCGCATTCTAATGATCACAGCAACCCTGACACTGCTAAGCGCCTGCGGCGTACCCTTTGTACCGTTTATCTGAGCGGTGGATGTCCGTTTGCGTTTGACGATGTGGGGTGCGGCGCGCACATCACTTTGATGTCGGTCGCAATCTTGGATGGCGCGGCAACGGTATCAACAGCTATATCGCGGGCCGTCTGCATCAGGGCGTCCGCATCAACGATCCGGTCAATCAAGCCGAACAGCAGCGCCTCGTCTGATGTGATCTTTTGGCCGCCCATCAAAATCAGTTTGGTCCGCGCAGGCCCGATCAGTGCGGCCATACGCGCAGGATCGCTGGGTTGCGGCAGAAAACCCAATTTCATCACCGGATAGAAAAACTTGGCAGATGGCACGGCAAGCCGCAGATCGCTGGCCAGCGCCATGCCCATCGCTCCGCCCGCAAGGGTGCCGTTCATCGCGCAGATACTCAGCCCCGGCAACGCTGCGATGGCACCCGAAAGCCGTTCCCAGATATCCGACGTAGCAAGGCCAGCGCGCGCTTCTTCCAGATCTGCGCCAGCACTGAAAACCTTGCCTTTGCCCGTCAAAATAACAGCGCGGGCCGCCTGCGCATCCTCCATGAATTCGGCCAAGGAAACCAGCATTTCATGGGTCAGGGAATTGGCTTTTTCCGGGCGATTGATTGTCGCGGTCCAAATCTCAGCATCGCGGGAAAGCTCTATCATATCAAACCGATCTCTTTCCGAATGTCCTCGTCACGCAGCGATATTTCCTCGCCACAAAAACGGTCTGCCGCAGTGCTACACATCCAAAGCAACGCGCGTGCAGGCCATTCAGCCGGAATGTGATCTTCCCAATCCAGCCTGCTGACAGGATTGATTCCGCTCGCTTTTATTTCACGCTGCATCTGGGTCGCGACGGTGCCAGGCGATAGACCAATGGCGCGAATACCATTCGCAGCTTCTTCTAGATGAACCGAGCGGCCCATCATGTTCACGGCTGCTTTTGACGCGCAATAATGGCTCCATCCCTCGATTGCATGATGCGCGGCACCTGAACTGATGGTCAGGATGGATCCGCTGCCCGCGTGCTTCATCACAGGCAAGGCCGCGCGCATGCCGTTGTAAACACCCTTGAGGTTGATATCGATCGCCTGCCCCCATTCATCCGGGTCGGAACTGGCCAAATGCGAGATCGGTTCAATCACGCCAGCATTGTTGATCAACACATCCAGACCACCAAATGCCCGCAAAGCAGTCTCAACCGCCGAAGACATTTCTCCGAAGCGCGCCACGTTGCAGGGTATCGCGATTGCTTTCTTGCCGATCTCGCCTGCGAGGTCTGCAATCGCGTCCTGAGATCGCGCCAGCAGTACCACATTCGCGCCTGCCTTGGCAAAAACGCGGGCAGTTTCAGCCCCAATTCCGCGGCTTGCGCCAGTGACCATGACGGTCTTGCCAGTCATATCCATATCTTGCACCCCCTCTTTCAGCATCTGTTGGCTGGCAGTTTGACCAGCCTGATATTTTGGCAATACTTAGCATCAACATGCACCGATGCCAGCCCCAAGCCTGCGGCCGCAATGAAAGCGTCTTTGCCTTGTAACTCATAAAATGACATTTATCTGATAGAAGTATATCCTTGGCTGTGCCCAAGACGTTTGAAAAAGGAATTCCCATGATGACACGGTTTCGCACCTTTATGGGCTGTTCCGCCCTTGTGCTTGTCTCATCAACGCAAGTTGCACTGGCAGACATCACCCCGAACGACGTCTGGCAGGACTGGCGCGATTATCTGGGAGGGATGGGCTATCGCGTGACAGCCAAGGAGTTGCGTTCAGGCGACACTTTGACTGTAAGCGATGTGCAATTCGGCATGGCAATGTCTGCCGATCAGGGCCAGATGTCCTTCACGCTCGGCAGCCTGAGCTTTGTGCAAAACGCGGGTGGTAGCGTGTCTGTTGTCTGGCCCGATCAGATGCCGGTTTCGGTCAATATCACGCCAGCGGACACAACAGGCGAGCCCGTGACCATGGCGCTAACGATAAACCAATCCGGGCAGGTGATGGTGGTCAGCGGAACGCCGTCCGAGATGACAAGTACCTATAGCGCAGATACTTTTGCGCTGAACCTTGACCGCATCACGATTGACGGTGAAGCCTTAGCGCCCGAAAATGCAATGTTGACCGTCGCGATGACTGACGTTGTGAACACCACTACAAGCACACTGGGTGCCATGCGGGATTATGACCAAACCGCCTCGGTCGGTTCGGTCACGTATGACATGGCTTTCAAACAACCCGACGAACCTGCAAATGCGGTCATCAATGGCACGTCGCAAAACCTTTCTATAAAGGCCAACGGGCTGTTGCCCCTTGCCTTGGCACAGGTCAACGATATGGCCGGGATGCTGCAAGCGGGCATGGATGTGTCCGGCACGATGTCGGGCGGCAACAGCACTCTGACAATGGATATCGAAGACCCCATCAATGGGAACGTTGCAATCGCTACCGCTGCCGAGAGCAGCACGCTCGCAGTCGATACAAGTGCAGACGGTGTCAGCTATGCGGGAACACGGCAAGCTATGACAATATCCGTACAACCGCCTCAGTTTCCCTTTTTGTTATCCTTTGCCATGGACAACGCCGCCTTCAATATCAGCGCGCCAGTGATGAAATCTGACACTCCGCAGAATTTTGCCCTCGGGTTGAACCTTGCCGACTTCACAATGTCGAACATGATTTGGGGCATGATAAATCCACAAGGCACATTGCCCCGCGATCCTGCAACGATCTCGCTTGATTTAAACGGCACGGCTACAATGCTTGCGGATTATCTGGATATGCAAAACAGCAATCAAAGCTTCTCAACCAAAGACACTCCCGCGCAACTTGAGACTGTGAACCTCAATTCCCTGATCATCGACGCTCTTGGCGCAAGGCTGACAGGAAACGGTGTAGCGACCTTTGACAACTCTGACCCTGACGCTGATCCCGGTATGCTCAAGCCGACAGGCGCCATCGATCTCAAATTGGTGGGGGGCAATACGCTTTTGGACAAGCTTGTCGAGGCCGGTCTTCTGCCTGCACAAACGGTGATGGGCGCGCGGATGATGATGGGCATGTTCGCCGTACCGGGCGATGGGGAGGACACGCTGCAATCCAAGCTTGAATTCACCCGTTCCGGCGCAATCTTGGCCAATGGGCAACGGATCAAATAAAGAAGCCACACCATAGCTTGCGTCCGTCCCTTGCAGACCTGCAACGGGGGCGCTAGCTACCCTCTTAAATTCCAAGGAGCACGACATGTCGCAATCTCTTGAGGCGCTGACCAAAGCATTGCTGAACGCCGCCAAAGAGGCAGGCGCTGATAGTGCCGACTCCATGGCCGTGCGCGGAACTTCTGTGAGTGTCGATGTGCGCGGCGGGACATTGGAGCAAGCAGAGCGCTCAGAGGGCGTCGATATCGGTCTGCGGGTCTTTATCGGCAAACGCTCGGCAAACGTGTCGGCCTCGGACATCTCGACCCGCACGATCGACGAAATGGCATTGCGCGCCGTCGCCATGGCGAAGGAGGCACCCGAAGACCCCTATTCAGGCCTTGCTGACCCAGACCAGCTCTCCACGCAGTGGGACATCGACGCATTGGAATTGTGCGATCCGACAGATGAACCTTCCCCGCAGGTGCTGCAAGAAGACGCCGCACGTGCGGAGGCCGCAGGTTTGGCCGTTAAAGGCATCACGCAAGTGCAGTCAGCCAGCGCAGCCTACGGTGCGCAGCAGGTTTATCTGGCAGCCACGAACGGCTTTGAGGGTGGATATCGTCGCACAGACCGTGGCTTGTCCTGCGTTGCGATTGCAGGCACCGGCACTGGAATGGAACGGGACTATGACGGCGACAGCCGGATTTTTCAGTCTGACCTGCGCAGCCCGGAAGACATCGGCACCTCGGCGGGGCAGCGTGCGCTGGCGCGGATGGATGGGCGAAAGCCACCCACGGGGACCTTTCCGGTTTTGTTTGACGAACGGATTTCCTCGACCCTGATCGGGCATCTTCTGTCTGCGATCAGCGGCGCGGCAATCGCACGAGGTGCATCATGGCTGCGCGACGCCATGGGAGAACAGGTCTTGCCCGATGGTCTGTCAATCATCGAGGATCCGCACCGCCCCCGCGCCACGGGGTCACGCCCGTTTGACGCTGAAGGCTTGCCGACATCACGGCGCGTCATTGTTGATAACGGGACGTTGAAAGGCTGGACGCTTGATTTGGCCACCGCACGTAAATTGGGGATGCAGCCCACTGGAAACGCCGCACGCGGCACCGGTTCAAACCCCAACCCTGCGGTGTGGAACATCGCGCTCACTCAAGGCAGTGCGACGCATGACGATCTGATCAAAGAAATGGGGACCGGCCTGCTGGTCACGTCGATGATAGGCTCTACGATCAACCCTAACACAGGGGATTATTCACGGGGCGCATCCGGCCTTTGGGTCGAAAAGGGCGAGATCACCCATGCCATCAACGAATGCACGATCGCAGGCAATCTGCGCGATATGCTGCGCAGCATCGTCCCTGCAAATGATGCACGCCCGCATTTAAGCCGCGTGATACCCTCCTTGCTTGTGCCGGGGATGACCCTTGCCGGCGCATGATCTTGCACTTCTTGTCGAATGTGCCCGCAAAGCCGGTCAGATCGCCACCGCCTTTACCGGACAGACGGCCAAACGATGGGATAAACCCGACGGTGCAGGCCCTGTAACCGAGGCTGATCTGGCCGTAAACGCAATGCTGCACGAGACGCTTTTGGCAGCCCGCCCCGATTATGGCTGGCTATCAGAAGAAAGCGGGGACGGCCCTGAACGCCTGGGCCAGTCGCATGTCTTCATCATTGATCCCATTGACGGAACCCGCAGCTTTATCGAAGGCTCTGATACCTGGTCCCATTCGCTTGCTATCGCGCGGGATGGCAAGATTGTTGCCGCCGTCGTATTTTTGCCCATGCTTGATCGCCTTTTTGCCGCGTCGATCGGGGGCGGGGCCACGCTCAATGATCAAAAGATCATCGCGTCGAACACCCAGGGCCTGAAAAACGCCACCGTTCTGGCGACTAAGCCTGTTATGGCTGACCAATATTGGCAGAAAGGCGATCCGGGCTTTGTGCGCGCGCATCGCCCCTCCCTCGCCTATCGTCTCGGACTTGTGGGCCAAGGGCGTTTTGACGCCATGGTGACCCTGCGAAAAAGTTGGGAATGGGACATCGCTGCCGGTGCGTTGATCGTGACCGAGGCAGGGGGACTTTGCACAGACAAAACCGGTGCCCCTTTACGGTTCAATAACCCTGATCCGCGCCTGAACGGCGTGCTCGCGGGCGGCTCATCAATCCATGCAGATTTACTTAGCAGCCTTGCCCCTGCATGATTGAATGCCTTAAATGGCCGGGCCCACGTACTTGAAAACAAAGGATCGCATCATGACCCAACGCCTGCACCTCGTCTTTGGCGGAGAATTGGTTTCGCCCACCGGAACCGCGTTCAAGAACGTGGATGACATCCATGTGGTTGGTATTTTTCCAAATTATGCGACGGCCTACGATGCTTGGAAAAATGAAGCTCAGCGCACGGTAGACAACGCACACACGCGCTATTTCATCGCCCACCTGCACCGGTTGCGCGACGAGGAAGCCGCTGCATCCTCGACCGAAGAATTGAGCTAGGCGTTTCATGACGCAGTCGTTTGGCCTTGCTGCGTATCGCGCCTTTGCGGGGCGCGGCGGGGTGGTGCCCTTCACCCCGGTTTCAGACCGTCCAGAGGGTGAACTGGTCTGGTGCCACGCGCCTGAACCCGGCAGTCTGCTGGCCATTCAAGACCTTGCCGCCCGCTTGTGTCGCAGCAGATCCGGGCTCCGGGTGCTTATCACGCTTCCAAAGAATGAACCCAAGACTGATCTGCCACCTTCGGCGCATGTCGATGTCTTGATTGACTTTCTGCCCTCGGATCACCCTACAAGCGTTGCCGAATTTCTTGCCCATTGGCGGCCAAACGCGTGCATATGGGCGTGGGGCAAGCTGCGCCCCAATCTGATTATCGCTGCGCATAAGCGCGGCTGCCCGATGTTCCTGATTGATGCCGACAACGAGGGGTTTGACGGCCGTCGTGACCGCTGGCTGCGCGACTTTACCCGTGATCTGATCAAACATTTTTCAGCAATTATGGCCCGCTCAGAAGCTGGGTTTCAGCGGCTTGTCCGGTTGGGCGTCGCACGCGATGACATTGAAATGACGCCAGCACTTCAGGCAGGGGGGCAGGCCTTGCCCTGCATTGAATCCGATCTGGCGGATCTTTCTGCCGCTTTGGTTGGCCGCCCGGTGTGGTTCGCCAATCAAATTCTAGAGGAAGAACTGAGCACCGTTCTGACAGCCCACCGCCAAGCCTTGCGCCTGTCGCATCGCCTGCTCTTGGTCCTGATGCCAGCCGATCCAAATCTGGTCGATACCTTTGCCAAACGTATGGCAGAACAGGATTTTCGCGTTCTGCATTGGGGTGTTGCAGGATATCCCGATAGCTCAACTCAGGTAATCCTGGCCGAAGACCCCGCTGAGATTGGTTTGTTTTACCGTCTGGCACCGGTCTCATTTTTGGGCAGTTCTCTGACCAATGGGCCCGGCGGCTGTGACCCGTTCGAGGCAGCTGCACTTGGGTCTGCCGTGTTGTACGGGCCAAAAGTACGGCGGTTTCTTCCGTCCTACACCCGCCTCGCAACGGAGGGCGCTGCGCGTATCGTGAATGATGCAACCGCCCTTGGCACCGCTGTAAGCCGATTGATCGCACCGGATCAGACTGCGGTGATGGCCCACGCGGGCTGGGATGTGATCAGCCGAGGTGCGGCCCTGACGGACAAGGTAATCGATCTTGTGCAGGACACGTTGGACCTGCAAGAAGCCCGCACATGAGCCGAGCCCCCAAATTTTGGCATTTGCCCAAACCTGATTGGCGCGCAAGGTTGCTACAGCCGCTTGGGGCGCTTTATGCAAAAGCGACAGCACGACGCTTGGCGAATGCAGCGCCAGTGTCGCTGGATATTCCGGTCGTGTGCGTCGGAAATATCAACGCTGGCGGGACGGGAAAAACACCCACTGTGATCGCAGTTGTTGAACATCTGCGCAATATTTACCACACGCCCCATGTGGTGTCGCGCGGGTACGGGGGCACCGAAAAAGGCCCTTTGCTGGTTGATCCGTCCAGGCATTCCGCAGCACAAGTGGGCGATGAACCGTTGCTTTTGGCGGCTTTTGCCGATGTTTGGGTTGCACATGACCGCGCGGCGGGCGCGCGGGCGGCGGCCGCATCCGGGGCTACGGTTGTCGTCCTTGATGATGGCTTTCAGAACCCATCACTCAGGCAAGATCTCAGCATTGTGGTCGTTGACGCAGGCAAGGGTTTTGGCAACGAGCTTTGCCTGCCTGCCGGGCCGTTGCGCGAACCTGTGGGCGTCGGGCTTGCAAGGGCAGACTTGTTGCTTTCCATCGGAAACCCGCAAGAACAGTCGGCCTTTGATACAAGCGCCCTGCCCGCCAATCTGCCACATGTGCGCGCCGAACTTGCGCCACTGCAGACAGGAATGGATTGGGCCGATACGCGCGCACTCGCTTTTGCTGGAATAGGCCACCCCGAAAAGTTCTTTGCGACATTGCGCAGTTTGGGTGCGGACATCGTTCATGCTGAAGCCCTCGACGATCATCAGCCACTGACACGCGCCTTGCTGGCACGATTGGAAGCCGATGCGTTTGTGAAAGGTGCCCAGTTGGTGACAACGGAAAAAGACGCTGTCAGATTGCCCTCCGCGTTCCGCATGAAGGTAATCACCCTGCCCGTAAGGCTGGCCTTGCCAGATGACAACGCGCTTTATACCGCCTTGAATGCCCTTCCAAAGCCAACGTAGGACGCCGGAATTTTCAAAAATTCCGGACCGTTTTCTTCGAAGAAAACGGCTACGCCATTGCCGTCAGTCGTCTTCTCCAAGCTTTGGAGCGGCTCTGGTAAGTGCCAACTCAGCTCCGGAAAACACGAAAGGTGACCGGATCCCCGGCACGCCGTCCAGCTCAATTTTCATGCCGCGTGCAATCACCTGAGGATCATTGAACATGTCCGCCATGTCATTGATCGGGCCGGCGGGCACACCTTTGGTTTCGCAAGCTGCCAGCAAGTCGTCCCGCGTGCGCTGCCGGGTCGCCTCATTCAGCCTGCGGATCATCTCGGGCCGGTTCGCAACACGGTCGGCATTCTTGGCGTATTCTGCGGCCTCAGCCATGTCATCCAGCTCCAGCATCCGGCAAAGGCGCTGGAATTGCCCGTCGTTGCCCGTGGCGATGATCACGTGGCCGTCAGAAGTCTCAAACACCTCGTAAGGGGTCAGGTTCGGGTGCGCATTGCCCATTCTGTGGGGTGCTTTGCCCGTGGTCAGATAGTTCATCGCCTGATTGCCCGTCACAGCTACGGCGCAATCCAGCAAGGACATGTCGATATGCTGACCAACGCCGGTGTGACTGCGCTGATGAACAGCCGCTAGAATCGCAGTCGTCGCATAGATACCAGTAAAAATATCGGTGATCGCCATGCCATGCTTTTGCGGCAATCCATCCGCCTCTCCGGTAATCGACATCAGACCGGACATGCCTTGGATGATAAAGTCGTAGCCTGCGCGGTGGGCATAAGGACCGTCTTGGCCAAAGCCGGTAATGGAACAGTAAATCAACTTGGGAAAGGCGGCGGAAAGGCTCGCGTAATCCATCCCGTATTTTGCAAGACCGCCTGTTTTGAAATTCTCGATCAGGATATCCGCATCGGCCAGAAGCTCTTTCATCTTTGCCTGACCGTCAGCTGTGGTCAGATCAACGACCACAGACGCTTTGCCACGATTTGCCGAATGAAAATAGGACGCTGACTTATCATCGCCGCGCTCGATAAACGGAGGACCCCACTGGCGGGTGTCGTCGCCCGCCGGGCTTTCGACTTTGATCACCTCGCAGCCAAGGTCGGAAAGCGTCTGACCGGCCCAAGGACCGGCCAGAATACGCGCAAGCTCAATAACCTTGAGCCCTGCCAGGGGGGCCGCCATTATTCAGCCAAAGCAGCGTCGATGATTTCTTTCATCTCGGCATAAGCCATGTTCGAATATTTCTTGCCGTTGATCATAAAGCTTGGCGTGCTGGTGATATCATCGGCCTTTTGATTTTCTTCCCACCAAGCGACCAGCGTCTGAGCCTTCGTTCCGTCCTGCAAACAAGCTTCCAAAGTATCATTGTCGATGCCGGCGAGGCGTCCGATCTTGCGCAGTTCATCTACGATGGCGGCAGGTTCGCCTGCACGGACCCATTCGGACTGACCCTTATAGATCAGGTCGGCAATACCAAAAAACTTTTCTTCACCACCGCAGCGCGCAACCATTGAGGCCCACAGACCGTAGCGGTCAAAGTATACTTCGCGGTAGGTGAAGCCGATCTGATCCGTATCGATATAGTCAGCTTTGAGCTGCTTGAAGGGGCCTTGGTCAAAAGCCGCGCAATGCGGGCAGGTAAAGGACGCATACTCGATGATCTGAACCGAAGATTCTGCGTTCCCCAAGCTCATTTCCTGAATGCTGGAAGTGTCGACCTCGGCCGCTTCGGTTGACTGGGCGTTGGCAGCGCTGGCAAGCGGGCTAAGCTGGGTATTGTTTACAGCGTCCTCTCCGCCAAGCATGTACCAGCCACCGGCGGCGACCACGGCCACAGCCGCAAGAATTGAAGAAATGCGTTTCATCTGATTTCCTTTGTCAGCGTTTTGTCTTGTTCAATATGTTCTCGCCCAGACGTGCAAGGGCATCACGCAAGCTTTCGTCGCCCATGGTGCCAACTGTTTGGGTCGCGCGTTCACGAATGGCGGGATCTGGCGTGGCATCAATCGGCGGTTTGGGACGCGCATCAAACGCGACCTGCCCCTCGGCAAATCCTGTTGCGGCAGTTTGTGTCACCCGTACCCGCGCGATTGCATTGTAGCCATAGACCGCATTCACCTTGGCGCGCAGTTGCTCTTTTTGCATCTCAAGCATTGGTGCGTTCGAGCCGTTTGTCAGCAACGTAAGCGTTGCCCCCATGCCGCCCCGCCCATAACTCACCTCGACCGGCCTGGAGATCGACGACACGTCTTGTCCCACAATCTCGGCCCATTGGGTCAGCAGGCGCGACTGCGCAAATCCACGCGTTTCGCTGGCCTGCCGGATTTTGGCAGACAGCAAGCTATCTGTGCGTTTAAAGCCTTTTGTACTGGTACGCCGCGGCGGCATGACTATCTTTCCTGAGTGACTATATTCAACATAGCGATCTCACTCCGTATCGCCAGCCCAACCCAACTGCAAAGGCCATAAAGATTGCGTGACACCAACGAAACAAGCGACCTGCCGCGCATCTTGCTAGAGTGGTACGATGTGCACGCCCGCGCCATGCCGTGGCGGGTGCCGCCTGCGGATCGCATCGCCGGCCTGCGCCCTGATCCCTACCGCATCTGGCTAAGCGAGGTGATGCTTCAACAAACCACTGTCGCCACGGTGCGTGAGTATTTCCAGCGTTTCACTGCACGCTGGCCGACTGTCGCTGATCTGGCCGCTGCGAAAGATGCTGATGTCATGGGCGAATGGGCTGGTCTTGGCTATTATGCCCGCGCCCGCAATTTGCTGAAATGCGCGCGGGCTGTTGTTGACCAGCATGACGGCCAGTTCCCCGCTGATCACGCCGCACTTCTAAAGCTGCCGGGCATTGGCCCCTATACGGCTGCTGCGGTGGCTTCGATCGCGTTCGATCTGCCCTATGCCGTCCTAGACGGAAACGTAGAGCGCGTTCTGGCGCGGCTTTACGACATCCACACTCCCCTTCCTGCCGCCAAACCCGAACTGATGGAACGGGCCGAAATTCTGACACCATCCAAGCGTCCCGGCGATTATGCGCAAGCGGTGATGGATCTGGGGGCAACGATCTGCACGCCGAAATCACCGGCCTGCGGCATCTGCCCGTGGCGTGATCCTTGTATCGCGCGCCAGTTGGGCACTGCGCCGGACCTGCCTAAAAAGACCCCCAAAAAGGCCAAGCCTGTTCGCCACGGGACGGTTTATCTGGCCCAGCGTGCTGATGGTGCCTGGTTGCTTGAAACGCGCCCTGAAAAAGGGTTGCTTGGCGGGATGTTGGGCTGGCCCGGATCTGATTGGATCGACACCAGTGCGCCGCGCCCGGAAGGGACCCCACCGATTGACGCGCAGTGGCAGGTTTTACCCGGCGAAGTACGCCATACGTTCACCCATTTTCATTTGATGTTAACGGTCGTCTACGCAGTTGCACCCGATGACAGCCTCGCCTTGAAAGGCCAGTTTATCGCGCCGGATCAATTTCGCCCCTCGAACTTGCCGACGGTGATGCTCAAAGCCTTTGATCTGACCCGCTAGCGGCAGCGGGCCACAGTGACAACGATCTGCTAAATTGGTCTAATACCGCAAAGTAATTTTGAAAGCTGACAAGACATGAATTCGACAAGCCCCAATATCAGGACGGACCAATTGGCCCAGATCAAGCGCGCCTTGCCGTTTGCACTGTCTTATGTGCTGATCCCGCTGGCATGGATCACAGCATATTTCGGCGGCTGGACAGTGGTACTTTTGCCTGTCGTCACTTGGTATCTGTTTTCAATCATCGACGGGTTTGTGGGGCTGAACCTGGACAATGCTGACCCCGACGCCACGGATGACGATCTGTTTTGGTATCGCATGATCACCCTTGGGTGGCTGCCAGCGCAGTTTCTGACCCTGCTTGGACTGCTTTGGTATGTCCCGCAGGCAGCACATTTTGACGGATGGGAGAAGGTCTTTGTTTTCTTTGGCGTGGGCGTCATGACCGGCACCATCGGCATCAATTATGCGCACGAGTTGATGCACCAGAAAAGCAAGATCGAACGGTTCTGGGCAGATGCCCTGCTTGCCATGGTGATGTATTCGCATTTCCGGTCCGAGCATATGCTGGTGCATCACCGCTATGTTGCGACCCCGCGTGACCCTGTAACCGCACATTACAACGAAGGTTTTCACCGCTTTTATCCACGTGTGTTGCGGCAATCGCTGCAGTCAGCCTTTCGGGCAGAAAAGGCAATGCTGGCGCGAAAAGACAGACCCTGGACAGACCTGCGCAACCCGTTCTTCAAATACTGGGCTTTGCAGGGCGGGTTCTTGCTGCTGGCCCTCGTTGTTGGCGGATGGATTGGCCTGGCCTTGTTTTTCGTTCAGGCAGGCACTGCAATTTGGCAGCTTGAGCTGGTCAATTACATCGAACACTACGGTCTGACCCGCAAACATCTGGGGGATGGTAAATACGAACATGTTCATCCACGCCATTCGTGGAATGCAGCGCACCGTGCCTCAAATTGGCTACTGATCAATCTGCAGCGCCATTCCGACCATCATTACAAGCCTGATCGCCGGTTTCCCGTTCTTCAGACGTACGGGCCCGAGACCGCGCCACAATTGCCCTACGGCTATCCGATCATGACCATCATGGCGATGATGCCTTGGGTTTGGCGGCGCGTGATGAACCCGCGTGTGCGCAAGTGGCGTGACATGTATTACCCCGAAATCACCGACTGGGCGGCCTATAACAAAGGCACGACACCCTACCCGCGCTAAGCAATTTTGGTGTGCTCGTGGTACCGAAAACGAAAAGGGCCTCGCCAGTTCAGGCGAGGCCAAGGTGAGTGCCCTTTAAGGCGTGCCTTCTTATGAAGGCCGCAGGGCACCGGCGGTGTTCGTGAAACTGTGATGAAAGGGCGCGGCCTAGTTGGCCATTTCCGCCCTGATTTGCTGGCGCAAGATATCAATCGGCACATGCTTGCCGTCCTTCTTGTAGCACCAGTAGGTCCATCCATTGCAGCTTGGTGCTTTTTCATAGGCAGCACCAACCTGATGAATGGATCCCTTGATCTCGTTTCCAATCAACGTGCCATCTGCACGGACCTTTGCAGAATAACGCCCGTTCAACGAATAAAGCTCTTCTCCCGGACGCAGCATTCCACGCTCGACCAATTGCCCGAAAGGCACACGCGGCTCTGAGCGCTTCGAGGTCGTGGTCTGCAATGCTTCTTTGTCGAATTTGCGAACGGCCTTGATCCGTTTTTCAGCAACCTTGCGGTACGCTTCTTCCCGCTCGATCCCGATGAAATCACGTCCCAGCATTTTGGCGACAGCACCCGTAGTGCCCGTTCCAAAGAACGGATCAAGGATCACATCGCCCGGGTTGGTCGAGCCAACCAGAATGCGGTGCAACAAGCTTTCCGGCTTTTGCGTCGGATGCGCTTTATCACCAGCCTCGTCTTTTAGCCGCTCGTGGCCATTGCAGATCGGCAGCACCCAATCACTGCGCATCTGGATGCCTTCGTTAAGGGCTTTCAGCGCTTCGTAATTGAATGTGTATTTAGAGGTCTCGTCCTTACCAGCCCATATCATCGTCTCATGGGCATTGGTAAATCGCTTGCCGCGAAAGTTTGGCATTGGGTTGGATTTACGCCAGACGACATCGTTCAAGATCCAGAAACCCTGATCTTGAAGGGCCGCACCGACCCGGAAAATATTATGGTAGCTGCCGATGACCCAGATCGCGCCATTCGGCTTTAGCAAGCGACGTGCGGCCTTAAGCCATTCACGCGTGAACTTGTCATAAACGGCAAAGCTTGCAAACTGATCCCAATCATTATCGACTGCATCAACCTTGGAATTGTCAGGCCGGTGAAGATCACCGCGCAACTGCAAATTATAGGGTGGATCTGCAAAGATCAGATCGATCGAAGCCTCCGGCAGCGCATTCATCGCTTCAATGCAATCGCCGTCAATAATCGTGTTCAAGGGAAGTGCGTTTGCACCCTTTGTCATCGTCTTCATAATAGCTGCCTCTGCCCCGGCACATTGTGTGCTCTTGGTTGAGACTAGGATGCCCCGCCTAACGATTCATGGTCAATTTGTTTTTTGAATCAACTGGTTAGTTATTTTTCTTGATACAAGATGTTGTGTACTGGTTTGAACAAACGTCTATGGTGTGGGGTTACCCCAAGATTTTGAAGCGCCTCGATGTGTCTTTTTGACCCGTATCCCATGTTGGTCTCCCATCCATAACCGGGATGCTGTTGCGCCAAGGACAACATGACACAATCCCGACATATTTTAGCCATAATTGAGGCAGCCGAAATCGACTGTGAACGCGCATCTCCCTTGATTATTGTTTGCGCTTTCAGCGTCAGATCACGTGGCAACATATTTCCGTCAATCAAAGCATAATCGGCACGAACCTTCAGCCCATCCAACGCCCGCACCATGGCAAGGTGGCTCGCGCGCAAAATGTTCAACTCCTCGATTTCCACGACAGACGCATGCGCAATGCTGACATCGGCAACGGCCAAGATCTCGTCATAAAGCCGAGCACGCGCTTTTTGGCTCAGCTTTTTTGAATCGTTCAAACCTTCGGGAATGCATTCGGGGTCCAAGACGACCGCAGCGGCGGTTACCGGCCCGGCCAACGGCCCCCGCCCCACCTCATCCACACCCGCAACCCGCGTAAATCCGCGCGCATAGGCGTCATTCTCAAATTCAAAATCTGGTCCCATGCTTCTCAGAACCCCAGCCAGCGCAAAACCTCAACCCCCCTGACGCTTCTCTGGCTCTTAAACATCCGCGCAAAACGCATCAAAAAGGCCACCAAGCTTTCTGCAAACATGAAAAGGGAGAGATGCCCGAACATCTCTCCCTCCACGCCAGATGGCATCTCAGCCACCCGGTTTCAGCACGCGGGTATCAGCCGCGCGCCAAACGATATCCCGCGCCGCGCAGGCATCGGGCGTCATAGCCAAAACGGTTTCCCTGCCGGGTACGGATCTGCTGCGCGCAGTGTTGCGGCAGCCGGTTGGCATAACGGTAGTGTTGTTGCAGGCAACGGCTGCCAAACATCAGCACCTGACCCCGGCGGGTCTCATAGCTTTTAAAGCAGTTTTGCGGCAGCAGCTTGCTGTCTTGTTGCCTTTGCTGGTTGTTGTGACCATAGCCGCGGGGAAGCGGACGGGGCTGCACCTCGTGACGTTGCTCGATGCGTGGTGCGCGGTAAACGGGCGCAGGTTCGACCTTTTGACGCGATACAACCTGATCTCTGCTCTCGTTGCGCTTGTTGTTGTCGTGGATGATCTTGCCGACAATCGCGATGCCCAAAACACCTATCGCAATACGGGCAAGATCACGATCGCTCTCACCTGCGGTCGCAAAAGTGGCGCTGAGGCCCGTGATGGCAATCGAGACAGCCGTGATGGTTGCTATAAATTTACGATACATGGGTCTGATCCTTTCTGTGGGGGCACAGGTCCAGACCCATGCAAAGCCAAAAGAAGTTTCGGCCGGTAGAATCAAACTGGCCTTTTTCCTGTCAGACAGGCAATAACGGCGCGTTGTTATTGGATAACAGTCATGCCCAACCCCAATGGATATTGAATATCCAAGGATAAAGGCGCTAAGTTTCAGTCATGAAACACATCACATGCTCCTTGCTCACAATCGCCATCTTCAGCTTTGCAGCACTCCCTGCCCAAGCTGCTGGATGCTATGCTGACTACAAGGCCAAACAGGAAAACCCATTGCGGCTCCATTACGGTGTCGCGCAGGTTACAGGGACATGCAGTGAAGCCGAAGCACAGGCTCAACTGGCGCAACGCCTCGCCGCGAACGGCTGGACTTTGTTAAATATCGTATCGGTGTTTGACGATGAAGGGCTCAACCAAAGGAGATCCAGTGCAGGGCAAAACTTCCTCCGCTTCTGAGATGCGCCGCGCCGGTGGCCGTTTTGTCAGCGCTGGCATTGCGGCAGTGGTTGCCATTCTGCTGATTGGTGCGGGCCTGCTGCTGTGGGCCTTGCCTGATGCAAACGCATTCAACGCGCAGGTCGAACGTATCTTCATCGAAAACGACGATCTGACCGCGCAGGCTGAAATCAAGCTTCTCGAAATTCTGGCGCAATCAGGCACTGCCTTTTCCGAGACCCTGTCAAGCTACCGCATCGTGATTATCGTCCTGCTGGTCTTTGCCACCGCGATGCTGGTCGCAGCGCTTGTGTTCCTGATCATGCTGGTCAGTTTCAACCGCCGGATGGCGCAAATTGAACGCGTCGGCATTCAGGTCAATTCTTTGCTGATCAGTCGCGAGGAAAACACCGTCTATCTCAACAACCTCGGCTTCAAACTCACCGCCGCCGCGATGGAAACCATGTCCGTGCTTGCCGAAGCGCGGATGGACGATGATGTCCTCTCTGGCTCCGAAATTGAAGGCGTCATTTCAGGCCGCAACGCTGTCGACTGCGACGAAGCCGCAGGTGCGACCAGAATCAAGCGTCTGCGCGATACACTCGGCAACCAGATCGTGTCCGAGCTGCTCGTCAAGAACATTGCGCGGCGCGGCTATATGCTGGCGATCGACAAGGACGTGATCAAGGTTCTCTGATCCTTTTCATTTTGCCAAATAAACTCCGGGGGAGTTCCCGAAAGGGAACGGGGGCAGCGCCCCCACTGGACAGTGGTCAACTCATCCCCCTAGGGTGCGCTTGATCACAGCGCCAAGGAACCCGCTCATGCCAGCCCCTCATAATCCGTTCAAGCAAGCCCTTAAGGACGGTAAGACCGTTTTTGGATGCTGGCTTGGACTTGCAGACACCTATAGCGCCGAAATCATGGGAGCGGCAGGATTCGACTGGCTGGTGATCGACGGAGAGCATGCGCCCAACGATCTGCGCTCTATCCTTGGGCAGCTTCAGGTTCTTGAGGCCTCGTCCAGCCACGCTGTCGTACGCGTTCCAATCGGCGAAACATACCTGATCAAGCAAGTTCTCGACGCGGGGGCACAGACGGTGCTCGTGCCGATGGTCGACAACGCCGATCAGGCCCGCAAGCTGGTACGCGATGTGAGCTATCCGCCGCACGGCGACCGAGGCGTTGGCTATGCCCTTGGCCGTGCATCGCGCTTTTCCCAGATCACCTATTACGGTCTGACTGCAAATGATGAAATCTGCCTTCTGGTGCAGGTGGAAAGCGTCGCAGGCCTTGGCAATCTTGAAGACATCCTTGCCGTTGAGGGTATAGACGGGGTGTTCATCGGGCCTGCCGATCTGGCCGCTGACATGGGCCACATGGGCAATGCCGCTCACCCCGATGTCCAGACCGCCATCATGACTGCGCTCAGCAAGATTGATGCCTCAGGAAAGGCTGCCGGCATTCTTTCAACCAATGACGAAATGACAAACGCCGCGATCAAAGCAGGCGCACGCTTTGTGGCAGTAGGGGCAGATGTCCTCCTTCTTGGCCATACAGCGCAAGCGTTGGCCAAGAAATGGCGTGATACCCTCGAATGAGCCGCGGAATCGCCCTGCTGGGGCTAGCCTATGTGCTTAGTCAGTTTTTCCGTGCATTCCTTGCGGTCCTCAGCCCTGCCTTGCGCAGCGATGTCGGTGCCGGCCCCGAGGATCTCGCCTTTGCTTCGGGTCTTTGGTTCTTTGCCTTTGCTGCAATGCAATTGCCCGTCGGCTGGGCGCTTGACACCGTTGGGCCGCGCCGCACAGCCGCCAGCTTGCTGTTGATTGGCGGCGGCGGCGGCGCAGCAATATTTGCGCTGGCAACAACACCACTGCATATCGGCGTTGCGATGGCCCTTATCGGGGTCGGTTGCGCCCCTGTCCTGATGGCCTCCTACTATATTTTTGCGCGTGAATACCCTCCTGCACGTTTTGTGGTGTTGGCCTCGGTCATGGTCGGCGTGGGGACCAGTGGCAATCTGGTGGCCTCCTACCCCATGGCCATCGCAGCCGAGACAATCGGCTGGCGTGCCTCACTGTGGGGGCTATGCGCCATCACCAGTCTGACGGCACTTGGCATCTGGGTCGTCGTGCGCGACCCCGCCACGCCCGAGGGTGAAGCGCGTGGCAGCCTTTTGGCAGTGTTCAAAATTAAAGCGTTGTGGTTCATCTTTCCGATCATGGCGGTCAGCTATGCCCAAGTGGGTGCCCTGCGCGGCCTTTGGATTGGACCCTATTTCGAAGATGTATTTTCGGCATCCGCGCATCAGATTGGTCTTGCGACCTTGTTGATGGGGGCCGCAATGGTGGCAGGCACATTCGCCTACGGCCCTTTGGACCGCGTCATGGGCAGCACGAAATGGGTTGTGATCGGCGGCACGGTCATAAATCTTGTGGCACTTTGCGGGCTGATTTTCTTTCCGGTAAGCGGGCTTGCTCTTGCAACGGTCCTTATGGCCGCCATCGGGTTCTTTGGCGCGACATACGCGATCATCATCAGCCATGGACGCAGCTTTTTGCCGCCAAACCTGATCGGGCGCGGCATGACACTGCTAAATCTGTGCAGCATCGGGGGCGTGGGTGTGGCGCAATTCCTGTCGGGGCGCGCCTATGCCGCCAGCCAGCCCGCTACGACAGTGCAGGCACCCTATGTGGTGATCTTCACCTTGTTTGCCGTGCTCATGGCCGCTGGCCTGTTTGTGTACCTGTTTTCACTCGATACGACCCATTAGCGCGCACCCCCTTTCCCCGCCGCCCCAAGCGGTATAAGAGGCGCGCACCATCACATTTTAGTATTGGAGTTTTAAGATGGGTTATCGCGTCGTCATCGCGGGTGCCACTGGTAATGTGGGCCGTGAAATGCTGAACATCCTGGCCGAGCGCCACTTCCCTGTAGACGAGATCGTGGCACTCGCCTCGCGCAAATCCTTGGGGACCGAGGTTAGCTTTGGCGACAAGACGCTCAAGACGAAAGACCTTGATACGTTCGACTTCACGGGTTGGGATATGGCCCTGTTTGCCGTGGGTTCCGAAGCCACCAAGAAGTATGCCCCGAAGGCTGCCAAGGCCGGATGCGTGGTCATCGATAACTCGTCGCTTTACCGCTACGACTCAGAGGTTCCTTTGATCGTGCCCGAGGTAAACGCAGACGCGATCCACGGCTATTCCAAGAAAAACATCATCGCGAACCCGAATTGTTCAACGGCTCAGATGGTTGTGGCGCTGAAGCCGCTGCATGACCGCGCAACGATCAAGCGCGTCGTGGTATCAACCTATCAATCCGTTTCCGGTGCGGGCAAGGAAGGGATGGACGAGCTTTGGGACCAGACCAAGTCGATCTACAACCCGACCGACAGCAAGCCACCCACCAAGTTCACCAAGCAGATCGCCTTCAACGTGATCCCGCATATCGACGTCTTCATGGACAGCGGTGACACGAAAGAAGAGTGGAAGATGATGGTCGAGACCAAGAAAATCCTCGATCCCAAAATCAAAGTCACTGCGACATGCGTGCGCGTGCCGGTGTTCGTTGGCCACGCCGAATCGATCAATATCGAGTTCGAAGACCATCTGGACGAGAACGAAGCACGCGATATCCTGCGCGAAGCCCCCGGTGTCATGGTGATCGACAAGCGTGAAGACGGTGGCTATGTCACACCGGTCGAATGCGCAGGGGATTTTGCCACTTTCATCAGCCGCATCCGCCAAGACAGCACGATCGACAACGGCATCAACCTTTGGTGCGTCAGCGACAACCTGCGCAAAGGTGCCGCTTTGAACGCCGTCCAGATCGCAGAACTGCTGGGCCGTGAAGTCCTGAAAAAGGGCTAAGCTTTACCGATCAGAACAAGGAAGGGGGCCTCGCATGTCGCGGCCCCATTTTTTTTGGCACGAAAGGTTCAAGCCCAGAGCCACGTATTCTGCAGGTCATTTAAATCGCTGCTATTGAGCTTTGGTTGTCCTCAGACAAAAGCCTAAGACCGATGCCATTCGCGGTCGCCTTTGGAATCCCTGACGCGCGTGGGCAGTCCGATGCTGTCGAGCAGCGCAAAAAGAGGCTTGGGGTCCAACTCTTCCACATTCATCATGACGCCATGGTCATATGTTCCGTCTGCGATCTTCATCGCAATCGCCACAGGGGGAACACCGGCTGTATATGAAATGCCTTGGCTTCCAACTTCGTTGAAAGCGTCCTTATGGTCGGCGATATTATAGACGAACACCTCGACCTCTTCTCCGTCTTTGGTGCCTTTGACCAGATCGCCAATGCAGGTCTTGCCTGTGTAATTGGGCGCAAGGCTGGAGGGATCAGGCAGAACTGCCTTCACCACCTTCAGCGGCACAACTTCGAGGCCTTCGGCAGTTACGACAGGCTGCTCAGACAACAGCCCAAGGTTTTGCAGCACAGTAAACACGTTGATGTAATGATCGCCAAATCCCATCCAGAACCGGATATCAGCCTGCGGATAGTTTGCTGCCAGTGAATGAACCTCGTCGTGGCCAGACATATAGGCCTTTTGTTTGCCGACGACGGGTAAGTCCCATTCGCGACCAACCTCGAACATCTTGTTCTCCTGCCACGCGCCCTTTTGCCAACTGTAGACAGTACCTGTAAATTCACGGAAATTTATCTCAGGATCAAAGTTGGTCGAGAAATACTTGCCGTGGTTTCCTGCGTTGATGTCCACTATGTCGATTGAGGTGACGTCGTCCATGAATTCATCGACCGCAAAGCGCGCAAACGCATTTACCATGCCAGGGTCGAACCCTGCACCCAAGATTGCTGTGACGCCGGCAGCGGCACAGTCTTCGCGCCGTTTCCATTCGTAGTTTGCATACCATGGTGGCGTTTCACAGATCTTGGCGGGATCCTCATGGATAGCTGTGTCAATGTAAGCGCTGCCTGTTTGGATGCACGCCTCGAGCACCGTCATATTTACGAAGGGCGAGCCCACATTAATAACGATTTGCGCGCCGGTTTTGGTGATAAGTGCAGCCACTGCCGCACTGTCCATACCGTCCACTTCATGTTCCTCAAACACACCGTCTTGTTTCATCGCAGACTTGTCATGCACGCTTTTGATGATCGCTTCGCATTTGGAAACCGTCCTGCTCGCGATGTGAAGATCGCCAAGCACATCGTTATTTTGTGCACATTTGTGCGCTACAACCTGTGCGACGCCCCCAGCGCCGATGATAAGAACGTTTCGTTTCATGTATCCAAGAGACCTCTTCTTCGTATTTCAAGACAACGCGGATGCGAAATCGTCATAGTCGAAATCACGTACCAGCCGGATCTGACCATCCAATTCACGGATTGCGATGCTTGGCATCTTCACCCCATTGAACCAGTTCTTCTTGACCATCGTGTAACCTGCGGCGTCTTGAAAAGAAACCCGATCACCTGCCTTTAGAGCCTCGGCAAAGCGAAATTCGCCAAAGATATCGCCGGCAAGGCAGGACTTTCCACAGATCATCCATTCATGATCACCCATGTCGGGTTCGATTTTTGCAGGCTCACGATAGATCAACAGATCAAGCATGTGCGCCTCGGTGGAGCTATCGACAATCGCAAGATTCTTGCCGTTGTGCATGGTGTCCAACACCGTCACTTCCAGTGTTGCCGCCCCTGTGATGACCGCCTCTCCGGGCTCAAGATAGACCTGAACGCCAAACCGCCCGGCAAATGCCTTGAGCCGTGCCGCAAGCCGGTCCAGCGGATAGCCATCGCCGGTAAAATGAATACCGCCCCCCAAGCTGATCCAGTCCATGTCATGCATCACTTCGCCAAAGCGGTCTTCGATCAAGGTCAGCATCTCGTCGAAACGGTCGAAACTATCATTTTCGCAGTTGTTGTGGAACATCAAGCCGCTGATCTGATCCGCGACCTTCGCAATCGCTGCCGGATCGTGCTCGCCCAACCTGCTGAAAGGTCGCGCAGGATCGGCCAAATGAAACTCTGACGTCGATACTCCGGGATTGATCCGCAACCCGCGAACATGACCCTGTGACGCCTCTGCAAATTTCTGTAACTGCCCAATAGAATTGAAAATTATTTTGTCCGAATGGGCCAATACTTCTGCGATCTCGTAATCGGCATAGGCGACTGAATAGGCATGGGTTTCGCCAGCAAATTTTTCACGACCGAGGCGGACTTCATATAGGGATGATGAGGTCGTCCCATCCATATACTCCGCCATAAAGTCAAAGACTGACCACGTCGCAAAGCATTTGAGCGCCAGCAAAGCCTTCGCACCAGACGCTTCTCGAAGCTGCGCAGTCTTCTCAAGGTTTTTAAGCAACCGGGACTTGTCAATTAGATAAAACGGTGTTTGCAAGGCGAGATCCATCACTGCTAAATTATGTCGGAACATGAACGATACCAAAAGATAGAGCTAAGATCCAATCGCTGATCATCGTGGCTATGTAGATTTTCCCAGACAGCTCCGAAAGCGGTCTTTTTAACTGCTGTCCCCGCTAAGAATGTCCGCTTATAATTTACATGAATTATTGTGTGTCAGGCTAGGAAAGTGACAGTTCAGGTCGAACGGATCATGAGGAGAGCCCTATGATCCTTCACGAAAAGAACATAGGCGATCAACAGACCAAAGCAGGCAGTCGGCGCGCAGCACCAAACAGCCACTTTGTCCGGCTAAGCCGCCCGAAGCCCCTTCCCCTCCAAATCGAAATCGAAATCGAACCACAGCCGGCCCTGCCGGTATCCTCCCCCAACCACATGACCTGGCTCTGCGACTTCGGGATAGTCTCTGGCCCACTCGCGAAAGCGGTCGTTTGATATCACCGGTGCGCCCATCTCGCGCGCGGCTTTCAAGATGTAGGGGTCAGCAGGGGATCCTTTTGGAACGACCATCACACGCTCTAAAGGAAGATCAAGCAGCTTGCTCATCGCTTTGGCGCTGCGATACGTTCCTGCTAACAAGTGGCCAGCGTTTGCATCAAACATCACGCCCGGCCGAAAGCCCAACTCTGCAAGGCACCGCACTGCCTCTTGCACGCATTCAATACGCGGCGTGCCGTCATGCCAGTACATCACATTTGAACCGTCGATAACGATAGATCTTGATGGCAGCCGACCCTTGGCATTGATCCACTTCCGAGCCTCGGCAAAAAGGATGAAGATGCTGGCGATGACACTCGGTCCGGCCAGCAGGATTAGGTCGCTCCAAACAGGGGACGACATCGCAATTGCGGCACCAATCAATGACACGAGAAACAGCAGAACTGATACAATCATAACGAGAGTAGAGCCACCCTTTGCGATCCCGGACAAGTCTTATTCTTCGAAAAGATCTTTATTTGACGCCACGTTTCAAACCGGCAAGAACTGCTCTTTATCCGCGCTATAGCATTCAAGCCCGCCCTCTCCGATGTCTGTCCACAGACCGTGAAGCGTCAGCTTTCCGTCCTTCACCTTGTCCGCAATCCACGGAAAGGTCATCAGATTCTCAAGCGAGGTCATAACGGCGTGCTTCTCAAGCTGGCGCACCTGCTCTTCTGGATCCTCGATCTCGGCAACGATATCGTATTTCGGCCGCAAAATATCCATCCATCGGCCAACAAAGCTGTCTTTTGCATCCAGTTCGGGCGCTTTGCCTTGGCACATGTCAAGGCAGCCCTGCACGCCGCCGCAACTGGAATGTCCCAGCACAATCAAATGGGCAACCTTCAAAGACTGAACTGCATATTCGACGGCAGCCGAGGCGCCGTGCTGTTCGCCATCGGGCAAATAAGGCGGCACAAGATTGGCAATATTGCGATGAATAAAGAACTCGCCCTGATCCGCGCCGAAAATAGATGTGACGTGCACACGACTGTCGCAGCACGAAATCACCATCGCACGCGGATGCTGGCCGTCACTGGCTAAGCGCCGATACCACGCCTGATTTTCGTTGTAAGTGGTTGCTTTCCAACCATGATATCGTTGTGCCAGATAGGATGGCAGCGGCTTCGCCTGATCCATAGTGTGTTCTATTCCTTAAGCCTCGCGCCTCAAATAGCCTGAATTTTCTTTATATTCGAGCAAAAAGGAGTTTCGCATTCAACCATTTGGACACCCTTCGTATTTTACAACCCGATTTGTCGTGGGGACGTTCAATGGGGATGAAAGAAATGCAGGTTTTGCAAATGCGGCCGACGGAACAGGTTTGCGTCGATCAAGAAAGGCTGAGCTCGCTTTATGCGCAGCTTGGTGAAACGGTGGCAGAAGACGTGGTTTGCCGCGCGATGGAAGAATTGGCCTTGCGCATGTCGCACTGCGATCGGCTGTACCGCGGCTCTTGTTGGCAAGAGTTGCGCAAGAACAGCAAGTCTTTGATCGCGATCTCCGAACAGGTGGGCCTGCACAAACTTGCCATAGTGGCAGGTGATGTGATGTCGGCAATTGATCAAGAGAACGAGGTCGCGGTGGCTGCAACGCTGACCCGGTTGATCCGCATAGGAGAGCGATCACTGACCGCGATTTGGGACACTCAGGACCTGTCTGTCTGACAGGCTTGCAGACCGCTGGGATACCACTAGGCTGCGCCGCAAAACTACTGCCTGAAAGGTGCCAGCCATGCCTGCTAAATTTGCCGACGCAACGCCCGTTTCCATCCCCCTTCATCTTGTGGCCGAAGACACGCTTGATGACTGGCTCGAAAGCCAAACCGATACCAAGCGCAGTTGGGTTGAAGCGAACGGTTTTAGCGGGGCATTGGGTCAAACCTTGGTTTTCCCAAAGGACGATGGGTCGATTTCGATGGCCTTGGCGGGCTGTGGCACGCCCGCGACTCGAAGCCGCGGGCGCTTTCATCTGGCTGGTGCGGCTGCAAAACTGCCAACGGGCATTTACCATCTGGAAACCGTTCTGATCCATGAAACCTTGATGATCGAGACACTCGGGTGGCTTCTTGCCGCCTATCGTTTCGATCGCTACGCTAAAGCACCGCCCATGAAAGCCGAATTGGTTGCCCCGGAAGGCGTGAACGCGGAGCTTCTGGTCGCGCTTGCGGAAGGCGAAATGCTGACCCGTGATCTGATCAATACGCCTGCGTCCGACATGGGCCCGCCCGACCTTGAAAACACCGCGCGCAGCTTGGCCGAAAAGCACGGTGCCGACATTTCGGTTATCACTGGCGATGATCTGCTGACGCAGAACTTTCCGATGATCCATGCCGTAGGCCGTGCCGCTGACCGCGCACCTCGCCTTATTGACATGCGATGGGGCAGTTCCGGCAAGAAATTGACCCTTGTCGGCAAGGGAGTTTGTTTTGATACAGGCGGTTTGAACATCAAGCCCGGTGTGTCGATGGGCCTGATGAAAAAAGACATGGGCGGGGCTGCTGCGGTCCTTGGGTTGGCCCACATGATCATGTCCACAGGTATGAAAGTGCAACTGCGCGTATTGATCCCAGCAGTCGAAAACGCGATTTCGTCGAACGCTTTCCGCCCCCAAGACATTCTGACCTCGCGCAAGGGCCTTACGGTCGAGATCAACAACACGGATGCCGAAGGCCGTTTGGTTCTGGCAGATGCACTTGCCTTGGCAGACGAGGAAAAACCAGATCAGATCATCTCGATGGCGACGTTGACCGGTGCAGCCCGTGTGGCGGTCGGCCCTGATCTTGCACCCTATTTCAGTGACGATCCGGCATTTGTCGCAGCGCTTGAGGCATCGGCCAATAAGAACGCCGACCCTGTCTGGCGCTTGCCATTCCACGCGCCCTACGAGCCCATGATCGAACCTGGCATCGCTAATCTGGACAATGCACCGTCTGGCGGGTTTGCCGGATGTATCACCGCCGCCCTGTTCTTGCGCCGCTTCGTGACCGACAGCCCCTATGCGCATTTTGACATTTACGGCTGGCAGCCGACCGCAGCACCCGCCCGCGCCAAAGGTGGCGTGGGTCAAGCGACACGCGCGGTGTTCGCAGCGCTTGAAACGTTGATGACAAAATGACCGATTTTCGTTTAAAGCCTGATCCGTCCAAAGTGCAGCAAAGCCAATCTGGTCAGATTGCAGCACCCGTCACAGATATCCTGCGCAGCCCCAACGGTCATCGCGACCGGCAAGCGCTTTACGGTGACGCCCTGACCATCTTGGAAGACAGTGGTGGTTGGTCCTATGTTCAACTTAGCAAGGACCAGTATTGTGGATATGTCGCCACGACAACCATCGCACCGCTGACACATGCGACCCATTTCGTGTCTGTCCCGGCCACGCATGCATATCTTGAACCGGATCTGAAATCGCCCGACCAAGTGTCACTCAGCTTCAACAGCAAGTTGACTGCCTTGGGTCAGCATAATGGTTTCACTGAAACAGCCCTGGGCTTTATCCCGTCACAACACCTCAAGCCCGTGGGGCAATTTTCATCAGACCTAGGCGAAATCGCACAACTCTTTCTCGGCACACCGTATCTTTGGGGGGGCAACAGCCGTTGGGGCATTGATTGCTCGGGGTTGGTGCAGGCCGCTTGTCTTGCCTGTGACATTCTCTGCCCCGGGGACAGTGACCAACAAATGGCACTGCTGGGCGATGCGGTGGCATTAAAATCGGATTTCCGGCGGAATGATTTGATCTTTTGGAAAGGCCACGTTGCGATAGTCATGGAGAGCAATCTTCTGATCCATGCAAACGCGCAGAAGATGGCCGTTAGTTTTGAACCGATCACGGACGCCATCGAACGTATCGCCAAGACCGATGGGCCGGTACTTTCGCATAAACGCCTGCCGCCTTCCAAAGCGTCTTGAACCCAAACCCCGCGACAACAAACGATCTCGTTTAGTCGTCAATTGCCCGGATCAACTTGCGCTCCAGTACACGCAGAACAGCACTTAAATCCTGCCCGCGGCGCAGCACTTGGCCGTTTGGCCCAACCACAGAATACATTCCCTGTTTCAACCGCATTTTTGGGCGCTTTTCGATGCGGTAGAGCGGCATCTCGGCAGTTCTGCGAAAGACCGAAAACACCGCAACTTCGCGCAGGCATGAAATGCCGTAGTCGCGCCATTCACCCGCCGCGACCATGCGGCCATAAAGCGACAGGATCGGTGAAAGCTCTGTCCGGTGGAACGCGACCTGTTCGGGCGCACGGTCATTGTGCTGGCTGGAGGAGTGGATATGGAACGTCATGTTTTGACAGTTGCGCCGTTCGGGGATCAAATCAAGTCCTGTGCAAAATGAAATATCTTGAAAGCGTTACAAAATGCATGCAGACATTATATTTATGAAACATAAAGGCCATCCAAGATGACACCCCAAACCCGGGCCGAAAAATCGGCAGCAGCCATGTGGGCCACGGATAAGGCCAGTCAGCACCTGTCCATGCGGATCGACAATATCGCGCCGGGTGCAGCAACGCTGTCCATGCCAGTCACCGCTAGCATGTTGACCGCAATTATTCATGAAGCCCCTGTTTTGGCGCGTGGGGCGATGTTTGAAGGCCCTTTGCTTTTGGATGCCCATAGGTGATCGGCGCCCGAATTGCGCATCGGGCGTTTTCAACGATCTGGGTTT
>Ga0307981_1000535_pt1 | contig 37077 bp, 29 predicted proteins | sample OrgLakmetagen987_FD_201849 | JGI IMG/M metagenome (GOLD analysis project Ga0307981, IMG submission 201849) | Saline water microbial communities from Organic Lake, Antarctica - #987 | ecosystem: Environmental > Aquatic > Non-marine Saline and Alkaline > Saline | place: Antarctica: Organic Lake... | reverse complement strand
TACCAAAAAATGCAGTGGCTATTACCTTTGATGATGGCTACACCAATATTTTAGAAAATGCGCACCCTATTTTGCAGGATTTTGATTTTCCCTATACGATATTTATTAATCCTCAAAGTATCTCAAGTCAAAGCGACCAACTCACTTGGGATGAGGTTATTAGCATGCAGCCACTGGCAGACTTTGCCAACCATACCCTTGACCATATTCATCTGCTTGAGCGCATAAATAATGAAACTGAAGCCCAATGGCTGAGCCGGGTAATGAATAACATCTTACAAGCGGAATTAATATTGAAACAAAAACTCGGTTATAGCCACCGTTGGTTAGCTTATCCATTCGGCGAGTTTAATCAAGCATTACAGAGTGCATTACTTGATGCTGATTTTATTGGTTTTGGGCAACAATCAGGAGTTGTTAGCACCCACAGCAACTATGGCGCTTTACCACGGTTTCCATCGTCGGGTCGCTATGCAAATTTAGAAACCTTGAAAGTGAAAATGAAATCAATTGCTATGCCCATAGAAGCGGTATCACCATCACAAAATGAGCAAGCATTAGGAGCAGAACTTGAGGAGCTTGAATTGAAGCTATTAATGCCAAATGAAGACCTTCGCCTTGAGGCTATGGCCTGTTTTTTTGCTGGCGAGCGCATAATTCCTCAAATCGATGGAAGCAGCGCAACGATTGAATTAAACCATACATTTAAACCTGGAAGAACCCGAGTTAACTGCACCGCACCTAGTCGTAGTCAATCAGGTAGATTTTATTGGAATTCAGTACCCTTCTTTACGCCAACAAAAGAGGGTAAATTTTTAGACTAGAGTTTTTACCATACGTAAAAAACGTTGATTAGTTGGTTCATAAGCGCTTTTGCTTTTTACTGCGAAATCCCATTTTTGATAAAAGGAAATGGCTGTTTCATTACTGGCGTCGACATCAAGTACTATGCGCTTTTTGTTTTTTCGATTTGCCTGACGCACCACAAAGGCCATTAAATTACTCGCGATATTCTTTCGTTGCCAATCTGGAGCAACGGCAAAATGGCCTAAACACACTTCATCTGACGCAGGGGGCTTAAATACGACCTGCAGAGCATCATTGCAGTTCACAATATGTGCAATTTGAGCAGGACGTAAAAATCGTGTGAGGCTATCGATAGTGCCTAAATGAAAGGTCGAAGGCATATTACTGTGCCAAAGGCTCATACACGCCAGCACTTTATCATCAGCATGAGCCAAGTAGTGCCTCACTGCACTGTATTGGCCGTCTGAGACCCTACAGGCGCTTGTTAAATAGCTAATGGCCTGTTCGGATGAACCAAACAGAAAGTCCATTAGCGTTGGAGCTGAGGCATATATTAGAGGGGCAAGCGAATCAGCGTCCTTTGCATCACCTATGCGTAACGATACTGAGTCCTGCATGAGTTCAAGAGCTTGAGTTAAGCAGTATTGGCATATCGTTGAGTACTTGTCCAACGTCGCTTATAGCAAGCTGGCCTGGAACATGTTTGGGCTTGAAACGACCTATAATATTTCCAGCCGGATTTATTACAACAATAGATGCGCTGTGATCAACTAGGTAATTTGGATTATCGGTACTCTCTGAAATTGCGTACATCATACCCATGCTACGCACTAGCGGAAAAAGCACAGTATGGGGGCCGGTGGTCGCAATAAAATCATTATTGAAATAGCTGACATATTCCCCCAAACGCTCAACCGTATCACGATTAGGATCGACAGATAAAAACCATACTTGCAGCGGAGTATCGCTTACACTAGCTTGAAGCTGAGGATAAATATTATTAATTTCGGCTAAGGTCACAGGGCATATGTCTGGGCAAAATGTGTAGCCAACAAATGCTAAGGTCCAGTTGCCTTTAAGATCCTCATTTGTCATGACGCTACCGTCATGTTTACTCAACTCAAAGTCTGTAAGTGCTCTAGCTTGCGGGTACCAACTTAAATACTCTGTCTGAGTAGAGAGATCACCTTGCTTGTCAGTTTGTGGTGGTGCAATTGTCAGCGCTAAGTACACACCTAAAACTAAAGCAAGCACTGCAATAAGGCCTAACCATTTTTGCTGCATCTATAACAACTCCCTTATGTAACGGCTTTTTTTAAGCATTGAGGATAAACAACAGGCCTCAATGGCTAAATATAATGATCGACCAATAAGATTAAAAATAACAACATCAAATGGAGAATAGAAAACTTAAAGGTATCCATGGCGGTGCTTGCTGCCGGTTTAAACTTAAGTTTTAAAGCCATGTACATAAAGTACGCGTTGAGCATACTCGAGCCCAATAAGTACAAACCGCCGCTCATGCCAGTTAGATAGGGTAACAAGCAGACCGCGCAAAGTAAGAGGGTGTAAAGTACTACGCAAGTTTTTGTGAATTCGATGCCATGGGTAATGGGCAACATCGGTATTTTTGCTTTTGCATAATCTTTTTCACGATGTATCGCTAGGGCCCAAAAATGCGGAGGCGTCCATGTAAAGATAATTAGAACCAATAATAGTCCATAAGCATGCACTTCACCCGTTACCGCCGTCCATCCTAATAGTGGTGGCGCAGCACCCGCTAAACCGCCGATTACTATGTTTTGTGGAGTAGCACGCTTTAAATACATGGTATAAACCACAGCGTAACCCACCAGACTGGCTAGGGTGAGCCAAGCCGTTAACATATTTACAAACACGGCTAATGCAATAAAACCTAAAACAGCAAGGACACCAGCAAAAACTAGCGCTTTTTTAATCGAGACTTTGCCACGCGCGACAGGTCGATTAAACGTGCGAGCCATAATACTATCTATGCGATGGTCAACAACATGATTTACCACTGCGGCTGCACTTGAAAGCAATCCGATACCAAACATACCTGCAACTAAGATAACCGGCTCTACCCAACCCGGCGTTGCTAAGCACATACCAACCAAAGCGGTTAATAATAACAACATAACCACACGCGGCTTGGTCAGCTCATAATAGTCACGCCATGTCGCACCCGACTCTGTTGCTAATTCAGCGGCCAAGGACTTACTCATGTTGGTCTCCTTGATGTATCGCCACTTGGCGTAACTGCTTGTTCATCATAATATTTTCCATTTAATTCTGTGCTTTACTCTAATTTCTTGCCATTAGCTAAGCCTAATTGCTTAGCCAATACGAGAGAGCTTAAGCAATTTTTTTATGTCTGCGAGCATATCTCGGCTATCCATAATTGCTTGCTGTTCGTCTGGTGTATTCGGATATTTCAATACAATGTTATTCAAAGTGTCGGCAATAAAAATAGCATTTACACTTTCATCTTGAAACACTTTATTTACATTTTCTTTTGGTTGCTGCAACACTTGCGTTGCGCTTATTTCTGCAATTTTAGCTAGTGCGCTTTGATCGCTCTCACTTGTGGCAATAAATATCGCATTAACTCTGTCAGATTCCCTACCAATAGCCTGCTTTACTTGATTGATGCTATAAATCGCATTATTGCACGCTTGGTCACAATTAACGGGGATCACATACAAAAAGTGCCATTTTTTGTCGGCGTCTTGCAGCATACTTTGGGCTTCAATTATAGGGTCTAACAACTCACCTCTGTTGGTTGATGCTTTATTAAACCAATCATTATCTAATGCAATTTTAGCCATAATAACGGGTACCACAAACACCACTATTAAGAGTATGAAGCTCAGCTTGCCTGTATTTTTTATTGCCATTGTTTAATCCTGACGCCCTTGCATTGTTTTTATCACGGTTAAAAGAAAAATGGTTAGTCCCGCTATGCCTAAGCCAAACCACTGGATGGCATATCCTAGATGACGCTCTGGAGCCATTACGACGACATCCCAGTCTCTCACAAAATTGGCATTTTCAGAAGGTGCAGAGCGTAAAGTAAACGGTAAAACATCGCGGCCAAGATGCTTTTCCATTTCGGCAAAATCAATTTGCTGCATCAAAACAGGAAAGCGTCCGTAATTAAAGTTAGTTTCTTTGATAAGTGTATTGTCTTGGGGAACATAAATAAGTCCAATATGTTCTGTGCTAAATGGCTTTAATACTTTGGGTAGTTGGTCACGCGATCCCGTTCCTGGCACCCAACCTAGATTCACAATCACTACGCCGTAGCTTGTCAGTACAGGTGACAGAACTTCATAACCTACCATGCCATTTTTTAAACTGTTATCAATGAAAAATATTTCTCGCCCTAGTTCACCATTTACTAATACGGGAAAATCTACAAATGCACTGGGGTCATCAACCACTTCAGACAGATATAATGGATTTGCGTCTTGGCGACTTTCAATTTGTGCTAAACGCTCTTCTTTTTCTTGCTTACGGTCGAGCTGCCAAAAGCCAAGAAAAAACATAATGACAATGCAACATAGAGCGATTAAGGTAGCTAAAATAGTCAGCTTATTGGTAGTGCGGAACAACATAATAACTGACGACCTTAAGGAGAAATAGAGATGTTAGTAGTAAAAGTAATATTAGTAGGCTTACTGATTTTCATGATGGTTAACTTAGCTTTTGCAATGCGCGTAATGCTCAAAGGCGAGAGTAAGGAAAAAATGAGTAAGTTTATTGGGCGAAGAGTGCTGACATCGGCCATCATCGTTATTTTGATTTTGATAGCCATTGCCACAGGAGTTATTACCCCTAATCCTCGCCCATATTGATACTAGATGATATAAACAACCACGAATAGCATCACCCACACAACGTCTACAAAATGCCAATACCATGCGCCAGCTTGGAAGGCAAAGTGCTCATCCGCAGTGAAATGCCCCTTCATAACACGTAAGAACAAGACAAAAAGGATAATCGTGCCGAGCGTTACATGTAAGCCGTGAAAACCAGTAAGCAAGAAGAAGGTATTGCCATAAACACCTGATTGTAGCGTCAAGCCTAAATCGCGATATGCATGAACGTACTCATATCCTTGTAAGCCAAGGAAAATACAACCCAACAAAATCGTAAGGCCTAACATAAGTTTCAATTGGCCACGTTTATTTTCTTCAATACCTACGTGAGCGTAGTGCAAGGTCACCGACGACACTAATAAAATGGCAGTGTTATATAAGGGTAAACCTAACCAAGACATCACTTGGGTTTCTGTGCCGCCCGGCGTGACCGTTAATGGCCACATAGCTTCAAAAGTTGGCCATAACACTTCATTAGTCATTGCATTGTTAGATGCACCACCAAGCCATGGAACCGCTATGGTACGAGCGTAAAACAATGCGCCAAAGAAAGCAGCAAAGAACATTACTTCTGAAAAGATAAACCATAGCATGCCTTGACGATAAGAACGGCCTAGCTGAGCGCTGTATAATCCACTCATAGACTCATCAATTTGATTCTTAAACCAACCGAATACCATAACAAAGAGCATGACAAAGCCGGCAAGCAGTACATAACCACCAAAACCAGGTTTTTCTCTTACCACTTCAACTGTGAAGTTGGCTGCGCCAACTGCAATTAAAAATAACGCAACAGCACCAACAATGGGCCATACGCTTTGTTCTGGGACATAATACTTTTGATATTCTTCTGTTGTATCTTGAGCCATGATTATCTTCCTAGACTATTATTCAACGCCACTACTTCGGCTTCATCAGCACTCGCAGTTATGTCGTATAAAGTGTATTGCAATGTAAAAAAGGTTATATCCTCTGGGAGCTGAGGATCAATATAAAAGGTCATTGGCATAATTGCTTCTTCACCGGCCTTTAAGGGCTGATGTCTAAAACAAAAACACTCAGTTTTATTGACATAAAGAGCAGCGGTACCCGGTGAAACAGATGGTATCGCCTGCGCAATAATGTCTCTACTCACGGGGTTTCGAACATAAAAGGCAACTTCAGCCATTTCACCCGGATGGACTTCAACGCGTTTGGTTTGCGCACTAAATTCCCAAGGCATGCCGGTGTTTGTTCGGGTAATGAATTCCACCGTAATCATACGGGAAGTATCAATTTCAACCGCTTCATATACGGCTGCCTCATCGCTTGTTTTGCCATTAATACCGGTAATGTCGCAAAACACGTCATAAAGCGGTACAAGAGCGAAACCAAAACCAAACATACCCACAACTACTGCTAAAAGCTTAGCGACAGTTTTACCGTGAGACTGTGGTGATAAGGCAGCACTTTGTGCCGCTTTATCATCACTTGTTTGTTTATCGAGCTCAGTCATTCGTTAAACGCCTACTTCACTAAAGGCGGTGTTTCAAAAGTATGATAAGGCGCTGGAGATGGAATTTCCCATTCTAAACCTTCTGCACCGTCCCAAACTTGAGAAGATACTTTTTCACCCTTCTTACGACATGCTTTAATCACTAGCGCTAAGAAGATCAACTGTGAAAGACCAAAGGCAAATCCACCGATGCTGATCCATTTATTAAAATCAGCAAACTGTAGAGCATAGTCAGGAATACGACGTGGCATGCCCGCTAAACCAACAAAGTGCATCGGGAAGAACAATACATTTACAGAAACTAATGAGCACCAAAAGTGTAGCTTGGCCAGTTTGATATCAAACATACGACCAGTCCACTTAGGTAGCCAGTAGTATACCGCTGCCATAATGGAGAATATCGCACCCGTTACCAGTACATAATGGAAATGCGCTACCACAAAATAAGTATCATGGTATTGGAAGTCCACAGGGACAATGGCCAACATCAAGCCAGACAGTCCACCGATAGTAAATAAGATGATAAATGCAATAGCAAAGAGCATAGGCACTTCAAAGGTCAAACTACCGCGCCACATTGTCGCAACCCAGTTGAATACTTTTACGCCAGTTGGTACTGCGATAACCATTGTCGCCACCATAAAGAACAGCTCAGCTAAGACTGGCATCCCTGTGGTAAACATATGGTGAGCCCATACAATAAACGACAGTAAGGCTATTGATGCGGTCGCATAAACCATTGAGGCGTAACCGAACAATCTCTTGCGTGAGAAAGTGGGCACAATATGAGAGATAATACCAAAGGCCGGCAAAATCATAATATACACTTCAGGGTGGCCAAAGAACCAGAAAATATGCTGGAAGAGAACCGGATCACCGCCCCCCGCTGCATCAAAGAAACTTGTGCCAAAGTATTTATCGGTAAGAACCATGGTTACCACACCCGCTAACACAGGCATGACGGCAATTAACAAGAATGCTGTTATCAGCCATGTCCATACAAATAGAGGCATTTTCATATACGTCATGCCAGGGGCACGCATATTAAAGATGGTTACGACTACGTTTATCGCGCCCATGATTGAGCTGATACCCATAATGTGCACTGAGAATACAAACAATGCCGTACTATCGCCACTGTAAGTAGTCGATAAAGGGGCATAGAATGTCCAACCAAAAGCCGGGCCGCCACCTTCTACAAACAACGAAGAAAGTAAGATTAAGAATGCAAATGGTAATATCCAAAAACTCCAATTGTTCATTCTTGGTAGGGCCATATCTGGCGCACCTATCATCATCGGAATTAACCAGTTCGCAAGACCCGTAAATGCAGGCATTACTGCACCAAAGACCATTATTAAACCGTGGACGGTGGTCATTTGGTTAAAGAAGTTTGGCTCTATAATTTGTAAGCCTGGCTGGAAAAGCTCTGCACGTATGACCATAGCCATTGCGCCGCCAACCAAAAACATAATAAAAGCAAACCACAAATACAAAGTACCAATATCTTTGTGGTTAGTTGTTAATAGCCAGCGTGTTATACCCTTAGGTATGTGATGATGATGGTCGTCGTGGCCATGAGCATCATCAGTAGCTGGTGTATTTGCTGTGTCAGTTACAGTCGACATTTACTCATCTCCTAGTTGCCATTCATTACGGCGTTAATATCTTTAGCTTGAACCATATCGCCAGTATTGTTTCCCCAAGCATTACGTTGGTATGTAATAACCGCTGCAATTTCTGACATGGTTAGTTGTTTTGCGAATGACTGCATTGCAGTGCCCGCAGAACCATAAACAATAATTTCGATATGAGCCTGTTGATCTTCAAGGGCTATTTGAGAGCCTTTTATTGATGGGAATACACCGGGTAAACCTTCACCATTTGGCATATGACACGCCGCACAAACTGAATCATGAATGCCTTTACCCGTGCTCATGAGTTCTTCCATTGACATACTCATTGCTAGTAAACGCTGTTCTTCTTCGGCAGCTCTTTGAGCGATTGCTTCTTGTTCTGCTATCCATGCATTGTAATCATCTGGATCTTTTGCAATAACCACGATTGGCATAAAACCGTGGTCTTTTCCACATAATTCAGCACATTGACCGCGATATACTCCGGGCTCATTTACATTCGTCCATGCTTCATTTATGAATCCGGGGTTAGCATCTTTTTTCACTGCAAAATCAGGCACCCACCATGAATGGATAACATCATCTGACGTAATTAAGAAACGAACTTTCTGTCCAGTAGGGATGACAAGTGGGCGGTCAACCTCAAGCAGATAATTTTCGCCTTTAGTAAATTTGTTCTCAATTTGCTCTCGTTGAGTAGCAAGCAAAGAGAAAAACTCCACATCATTGTCCATATATTTATAATGCCATTTCCACTGAGAACCCGTTACTAGCACCGTGAGGTCAGGTTTAGATACGTCTTCCATATCAATCAATGTATTAGCTGCAGGTACGGCCATGGCAATAAGGATAAGAAAAGGGACGACTGTCCAGGCAATTTCAACTTTCACATTATCGTGAAAATTAGCGGGCTTGGCGCCCTTCGATTTACGGTGTCTGATCATTGAATAAAACATCAGACCAAAAACAACGACCGCGATCGCGACACAGATATAGAACATCATCATATGCAGGCCATGAACCTGCTGACTGATATCTGTTACGCCAGGGCGTAAATTTAAATCTGAACGTTCACTCGCGCTTGTGGCTAATGCCAGCAAGGGTGCACTCGATAAAAGAGTGCCTATAGCAAATTGCAACAACTTCACACATGACTCCAAAAAATTGTAGTTCGACGCTTATCAACCTGAATTTTGGCCAGACTTAATTTTAGTCAATGCGGACAGGCGAGTACGTCTATGTTATTTGAATGTGAATAACATGCTAATGATTAATCAAACGGAAGGCTTCGTCTAGTACTTTTTATACTTTTCCCGTTCTTATTCATCGTTTTTTCTACAAACTGTTCACAATGTAGACAAAAAAAAGAGCAACATGTAAATATTGCTCTTTATTTGTAATCTCAATGTTAATGAAGCTAGTTTAAACTGACATTATCTCTAATCACGCCTACCGCCAAACCCTCTATTTCAAAATATTGAGAGCGTAAATCCACTTCAATTGGTGCAAAATCTTCGTTTTCAGCATATAAGAATACACTCGCGCCCTTCTTTTCAAAGCGCTTAACAGTGACATCTTCGTCAATGCGGGCAACCACGATTTGTCCATTTCGCGCATTGTTAGTTTTGTGCACGGCAAGCAGGTCACCATCCATGATACCGATGTCCTTCATACTCATGCCATCTACTCTTAACAAAAAGTCTGCACCGGGATGAAACATGGCTGGGTCTACTTTGTATTTTGATTCTACGTGCTCTTGCGCCAAAATAGGTGAACCGGCCGCTACTTTTCCGATTAGTGGAATACCTTCCTCAACTTCATCTTCTAGCGGGCAATTCAGTCGAATACCACGTGACGTACCTGGTAAAATCTCAATCACGTTTTTCTTTGCGAGCGCTTTTAAATGCTCTTCAGCAGCATTTGCAGATTTAAACCCTAAATGCTTTGCAATTTCTGCTCGCGTGGGGGGCATGCCAGTTTCAATCATCGTAGTTTTGATGAGAGTAAGAACTTCTTCTTGTCGGGGAGTTAGTGGACGCATAAACAGCCTGTTTTTCTATACAGTTGTACTGAGTATATCCGCTTATTAATAAAGCGCAACTAAATTGTTACATTTAAAGCTAGCGATAAGTACTTGAAAGCGTGTTAATATTTGCATGACTATTGGTATTGGAGTGGTTATGCAGGTAATAGTTACCTTCTTTCGATGGGTGATCTCTAAAATTGTGGGCTTATTGGTATCAGTTAAAAGTGTGCCTGCAGACATAAGTAAAGAGTTGGGAATAGATACTTCCAAGCCAATTGTATACTTACTGCAGACTGAATCTTTTACCGACACTCTTGCGCTTGAGAAGTCGACACAATCCTTAGGCTTACCCAGCCCTTTCAGCGATATTACCATCGCAGGTGAGCAACGCAAACGCCGATACTTCTTAAGTCGTCCTCAGGGATTATTTAGTCGCCGCATCAAAAAAACCTCAATTGAAGACGTTTATACTGAATATTTCAATCTACATCGTAAACATAGCGATCTTGATCTTCAGATTGTGCCTGTATTTATGTCGTGGGGGCGCTCTGCAGGAAAAGAAAGGAGCGGTTGGGCGCAACTTATATCGACCAAAGCCTCACCAAACTGGTTACGTAAGTTTTTTATTGTGTTGTTTTTCGGGCGTGACAACTTTGTCAGCTATTCACCTGCGGTATCTTCTCGGCAAATGTCTGAATTGCGCGGCAGCGACAAAGAACTAGCTCAAAAATTAGTCCGAGTTGCTCGCACCCACTTCCAGCGTAAGCGTCAAACTATCAGCGGGCCAACATTGTTAGAGCGACAAACGCTCTATAACTCAATATTAGGTGGCGACTTGGTCAAGGCTGCTATTGAGGAAGAAGTCAAACAAAAAGGGATTAGCCACGACAAAGGCCGGGTCCTCGCAGTAAAATATGTTGACGAAATTGCCGCTGATTATCGTGAAGGACTCATTAGAATTGCTGAGCGCTTGCTGACTCGCATTTGGAATAAAATTTATGACGGCATAGAGATTAAACATGCTGAACGTGTGCGTGAATTAGCAAAAAATGGTCATGAAATCATTTATGTGCCCTGCCACCGTAGTCATATGGATTACTTACTACTTACCTATGTTATTTATCATGAAGGCTTAGTAACACCTCATATTGCCGCGGGTATTAATCTTAATTTTTGGCCTGTAGGCGGAATCTTTAGGCGTTGTGGCGCTTTCTTTTTACGTCGAAGCTTTGCTGGTAATAAGCTCTATACAGCGGTTTTTCGTGAGTATCTTGAGCTTTTATTCAACAAAGGATATTCGGTTAAATACTTTCCTGAGGGTGGACGCAGCCGAACGGGACGATTGCTCCCCCCTAAAACAGGTATGCTGGCGATGACCCTGCAGGCCCTAGCTAAGGGTATAAATCGCCCTGTATCCATCGTGCCGGTCTACATCGGCTATGAGCACGTTATGGAAGTAAAGAGTTATATGAAGGAGCTCAAAGGTAAGAGTAAGAAAAAAGAGTCACCAACCCAAGTATTTTCAGCAATACGAAAACTTAAAAACTACGGCCAAGGTTTTGTAAACTTTGGTGAGCCTATTTTGCTCAATCAGTTTTTAGATGAAACTGGCGTAAATTGGCGCGAGCAAAAAGCGCCTGCGGACAAGAAACCGCAATGGCTTACCCCGGTAGTAAATAAACTTGCCGATAGAATAATGACTCGTATTAATAAAGCTGCAGCCTTAAACGGCTCTGCGATGGTGGCCCTTTGCTTGCTGTCTTCAAAGACTCAGATCATGAGTAAAAAGGAGCTTGTACAAAGTATTGAGGATTATCAGCTCTTATTTAATAACGTAAGTTATAGTACAGACTCGACCTTACCGGATGAACCGGCCCAGGCGCTAGTAGATAGAACCTTAGCCCTTAATCGCTTTGAGCAAAGCCAAGATGCATATGGCGAAATGGTTTCACCTAAAGACGATAATGCGGTGCTGCTAACCTTTTATCGAAACAATATTTTGCACATGTTCGCTTTACCCTCGTTGATTATGGCTGCGGTCTTTGCTCATAAGAAGCTATCATCAAACGCCCTCTGTGAACTTGTAGAACAATTGTTCCCGCTGTTAAAGCGAGAATTCTTTATGCATCAGAGCGTCGAAGAGGCGCTAGAGTATGTAAACAACCTTATAGAATATATGACAAGTATTGGCCTGCTCAGACAGTCAAATGGTCATCTTGAGCAACCAGAAGCTACCCATATTAGATTTCATAGCGCATGGTTGTTAAGCCGTGCTATGCAAGAAACATGGCAACGCTATGCAATAGTGCTACGAGTACTAGAAAAAGAAGAAACAATTGGACGCTCCCGACTAGAGAAACAAAGCCAAGTAATTGCAGAACGTTTGTCAGCACTTTACGGAATGCACTCACCAGAATTTTACGATAAAAATGTACTCAGCAGCTTTGTGGTCGCGCTACGAGAAAACAAACACGTGGAGAGCCAAGACAACGGCGACTTGGCTTTTACTCAGAGCAGTTCAAATTTGAAAGACGTAATAGACCCGCTTGTGTGGCCAGAAATTATCCAGCACTTAGAGCGCATCTAAAATTGCAGCTAAAATGCTGTGCTTATTTAACGTCAGCGGCTAAAAAGAATTGATAGGCTGGGTCTTGCGTATGCTCTTGAGCTGCATAAGCAAGTCTGGCCAAGTGCTCATCAAACACGGCGCGCTCTTCATCGGCAATTTCAAATCCTACTAGCACCAAGCCTTGCGCAGCACCGTGGTTTCGATAATGGAACAAAGTAATATTCCATTGCTCGCCTAAGGTGTTTAAGAAATGCATTAATGCACCTGGGTATTCGGGAAAAGAAAATGAAAATAAGGTCTCGTTTAAGGCCTGCTGCGGACGCCCACCTACCATATGCCTAACGTGTAACTTAGCAAGTTCATTATCTGACAAATCAAAACACTCGTAGCTATTTTGCTTTAATCGAGTCATCAAATCGGCAAATTCTGCACGACCATACTTAAGTTTTACCCCTACAAAAATGTGCGCTTCGCTATTGCTCGCAAAACGATAATTAAACTCTGAGATATTAAGACCACCAAGCGTGGCACAAAAGTCTTTAAACGCGCCTTTATGCTCTTTGAGTTTTACCGCAAACACCGCTTCTTTTTGCTCACCTAATTCACAACGTTCGGACACATAACGCAAAGTGTGGAAATTGATATTAGCACCGCATAATATTCCGCCTAAATTCGCTCCTTTTAGGTCATTGGCTGCGCAGTATTTTCGCATTGCGGCTACCGATAGTGCCCCCGCAGGCTCCGCAATTACTCGCGTGTCGTCAAATATGTCTTTAATCGCCGTACATATTTCATCATTAGAAACGGTGACAACCTCATCAACGTATAACTGACATAATCTAAAAGGCTCAGCACCAATCGTTTTCACTGCAACGCCATCAGCAAAAATACCCACACTGGGCAAGGTTACTGGGTGTCCAATTGCTAACGCTGCTTGCAAACAGGCTGATTCCTCTGACTCCACTGCAATAATGCGTATTTTCGGGTTTATCTGTTTTACGTAAACTGAAACACCAGCGGCTAAACCCCCACCGCCTACCGCAACAAAAAGATAATCTAGGTTGTGAATATGCTCTAAAATTTCTTTGCCAATCGTACCTTGTCCGGCAATCACATCAGGGTGATCAAAAGGCGGGATCATGGTCATTCCGCTTTCTTCACAAATTTGTTTCGCGCGCTCGCTAGCTTGATCGTAACCGGTGCCATGCTGCACCACGGTGACATTAGACTGTCCAAAATGCTTCACCGCCGCTACTTTTATTTCCGGCGTTGTTTCTGGCATGACGATGGTGGCTGAAATACCCAGGCGATTAGCAGCATATGCAACCCCTTGTGCATGGTTGCCTGCTGAGGCTGCTACCACACCGGCTTTTTTTTGTGCTTCAGATAGTTGTGCAATGCAGTTATAAGCGCCGCGTAGCTTAAATGATTTGACTGGCTGTTGGTCTTCGCGTTTTAAAAAAACTTGATTGCCTAGAGTTGCCGAAAGAGTTGGCATAGGCACCATATCAGTGGCAATAGCGGCTTCATAAACAGGTGCTTGTAGAATTTTGACCAAATAGTCTAGCTTGCTTAGAACCGGAACACTGACATTATCTTGTTTTTCGACTGACACGGATGAGGACTCACTTATGATTAAATTGCTTACACGCCAGTATAAGCTTAACACTAATCAAGAAAATGAAAATATCAGGGATGAAATAGAGACAAGGATGTCACTTTTATTTTTCTAAGCCCGAGTCAATCTAAGCATTGATGCACCCTTCATCACCATTGAGGTGCATCTAACAAACTGCATGCTTATTTTTCAACTTTTGGGCTTACCCAAAACTGCGTTAAAGACTGTCGAGATGCAGTGCTGCGCGTTCTTATCAATGCTACAAAAAATACCAAGAGCAAAGCATATACCGAAGAACTACCCGCACTAATACCCACACTTGTTGAACTTGTTATTTGTTCGTATTGATCTCTGTCTGCGCTCTCAAGCGGTAAAGCATAAAGTGCGTCTACATCTTCACTGCTTATGGTTGCTACTATGTCGCTGTATCCTACTTCGTATAAATCTATCAACACATCATAGTATTGTGCGGTATAGCCTGCATCTAGCGTAGTTAAGACTTCAAATTCATCATCACTCGAATCATCAATAATCGTAAAGTTTTCGGTGGTAAAATATAGCTCCCATGGACCACCATTGCGGCTTAAGTAAAGGTCGGCATAAACACGTGCACGTTGACCGGAATAAGACCCAAACACGTCAGCATCAAAAATCACACCGAAGGTGCGAAAGAAGCCATCATAATCAATATCATCGAATAAGCGACTTGAAGCGCTGTAAATGAAAAAATCTAAGTATCTTCCGTAACTATTTTTATTCGACAGCGATTCAGTCGACTGATTGATAGCTTCGGCTTTCGTCGTGAATTCCTGCTGGCGTTGGGCAATGACTTGGTCGCGCGTTCTTCTCTCAAGCTTCTCACTAGCAAGTTCGTTCAGCACTTGCACTGCCCCTTGCTGGGCATCGTTTTTTTGTTTGTCATATTTGCCTTGTGCCAACTTTGGCGCTTTACCTGTGTAGTCAACCTTAATTGAACGCGCGCTTGTTTGCGGGTTGCTTTGTGAGTCGTCGTTTTGTGTATTGTCATTGGCACTAGCGCTGGCCCAAAACATTCCACTTATGATTAAGGTCAAAAGTACATCCTTGCTTACTTTTGTTACTTTGCTGAGGTTGTTATGAATAGCTTTGCTCATAGTAAATCTCCATTACACAGTTAGTTATTTGTTCTTAAGTTTTCGCTATTAAAAACCAAACTAAATGAATGGAAGCTGAACGTGATATAAAAATTTAAGATAAAAAAGGGGGATAATGTATGACTATTTGTTTGTATTCAGCTAGCGTTCAGTTTCGCCCTACCATAATAGAAACACTGAAAAACCATGCTAAAGGACAAGCCAAACTATTCACTAAGCAAAGGCTCGAGTTATAAAGTTTCTTATTGCGAGAATATCTCTTAAACTGATGACTTCGGTCAACGTGGATTTATTAAATGAAAATATTGCTAACATTGTTAATTGTCGGGTTGTATATAGTTTCTATAAAAGAAGCTTCGGCTAATTATGCCCTTAGCACTACATTTAATATGCTAGATACTAAAGCTGCTGTCGCTTTCAGTTCAGGCGCAGACACAAATAGTGATCAAGCACTGAAAGTAAAGAGTCGCAAACAAGCAATCGCAATGGTCGAAGCAAAATTTAAGGCTAAGGTATTAAGCATAACTGCAAGCAAGGTGAACGGTAATCCGGGGTATAGAGCAAAGCTCTTAGGTAATAATGGTATTGTTTTTTATGTAAACATTGATGCTAAAACCGGACGAATGAGAAAAGCCTAAATCCCATTCTATGGCGCTTATTTTTCAAAGAAAGCGTTAAAACGAATTGCCCAAAGGAGCCGCCATGCGATTATTACTTGTTGAAGACGATCTAGCTTTACAATCAAATTTAAAACAACACTTGATAGCAGCTAATTATACAGTTGATGCCGTTAGTGATGGTGTAGAAGGCTTATTTCAAGGTCAAGAATATCCTTACGACGCTGCTATTATAGATTTAGGCTTGCCCAAATTAGATGGCATTGAGCTTATTACGCGACTTCGGGCCGACGAACATACCTACCCAATATTAATATTAACTGCTCGCGATAAATGGCAAGACAAAGTGGAAGGCTTAGATGCTGGTGCCGACGATTACTTAACCAAGCCATTTCATCCTGAAGAACTCGTGGCGCGTTTAAACGCCCTAATTAGACGCTCGGCAGGGAAAGCCAGTCCCATTATCAATAATGGACCATTACAACTAAACACCAGCAGTTGTGAAGTGCATGTCGCCGGTACAAACATCACATTAAGTGGTTCAGAATATAAGTTATTGGAATATTTAATGCTGCATATTGGTGAGGTGAAATCTAAAAGCATATTGGTAGAACACATTTATGATCAAGACTTTGATTTAGAGTCAAATGTCATAGAAGTTTTTATTAGGCGTTTACGCAAAAAACTCGACCCTGACGGAAAGTACGGCTTAATAGAAACACTGAGAGGCCAAGGCTACAAACTCAAGCAACTGAATTCGTAAACTGATGATAACTACTCCAAACATTATTAATAGGCCTTTAAACTCATTACGCACGCGCATAATGGTAAGCGCCTTATTAGTTATTGTTGTTGTATTGCCAAGCATTGGTATTGCCTTAAACAACGCGTTTAAAGCACAAGTAGAAAAAAATCTTCAAGACCAATTAAATGCCTATTTTTATTCGGTTTTAGCGGTAACTGAATTTGAAAATGGTGAATTGCTCATGCCCTCAGCTTTACTCGAAAATCAATTTAACGTTATTGGCTCTGGACTTTATGCGCTCATTTCTAGTACACAAATGCGGGTGGAGAGCACCCCAGCTCTGCAAGTAACTCAGAACGAGCCTAATATTTTATGGTTTTCAGACTCTTTTTTGGGCGCTAATCTTTCACAAAATTTACCAAGCCCTGCATTAGGTCAAAGCGGTTTTGACCCGATAGAGGTAAACGGCGATGCTCATTTTATTTATAGCTTTAGTGTGCGCTTTGATATCCCTACTAGCTTTGATACACCCTCTAATAAACAACCAGCGCCGGTTATTACCCTGCATATTGTTAAGGACCTGAGCAGTGTGACACAGCAGCAAAATGCATTTGCTCAACAGTTATGGACATGGTTACTTGTGCTTATGTTCGTGCTGCTGGTCATTCAAGTGTTTTGGTTAAATTGGACCTTAAAACCTTTAGCACGCTTTACCCAAGAGTTAGACAGCGTACAAAATGGAGAGGCTGAGCAATTATCACAGCAATACCCTGCCGAACTTGCCTCCGTTGCAAGGCAGCTAAATAGCTTATTAACCACCGAACAACAGCAGCGAAAACGTTATCGCAATGCCCTATCAGACTTAGCTCACAGTCTAAAAACTCCACTGGCCGTTATACAAAGTCAGCAAGACTTAAGTCCCTCATCACAAGAGCAAATTAGTCAAATAAACAACACCATTGATCATCAATTAAAACGTGCTCAAAGCGCTGGTGCCCTTGCTTGGCATTTGGGCGTAAAAATCAACACCGTTACCGACAAACTAGTCAGAACTTTGGCCAAAATCTACCCAGACATTGATATCAGCTTTTGTAATAACGCTAGCGTTGATATTGTGTTTCGAGGCGATGAAAGTGATTTAATGGAGATGCTTGGCAATTTGCTAGATAACGCATGTAAAGCCGCAAATCATAAGGTACTTATTAGCATTGAGCAGCAACAGGAGAAGCTGTTAATAAGCGTTGAAGATGACGGCAAAGGCATAAGCTCCTCGCAAAAATCACAAATATTACAGCGAGGTAAACGCGCCGACACGTATGTAAAGGGGCACGGTATTGGTTTAGCTATCGTACAAGATTTAGTCGATAGTTATAATGGCAGCCTTGAGCTTGGCAAATCTGAAACCCTTGGTGGTGCTAAATTCACCCTTTTTCTCTAAGAATTTATTACACAAGGCCTGCTACATTGATTGGCTATTTGCATTCTAAGGTTGGAAAGGGCATTTTGCATAGTCACTGGTTTAATGCCGTTTTGTGCAAAATATGGCTATAGAACATTATTGCATGCTCGTTGAATGTTAAGGGAAACGGCGAACGAGAAATATACTTTTTGGACCACTGATGGCACGAAGCTGCAATAAGAAAAACCTCGACATCCCAACGAAGCACCGTCATTCAACGAGGTACCGTCATCACAACGAAGTACCGCCATCCCAACCAGGTACCGTCATCCCAACGAGGTGCCGTCATCCCAAACTCGATTTGGGATCTCCTTGGAACAAGCCAGTGTCTGTTGATGGCACTGAGGCGAAGGTCGGCAAGGAGCGAGGTATAGTCTTTCAACCTTAATTATCTATACTAAGATTGTTTAGGTTATGTGCTCGTTGCATACGAATAATGAGCGATATTCATTTAATGATTTCCGCTTTTCTTTCGATGCAACGAGTTACTTTACTCCCAACGAATACTCAGGGCTTGCAATAAAACGCTATCTATATTTCTTTCGAAGAGTAAAGGGTACATAACAAATTTCAATTATTGGAGATTTGTAATGAACGATATGAAGGCTAAATTCTCAATTTTTATTGGTTTAGATTGGGCAAATAAGAAACATGATGTGTGTGTCCAAATTGGCGATAGTGAAAAGCGAAGCTTTTCAGTTATTTTACACACTCCTGAATCCATAGACACATGGTTGAACGAGCTTCGTAAAATAGCTAAAGGTAACATTGCGATTGCTGTAGAACTCACCAAAGGTCCTATTGTATATGCATTGCAGAAATACAGTTTTGTTACCGTGTTTCCTATCCACGGATTAACGCTAGCCCGTTATCGTCAGGCGATGTTTCCTAGTGGAGCTAAGGATGATCCGTCAGACGCTGAGCTTGCATTAGATATGATGCTAAATTATCCGAATAAGGTAAAACCGTTACGTCCAAGCAGTGATCAAACTCGTACTCTGGCGATTCTAGTGGAGCAGCGGCGTTTGTTAGTTGACGATAAGCGTAGAAATGCTAATCGATTAATCAACTCCTTAAAACAATATTACCCGCAGCCCTTGGAATGGTTCTCTCATCGAGATAGTGAGTTGTTCTGTGACTTTTTAATTAAATGGCCGACCTTGCAGATGGTAAAACGCGCTAGAACGACCTCAATTGTGAAGTTCTTCCACGATCGAGGAGGCAATGCTGTTTCGAATACTGAAAAACGCGTGAATGCAATTAACTGCGCCGTTGCCTTAACGGAAGATCAAAGTGTCATATTACCTTATCAGCTATTGGTGGTGGCAATATGCAAACAAATCCTGACGATAGTCGAAAATATCAGAGTTTTTGATAAACAAATCAGTCAGCTATTCAAAAGTATGCCAGATGCTGAGTTATTTGAATCGTTGCCTGGCACAGGTTTGTGTTTAGCTCCACGACTATTAGCCGCATTAGGAGAAGATAGAACGAGGTTTAATAGTGCCCTTGAGATACAAAACTATGCTGGACTGTCGCCCGTAACAGAACGAAGTGGACAAAAGAGTTGGGTACATTGGCGTTGGCAATGTTCTAAATTTGTTAGACAAAGCTTCATTGAGTGGTCGGCAAAAAGCGTAAGTCAGTCCTACTGGGCTGGTTTATACTATGAGCAACAGAGAGCAAAAGGTAAATCTCACCAAATTGCAGTGAGGGCGCTGGCATACAAATGGGTAAGGATAGTTTACAGATGTTGGAAAACAAGAACACCCTATGATGAGTCTAGATATCTAAAGGCTTTGAAAGAGAGAAATTCTCCGCTATTAGCTGCATAAAAAGCTTGTTGAATGACTCAGGGCGTGAAGCGGCCGTTCGATTATTGTAAAGTAAAGGCCGTATTTTACTTCTTTTGCATGCAAAAACCGTCTATTGACCAGTCGAAAAGGTGAACGCCCAAAGAATCGAGGGACTTACTACTACCGAACTCATCACATTTAGCATGGCCGCTGTAATATTAGGTATGGTCAACAACAGCAAGCATAAACTCACTGAATTGATAAGCCTGGCCGATGAACAACTCTATGCTGCAAAAAACCAAGGCCGAAATAAATACCTTTTTGAACGGCTAGATGAGTAACAACCGCGATTTAAGCCGCATTCTAATCTGTCTTAACCCTTACCATTTTCCAAGAGTCGTCTGCTTTCCAGTTTAATACCCAATCTGGAATGTCAGCAGCCGGCATTGGTCGCGCGATACCATAACCTTGCGCCAGTTCACAACCCAGCTGTAATAGTGCTACACCATGAGCGATCGTTTCCACACCCTCTGCTATCACTTCACGTCGGAATGATTTAGCTAAACCTACTACACCCTCTACAATAGCTAAATCATCTGCATCTTCTAACATATCTCGTACGAAGCTCTGGTCGATTTTAATCATCTGCGCCGGCAGGCGTTTGAGATAGGTGAGTGAGGAGTATCCTGTACCGAAGTCATCTAATGAAAAACGCACACCTAAACGGTAGCAAGCATTCATAGTCTCAGATACTTGGCAAATGTCTTGTAACGCGCCGGTTTCTAATATTTCTAACTCTAAACAGCTTGGGGGCACTTCGGGATACGCCTTAAGCAACTCCGATAAGCGACTTGTGAAGTTAATCTGCTGTAATTCATAGGCACTAATATTGACACTGACCGGCAGCTTTACGCCAATGCTTCGCCATTGATGTATTTGGCTCAATGCCGCATCCATGACCCATTCGCCGAGGCTCAAACTAACAGCATGCCCCTCTATCGCCGGCAAAAAAGCTAGAGGTGGTATTAAACCGCGATCGGGATGCTGCCAGCGAATTAAGGCTTCTACACCAATGACTTCGCCAGTATGCATGTTAACCTTTGGTTGATAGTGCAGCACAAACTCGCCTTTGTCCAAAGCTGCACGAATATCGCCAATACTTTGGCCATGACTGTTACGGATATTATCTTGTGCGATATCAAATATATGATAACGGTTCTTGCCTGTTTGTTTGGCCACATACATGGCTTGGTCTGCATGACGTATAAGAAGATCTGCATCTACATAATCTTGTGGGTAAAGGCTTACCCCAATACTTGCCGAAACTTGAATTTGAGCATCGCCTAAAATAACGGGCATAGCTGCGGCATGTAGTAGTCGTTTTAATACCGGCTCACAGTCTTCGGTATTTTCTAAATCAATCATCACAGCAATAAACTCATCACCGCCAATACGCGATAGCGTATCTCCTTCACGCAACGCTAGGTTCATGCGTTGAGACACTTCAACAAGTAACTCATCACCTATAGCATGGCCGTAGCGATCATTGACGGCTTTAAAGCCATCTAAATCCATAAAGGCAACCGCTAATGATAGCTTGCGACGCTTGCACTGCACCATCGCATGATTGAGGCGGTCTGCCAGCAATACTCGATTTGGCATATTCGTCAACAAGTCAAAATGAGCAATACGCTTTAGCTGCTTTTCTACTCTTTTGCGTTCGGTGATATTCTGAGCTATGCCATGGAGCGTTACGATATTCCCTTTTTCATCACGTTTCGCTTCCCCCCGCACCCACATCCAGCCATTTATTCCGTTCTTGTTCACAGTTTCCAACTCAAGCTCATATGGGATACCGGTCTCTATCGTTTTGGGCAAGGCAGTGGACAATTTTTCCCAGCTTTCGGGTGTAAATAGCAAATGATGCTCTGAGTAAGTCGGCAGACGATCGCTTAGGTCAAAACCATACATGTTGTAAAGTTCTTCTGACCAAACCACTTTGTCGCTTGCAAGATCTAAATGCCAACTCCCAAGATTGGCAATTCGCTGGGCTTCTTTGAGGTTTGCCTCTTTATCGACGAGTTCGCGTTCAATTCTTTCGCGTATAACAATCTCTGCTTTTAGCTTTGCATTTACCGTAGTCAAATCATGTGTGCGCTCATTGACCAGTTTCTCTTGATCGCGCCGAATCAGCTCCCCCTCAATCCAAGAGGCCATAAGTTGCAGCGTATATATATCAGAATCAGTAAATTTACGCTCATAAGGCGTGGGGCTCGAAAAGTTAAGTGTCCCATACAACACACCATTTAACTTAATAGGTATGCCAATATAGGATTCGAGACCACCTGACTTGTAAGCGGGGTGAGCGACATAATTGTCATGTTCGCCAATGTGCTCTAATGAAACCGGACCATTTGATTCTAAGGTTATTTGGCACAAGGTATTGCCCAAATCGAACGTAAATCCAGGAATGATTTCAACTTCCTTAGGAACGACGCAATGTTTTACAATATATTCATTATTTTCAATTTTAGCGAGAATACCTATATCCAAATTAAAGCGTTCAAGCCCCATGAACAAAAGCTGCTCTATTTGAGTTTCAAAACCTAGATGATAATTGTGGGTGATTTCGTAAAGTCGCCTAATGAACGTTTCGTTAGTACTTACCGTCATCTCAATTCCTCAGCCCTTATATCTTTTAGCACTTTCCAATACTTATTTAATAAATTAAAAACCAATATACGTGTATAACGTTAGCCAGTTATACACTGATATGTGGCTGTTTAAACAAAAATTGACGAATATGCTCAACAAAGTATGCCCACCCTTTTTTTATCGACATACAGCTAAGAAGCTAAAGGGCTGGCAATGCTAAATCGAATAATAAATGAAAATTTTTTCTTCATTGTTTAGAGTACTCAACTTTGACACTATTGCTCATTATATATTGACTAAAACAGCTTTTTAATTACATCTTGTAACAGCTAAGAAATGTGTTATTGAAAATATGGAGCATCAAGTATTTCCTTAATATTTGATGAACTTATTTCGGCAAATTGTTATCAGTCATGCTGTCGATTTTAGCACTTTTTTTGTTCGGGTTTTTATATTTCAAATAAGCAGTTTCTCATGTTTGCAGTCTCCACATACTACGCATAAAAAACCACATTCAAGTTGTCCACAACGCAAAAATTCATCAAACTCACACTCAACACATTAGGGTAAGTATTTGCCTTGTTCGGCTAAATGGGCAGTGAATTGTGGATAGTATCGTTCGACCAGCTGATACAACAAGGTGCTTTCCGGTCGTCGGCGTTTGTATTGTGCCGTTTGCTGTACTGCCAGCACCACTGTCACCTTTTATCTGAACTTGTCATCCCATGCTGAGTTAGTACAACACAGATTGTTTACTGATAGTTTAGTCATATTTCCTTCTGCTGAATAATCAGTTTTCAACTAACTCATATTTTTATTAATTGTTTTATATCCTTAGACATCCAACCCTAGGATACAAATAGCCGATTTATTCATAAACAGTCAGCTTCTGTTCAGCTTCACTCTATTACCATTCAGCTTCAATTCTAAAAATAAACAGTTGGTATGAGTATGAAAACAGTCAAACATATTACACAAGCTGGGTTTTTGTTGTTGTCACATTTGATAATAGTTAACAGCGCATTAGCCACTAGCAATTATAATAACGATCCTGAATATCAAAATGCGAATCAAGAAAACAAGGCACAATCCTACAGCTCTCAGCTCAGCGAAGCAGAGTTAGCACAGATCCTAGCGCCTATCGCGCTTTATCCCGATAGTTTGCTCACCCACATTATAATTGCATCTACCTACCCTTTGGAGCTGGTGCAAGCGCAAAGGTGGCGCGAACGCAATCAGCACCTTGACCCAGCAAGCGCCGTAGAAGAGGCTGAAAAACAAGGTTGGGACCCAAGCGTAACCGCACTTGTTGCATTTGATAGCGTACTTGAGCGTTTAAATGAAGATTTGCAATGGACGCAAGACCTAGGAGATGCGTTTTTGGAAGATGAAGAGCGCGTATTAGCAAGCATTCAAACATTACGTCAGCAAGCTGAGCGTGCAAATTCCTTAAATAATTTAACAAACTTAACTGTCACCAAAGTTAATCGCCAAATTATTATTGAGCCTGTGCATAAAGAGATTATTTATGTGCCCTATTATGACACGCGAATTGTCTATGGAAACTGGCACTGGCGCAAACATCCGCCTATTTTTTGGGCGCACAGTCCGCACTTTTCAGTACATTTTCCGGGCAGAATATCAGGCCACTTCAGTTGGAATGCGGGCGTAAACATTAATTTTAACTATTTCTTTAGTTCCTTTAATTGGCATCGTCGTCATGTGGTCGTTACGCATCACCACAGAACGAATTATTACCGCACCCACAGTCGGATTGCAACAAGCCATGGCGCCAAACGTTGGCAACATAAACCCGTGCACCGCCGTGGAGTTGAATATAGATCTCAAAAAGCAAAAACGCGCTTTTATAACAACAAACAAATTAGGCATTACGCTAAGTCGCAAAACCAATATAAACATGAACACTTTACTGTTAACCGTAAAGCCCAGAGAAAGGCTTATAGCGAGCACAAAGCATATCGTAAAACCTACGATCAGGCCTCAGTCGATAGGCATTATAGAAATAAACAAAGCGAGAAGCGCGTGCACGTCCAAAAACGCGATATCGTTAAATCAGAACAGCTCAGAACACGCAATACCTTTCAGCAGAGATCTAAAAAGGAACGCGTGCAAGATAAACAGTCGCGACAGCATGGAGTGCATGAAAGAAAGGCAAATAAACGCGTCCAGAATGAGCGTAAGCCAAGCAAAAGCAAAAGCAAAGTAAATAAGCGCGCTAAAACCCAAGCGACCAAACGTGAGAAAAAGAGAGAGCGTTAAATTTTGTAAACTAGCCCAGGGTTCAGTTGTTACACATCTGGTTACCATCGATAATCTGTAACGTTGATTAGCAACACATGGATGAAATAGAGACAAGGATGTCACTTTCAGTTGTATACACCCGCGCCAATCTGGGCATTGATGCCCCTCTGGTCACAATCGAGGTGCACCTATCAAATGGTATGCCTGCTTTTCAGCTTGTAGGCCTGCCTGGGGCCAGTGTGAAAGAAAGTCGAGACCGAGTGCGTAGCGCTTTAATCAATGCAGGCTTTGAATTCCCTAGTAAGAAAATCACCGTCAATATGGCGCCAGCCGATTTACCAAAAGGTGGGGGTCGCTTCGATTTGGCTATTGCGATTGGAATTATTGCCGCAAGCGAAGAAATTTCGGCAACTCAATTAGAGCAGTTTGAATTTGTTGGTGAATTAGCACTTTCTGGCGAGCTTAGGTCAATTCAAGGGGCACTACCAATGGCATTTGCAGCTAAACGGTCGGGGCGCCAACTTGTTTTACCCCAGACCAATGCTAGCGAGGCAGCTTTAGTGACCACCGCATCAGTGCTATCGGCGAGCGGTTTGTTTGAGGTCTATTTACACCTTATAGGCAAACAGTTACTGCCCATTGCGGAGCATGATTCAAGCTATTCGTGCACCCAAGATTATGGCGATTTATGCGAAATCATAGACCAACAACACGCTAAGCGGGCCTTAGAAATCACCGCTAGCGCTGGGCATAACTTACTTTTTTATGGGCCTGCAGGCACGGGTAAAAGTATGCTAGCCAGTCGCTTATTATCTATCATGCCCGATTTAAATGAAGAAGATGCCTTGGTGGTTGCCAGTATCCGTTCAGTCTCAGGCGATACTATCAATGCTGACAACTGGCGCATGCGACCATTTCGCCAACCTCATCACTCAAGTTCTGCTGCAGCTCTGGTTGGCGGCGGTAGTTACCCTAAACCTGGTGAAATTACACTGGCCCACAGGGGAGTGCTTTTCTTAGACGAATTGCCAGAATTTGGCCGTCATGTGCTAGATGTTATGAGGGAACCCCTTGAAACCGGCGTCATTAATTTATCCCGAGCCTCTCAAAAAATCAGCTATCCTGCTGACTTCCAACTTATAGCCGCAATGAACCCAAGTCCAACAGGCGATGTGGAAGATAAACGAGCTAGCAGCGAGCAAATACTGCGCTATCTTAATCGTATTTCAGGTCCTTTACTCGACCGTATAGATTTACAAGTAAGTGTGCCTAGAGTTAATTTAGAAAATACACTGTCACAAGCTAAACAAACAAGCAGTGAAAAAAGCCAAACCGTAAAAGCGCGAGTTATTAATACGCAGACCCGACAACTCGACAGGCAAGGGTGTTTAAATGCAGCTTTAAGCAATGATCAAATTCGCCAATACTGCCAGCTCAGCCAATCCAACCAGCGCTACATCACCCAAGCAATGGATGCATTAGGATTATCGATGCGCGCGTATCATCGCACTTTAAAAGTCGCTCGCACTGTGGCCGACATGCAAGGAGAAAAGGAAATTGAACAAGCGCATATTGCTGAGGCTTTAAGCTACCGAAGCTTTGACCGCATGCTACATCAATTAACCAACAGCTGACTTAAGGCCTTAATGAGAGGCTCACTGGCACGTTCGTTTAAATAGCATAGTCCAAGCTGATAGGCTTCAATACTATCGACCCTAAACACTTTGACCTTGTTTTGTACTACTGAGTTTTCGAGCACAATACTCGGCACAAAACCAAGCCCAAGACCTAAGGCAACCATGCTAACAATCGCTTCATTACCTGATACCTGCGCGTAAATATGTGGACGAATATTTTGTTCACTAAACCACTGCTGCACAATACGCCTTGAAGGCCCTCTAACAGGCATTATTACGTTTGCACTTTGCCACTGCAAGGCTTGCCAGGTGTCAATATTCATGTTTTTTGGAACAATAAGCACCAAAGGCACAGTATCAAGTTTGGCAAAGTGCATATGACTTGGAAAGTCAGGTATATGGATGGCCAAGGCAACATCGGCTTGTCGGTTCATGGTCTTTTCAATTGCCAATGTATGATCGCCAGTATCTAGCTTAATATCTACTAAGGGATATTGTTGATGAAGTTTATCGAGAATATCGGGCATGTAACTTTGACTGGCGGTGACTGAGCAATACAAGGAAAGCTCCCCGGTGAGTGTTTTTTGTGCGCTTTGCATCTGTTGCAACATTTGCGCATAGTCTGTCAAACTTTGATTAGCAAAGGCCAATAAGGTGCGTCCGGCATTTGTTAAGACAACGCTGCGGTTGTTGCGCACAAAAAGAGTGGCTTTGCATTCTTGCTCCAAGCGAGAGATCACCCGACTCAAAGTGGGCGCAGATACATACATCGCTGCCGCAGTTTTTGAAAAGTGCAAACTGCTAGCAAGGTGCTGAAATAAACGTAAACTTTTAATATCCATGTTTTTCCGTAGTTACGCCTCAAATAACGCGATATCACAGCATAATACCTATATTGTTTCATTTTATAAAATATATCATTTTAAATAATTCAATTTAGTAAACTACGTAATCATCGTATATTGTACATCAAGGTCGTAATAGACCACTTTCTTTTAGCAGTATTGATATTCGGATAAACCATGACAAATTATTTCAACAGCCTTCCTTTTAGAAAACAGCTTGACCAATTAGGTCAATGTCGGTTTATGCAACGCGAAGAATTCGCCCAAGGCTGCGATGTCCTGAAAGGCAAATCAATCGTGATAGTTGGTTGCGGTGCACAAGGTTTAAACCAAGGCTTGAACATGCGTGATTCAGGCCTTAATGTGAGCTATGCATTACGCCAAGCAGCCATTGATGAAAAACGCGATTCATTCAAACGTGCCAGTGAAAACGGTTTTACGGTAGGAACTTATCAAGAACTCATCCCCAGCGCTGATTTAATCTATAACCTTACCCCCGATAAGCAGCATTCGAGTGTTGTTGAGGCCGTAATGCCGCTGATGCAACAAGATTCAATATTGAGTTACTCTCACGGTTTCAATATTGTTGAAGAAGGACAACAAATTCGTAGCGATATTACAGTAGTGATGTGCGCGCCTAAATGCCCTGGTACCGAAGTAAGGGAGGAATACAAACGCGGATTTGGTGTACCAACACTTATTGCGGTGCATCCAGAAAACGACCCACAAGGCAAAGGTTTAGAGATAGCAAAGGCGCTCGCGAGTGCAACAGGTGGAGATAGAGCCGGTGTATTAGAAAGCTCATTTGTGGCTGAAGTAAAATCTGACCTGATGGGTGAGCAAACGATCCTTTGTGGAATGCAACAAGCGGCTGCCATCTTAGGTTATGAAAAAATGGTAGCCGACGGTGAAGATCCTGCGTATGCCGCCGCACTCATTCAATATGGCCTTGAAGCGATTACCGAAGCGCTAAAAATTGGCGGCGTAACCCACATGATGGACCGCTTATCTAACCCAGGAAAGGTGGCTGCATACGAGCTATCTGAAAAATTAACGCAAGTACTACGCCCCTTATTTGAAAAACACCAAGACGATATCTTAAGTGGCGAATTCTCCCGCACAATGATGCAAGACTGGGATAATGACGATGTTAATTTACTTGGGTGGCGTGAAGAAACCGGGCGTTCTGGTTTTGAAAATGCGCCGGTATATGGTGGCAAAATAGATGACCAAACCTTCTTTGACAAAGGCATTTTGATTGTAGCGATGATCAAGGCCGGCGTTGAACTCGCGTTTGATGTCATGGTAGAGGCTGGCATATTACCTGAATCTGCTTACTATGAATCACTTCACGAGACTCCGCTTATCTCCAATACGATAGCGCGCAAGCGCCTATACGAGATGAACGTAGTAATTTCAGACACGGCTGAATACGGAAACTATTTGTTTGCTAATGCAGCAGTGCCATTGTTGAAAGCCCACATCATGCCAAGCATTACCCCTGAATTATTAGGTGCTGGACTATCCAATAGCTCAAATGCAGTGGACAACAAGCGTTTAGTAGAAATAAACAAAGCCATTCGTAGTCATGGGGTAGAAAGCATTGGTGAGCAGCTTCGTGGCTACATGACGGATATGAAAGCGATTGTAAGTTAGTCTACTTTGCTTTAGGAATGAATACGTAAAAGATATTTGGTGAGTCGTTTATTAAAGGGCCATCATCAACAGTTCTGTCGTTAGGTGCTTTTATAAGCTCCTTTTGCCCGGTCAATTTGGCCGGGCTTTTTTATGCAGTATTGGCGATATTCCTCAAGTGCTAAATACAGAACTAATCGTCTAAAGGTACTGCCCGAGCGGCTTTGATAGCAAAGCGCACAGAAATAAACGTCAGGCCACCAAAAAACAGAAAGCCATAAGCGATTGGCGCGATACTGTCACTCAGAAAATAGTTAACGAACACCGCAATAGGCACGGCTAAAAAGCTGGTAAATGAGCCGATAAAAGCCGCTCCAACGCCTGCTATGTGACCCACTGGTTGCATCGCTAAAGAATTTAAATTTCCAAACAAAACACCAATAAAGAAAAAACCAATAAACATTGTCGCCATAAACGCTAGGAGTGGAGGCTTACCATCAAATACCGTGCTCAATATCACCAGAGTAAGGGAAAACGCCATCATTAAGACTAAAGCCGCTGAAATCAGCCGAATCATTCCTAAGCGAACTACCATAATGCCATTAAACAAAGACGCGGCGCCAATTGAAAATGCCAAGGTAGCAAACAACAGAGGAAACATTTCGCCAGTATTGTATATGTCTTGGAAAATAGTCTGTGAGCCACTCAAGTAGGCTAAAAACGCACCAAATATAGTACCCATTCCAATTGATGCGCCCATCACTACAGGCTGCTTTACTAACCACTGTACCGAGCGCCAAAACTGTCGCCAATTAAACTTAAGGCGCATCGCTCGAGGCAGCGTTTCACCTTGACGCGCAAAAAACCATAAACCCGCAATAACTGCAACAAGGGCGAATACACTAAAGATGTGACGCCAGCCCACAAGCTGCATCACCACTTGACCAATTAATGGAGCGACCATGGGCATAAGGATAAAAATTACGGTAATAAAACTCATCACACGGGCCATTTTGTCGCCCACATACAAGTCTCGAATTAATGCCATAGAGGCAATGCGTGGCCCCGACACCCCAAATGCTTGAATCACTCTGCCTAGCAGCAGCATCTCGATGCTGCTTGCCCAATAGCAAACAACAGTGCCAAGCAAAAAGATAATTAAACCCACAAGAATAGTGAGGCGGCGTCCTCTAGCATCAGCAAAGGGGCCAAAGAATAATTGGCCAAAAGCCATACCAACAAAGAAAATGGAAATAATAAGGTAGGTTTGTTGCTTGCTCGTACTATTAAGCTCACTGCCAATAGTATCCAGAGCTGGCAACATAGCATCAATACTTAGGGCGACTAAAGAGGTTAGTAGCGCCATTAGCATAATAAACTCCACTAAACCTAGCGGCGGACGCGCAGGAGTAGGAGTAGTATTGATGGTTTTAGTCGTCATTGGTTAATCAGAACAGTTGATTGCAAATAAGCGGTGCAATCTAACACAAGCGGGGGATTTTCTATATAACAAAAATTGTACGCTCAGATTGCTAGCCCAGCTGCACAAGCGAGGCTAGCAATCTATCAGCACATCAGGTCACTTTAAGCTCGAATGTGGCCGTCGCCATACACCACAAACTTCTCAGTAGTTAACTGTTGTGCACCCATGGGACCGTAAGCATGTAATTTACTTGTAGAAATACCGATTTCAGCGCCTAAACCTAACTGCCCGCCGTCTGAAAAACGAGACGAAGCATTCAGCATAATCACCGACGAATTTACTTCTCGCATAAAGCGTTGAGAATTACCGAGATTTTCGGTCACAATAACCTCTGTGTGACCGCTGCCATATTGTTGAATATGTTCAACCGCCAGATCAAAGCTATCAACAATTTTCACAGCAATTTCTAAATCCAGATATTCTGCATCCCAATCGGCGTCGGTTGCTAGCTGTGCGCTTTGCTTCTTAAAATAAGGCAAGCTCGCTTCACAAGCATGAACCTTCACCGATTTGTCAGCAAAGAGTTGGTCAATGAGCGGCAATGCTTCATCGGCAATATCACGGTGGACTAGCAGAGTCTCCAATGCGTTACACACACCAGTGCGCTGAGTTTTACCATTTTCCAATATGGGCAAAGCTTTTGCTAAGTCTGCGGCGGCGTCGATATATAAATGACACACACCCTTAAAATGCTGAATGACTGGAATTTTACTATTTTGTGAAACGTAGTTAATAAGGCCTTCACCGCCTCGTGGAATAATTAAGTCGATGCTGTCGCTCAGCTCTAACATTTGCGCCATGACTTCTCTATCAGCAACAGGAATAACGGTTGCAATGCCCGTGGGCAAGCCTGCGTTCTCTAGAGCTTGATGAAGCACTGCCGCAAGAGCCTTATTAGAATGCTGCGCTTCTTTACCGCCGCGTAAAATTACTGCATTACCCGATTTCAAGCACAAAGCTGCAGCATCTATGGTCACATTAGGGCGTGACTCATAAATCATCGCGACTACGCCTAACGGAATACGCATCTTTCCTACTTGAATACCACTAGGGAGAGGTTTGATATTGGCGATACTGCCAAGTACTTCATCTTGATTGGCAATTTCAAGCACAGCGTTAGCGATAGCTTTCACACCTGCTTCATCAAGACCTAAACGGTCAACCATCGCGGCGCTCATGTTAGCTTCACGGGCATCGTCTAAATCTTGTCGATTTGCCTCAAGAATTGCTGGCGTAGACTTAACTAACAATGCAGCAATAGATTCGAGCAACGCTTTACGTTCGCCCTGCGATAAGTTTGCTATAGCGTTTTTTGCTGCCTTAGCTTCAGCGGCAGCTTGCTTGATATCAAATGTCATAATATGGACTCTGCTATCTCCTTTGCTTAAAAATGTTTATTGCGCATCAACTTGCGATACGTCATGGGCGATACGAACAAAATCGTCGCGATGCAATACTTCAGCGCTATCGCTGTATCCTAATATATATTGAATTTGAGCACTTTTCGCGCCTTTTATTTGTTGAATCTCGGCGGACGAATAAGCGGCTAATCCTTTACCAATTACTTGGCCTTCATGAGTTACCAATACGGCGTCATCAGCAACAAACTTACCTACTACCTGAGTGATCCCTGCTGCGAGCAAGGACGCACCGCGCTCGGTCATGGCTAGATAGGCACCATGGTCGACCACTAACTCGCCTTTTGGATGTGAAGTGTGCTTTATCCAATCTTGTCTAGCGGTACTGTCGTCATTTTTTGCCAAGAATAAGGTGCCTGGACAGCTGCCCTTTGCCAATTGCCTAAAGGTGTGTGCCTTCGTACCGTTAACTAGCAATGTCTGAATACCAGACTCAGCGCACTTCTGCGCAGCTTGTAACTTAGTGATCATGCCGCCGGTACCTACAGAAGATCCTGCGCCACCCGCTAAGCCCATAATTCCTTCGTCAATGTGGTCAACTGACGGTATCAATTGTGCTTGAGGGTCTAGGCGGGGATTACCAGTGTACAAACCATCTACATCGGTACAAATAATCAAACAATCTGCCTGCACGGCAATGGCGGTGTGTGCAGCCAAGTTGTCATTGTCACCTACTTTTGACTCATCAATAGCAACGGTATCGTTTTCATTTACAATAGGAAGCACGCCCTCATCGAGTAGTTGTTCCATTGTATTTTTGATGTTCACAAAGCGTCGGCGATCATTTAAATCTTCAACGGTGAGCAAGAGTTGGGCACAAGTAACGCCGAACAAACGAGACCATGTTGCCATCATCATTGTTTGACCTATGGCTGCCATCGCAGATTTTTTGCCAGGACTTACTGCCTGTCCAGTCCGTATTTCGCCTCGTGCAGCAGCAACACTGCCTGAAGAGACCAAAACTACATTTTTGCCTTGTTTACGGCACTCTATAATGAAATTTGCAATGTCTGCGAGGAACTTGTCGCTAGTACCAGCGCCATCGGGAGATACTAATGCGCTACCTATTTTAATTACTGCGGTTTGCCAATTGAAAGCGGTCATAACCAAGATTGTCGATAAATTGTGGGCGTATAATAAGGAAATACCACGTTTTCTCAAGGGTGCATATAATTATATTGTGCTTATAGAGTCATTTTTTATGCTTTTTAGCTCTAATCAGCCAAAAACACCTATAAACTTACATTTACTTTACAATCCCGCCCTTAAAGTAGCTGTTTTGTTGAAATTAAAATGTTTTTTAGTACTACTTTTACGTTTGTTTTAGCTTTTCAAAAACGACTCCAAATCGCTTTTTTTCTGCCCCCAATAACTCTATTAACCATTAAATATAAAGCTTTAAACAATACTCGGCTTTATGCCATAGTCTTACTTAACTAAGTCATATGCATCTATCATGCAAAGCTATTGTTACAAGTTATTTACATTAATTTGCTTTTGTTTTACAAATGAGCGAATCTCGAGGGACTTACTAAGGCTAAGCCGCACACATCTAATGAAGGTCCAATGGAAACTGCACAAAAACCCTCCGTAGCATACCGACGATACGTCTTACTTATTCTGACCTTAGTATACGCGTTCAACTTTGTTGATAGACAAATTATCGGCATCCTTTCACCCTTTATTAAAGAAGACTTAGGCCTAAATGACGCGCAACTAGGCTGGTTAAAAGGTTTTGCCTTTGCACTGTTATATACGGTAGTAGGCATCCCTATTGCATGGCTTGCAGACCGCTACAGTCGCGTCAATATTGTTACCATATCGCTTACAGTGTGGAGTGGATTTACTGCACTATCTGGCTTCGCATCTAATTTTACGCAACTTGCTTTAGCGCGGGTTGGTGTAGGTATTGGTGAAGCCGGCGGCAGCCCACCTTCTCATTCTATGATTTCAGATTTGTATGATTCTACCGAGCGCGCCAAAGCGCTTGCCGTGTATTCTTTGGGCATTCCCTTCGGCATTATGGCCGCTTACTTTGCCGCCGCATTCTTTCTACAGGGCGGTCAAACTGATTGGCGCATAGTGATGATTGCTGTTGGCGTTCCCGGGGTGTTTTTGGCGATTTTAATGAAGCTAACGGTAAAAGAACCCACAAGAACAGTATCACCAAGCGGTGATACGCAAAGCATGAAGCTTTTGGACGCTATTAAAACCTTGCTAAAAATCCCAACTTGGTGGGCGATGTGCCTTGGGATCTCTTTTGGTTCATTTGGTAACTATGCTATCTCAACGTGGATCATCGATTTCTATGTCAGGGTGCACAACAATATTAGTATCCAAGATTTACTCATTTCTTTTGGAATTATTAACGGTACCGTCTACGCTTTTGGCGTCTGGGCTGGCGGTGTTATTGCCGACAAGTGGGGTAAAAAGAATCGCAAGGGCTATGCCTTATTACCTACTATCGCTATGATTATTGGCGTACCTTGCTTTGTGGCTTCGTTATACGTGGGTAGTGCGTGGCTGTCGATTGCCCTATTAGCCGTTTTATTGCTTACCAGCGGAATGTACTTGGGTCCTTGTTTTGCTATCGCACAAACCCTTGCACCGATTAATGCTCGCGCAATGTCGACCGCTTTGTTCTTTTTTGTATTGAATATTATTGCATTAGGCGGCGGCCCAACGCTGGTTGGCATAGTGAGTAATATGTATACCGAATCAATGGGCAGTGCCGAAGCATTGCGCTTTTCTCTCACCTTGTTAATCGTCCCGTATATACTATCGATTTTGACGTTTTACTGGGCATCAACAACTATAAAACGGGACTGGGCGGCAGCAGAAAAGAGGCAGGCTGCGGCCTAGCCAAACTTGATGCGTACGCCCGCATTGACAATAAACCCATCATTGCGCGACCAAATATCAGTGGTCCATTGTCCGTCAGGAGCGCGAAAAGGCAGTACTAATGAGTCTTCTTTGGTTTGGCGAATGTTGAGTAAGTTTTCAGCGTTAATAAACCAGCTAAATTGCCCAATCGTGATTTCTCCAAGCAAGCCTAAGTGCCAATATGCTTTACTTTCGGCCCTGAACGGGTTGCCATTGAGGCGCTGCTTACCGGTGTAATAAGCTTCAAAGCCTACGCGGTGACTACCGTGCTCTTCCCACATAGCAACAAATCCACTTGAGTGACGCGGCGTTAGTGCAATGCGCTGACGAGCGTTGCTGTCGCGGTCAAATTCAGTGGCATCTAAATATAGGTAACTAGCAATCAGCTTAATGTCTTTCCATTTATAGCGTAGCATCAACTCAGAACCATAAATACGCGAGTCACCTTGTGCGTTGAGCAAGCGAACTCGGTCTAGTGGCCCATCCATTTGAGATGAAAATGCCTGCAGCTCGGTTACGCCCTCTACTTCTGAGGCAAACACCGTCACGCTAGTTTCAAGTTTATCGTGCTGATAGGTAATATCTAATGATGAGGTTACAGCGGTTTCTTCTTGTAGATTATCTAATGGCGCCAAACGAGATAAGCCGGCAGCTTCAATCTCTTCTACAAAAGGCGTTGGTGCAAAATAACCACGACCATATGATGCTCTTACCGTTACATCACCAGGGCGATATAACATTGAAATACGTGGACTAAACTGTGTACCAAACTCACTGTGATCGTCTACGCGCGCACTCAATGACGTCGATATTTGCTCAGTAAACTCATAATCGGCTTGTGCAAATATCCCGGGAACATCAAAGGTATAGTCAAATTCTGAGAAGTCTTGTGATTGGAAACGTTCCGATTGCATTGCAACACCGGCAACCCATTGCGCATGATCGGTATAACCCGAAAGGGTGCTTTCAACTAAATAGCTCTCATGCTGGTCATCGTCAAAGACTTCGCCAAAACGCTTATCATGATTTTGCACCATAGCCGAGGCGCGAACGGCCCAACTTAGTGTTTCGGTCAGTGGACCATTAGCAATGACGCCACCGTCAAAACGTTCACTGTCTTGCGTTTGTGGGAAAGGATTACCATCCGGCGTAGTCTGGCCAGCGAGTGTTCCGCCCTCACGCTTTTCAGTCATAAAGCCAGCGGTTGCATATACGTTAGCCCCGTTTTCACCTTCCCAAAACAAACGAGGCCTTGCGGTATAACGCTCATACCCAGCCATATCAATCCAACCGTCATCATCTAAGTCTTGCGTCGCCTGATGATGCGCTCCGGCAGTAAAGGACACGCCCAGTGAATCGCTTAAGGGCGTAGCTAGGTAAGTCGTAATATCTTGTCCATCTCGCGAGGTTGCATTTAACAAAACCTCTGCATCAGTTTGGTCGGTAGGCCGACGTGAGATTAAATTAATTACGCCTCCCATGGCAGAGCCGCCATAAAGCGAAGATGCTGAACCTTTAATGATTTCGACTCTTGAGAGGTCGGTAGGCGGAATCTGCAATAAACCAATTGACGAGGCCTGCCCCCCATACAACGCCAAACCGTCGTTAAGCAACTGAGTGTAACGGCCATAGAGCCCTTGCAAACGGATGTTTGCGCTACCCAGAGCAGGAGAAGTAGTTTGCACACGAACGCCACCGGTTTCAGCGACTAACATGGATATATTGCCCGGGCGCATGATGGCTTTTTCGGTTAGCTCTTCGGTATTTATCACCTCCACTCGAATTGGCTCATCGCTTACTGCACGACCTAAGCGAGTAGAAAGTACTAAGATTTTTTCAACACCGTGGCCATGTTCATGTTCATCACTATGTCCGTGCTCATCTGAGTGGTCGTCATGCTTGTCTTCTTTGCTCTTCGCCTCTTCATGCTGGTGCTCAGGCTCAGGTTCATTGGCATGCGACTGAAAAGGCACTAGTGCGATAAACAAGGCCAGCGCAAGACTGGTTAAGACTAGATTTTTGCAAGCATTAAAAAACCACATACTTTCCATATTCTCCTTATTAAATGATGTTTAATTATCATCATTTATGGACTAACAAATAACTGCATTTAGCCAATATATTCGCGCTAAAAATTGAGTGCCGCACAATAGCATAAAACATTCACTGGGTCGCAAGATTTAACCCAAAAACAACGCATAAAAAGTACTTTTATAAAGACGCTAAATACTTCTCTAAAACACAGGCGCGCTTGAAAATACATCGACTCGTACCTACTTCTTAAGAAGTCATAACTAGCTAATCTATACTCAGCTACTCAAAATAAGCACGCATGCCATGTTGTCGTACATGTTCTTAATCTCTGTTGGTGTCGTTATTATTGCCTTGTTAATTGGCAAACCACGCTGGCGCCAGTACAAGCGTAAAAGCATTGTACGTTTGCCCTTCAAAAAGC
>Ga0307981_1000532_pt1 | contig 37181 bp, 35 predicted proteins | sample OrgLakmetagen987_FD_201849 | JGI IMG/M metagenome (GOLD analysis project Ga0307981, IMG submission 201849) | Saline water microbial communities from Organic Lake, Antarctica - #987 | ecosystem: Environmental > Aquatic > Non-marine Saline and Alkaline > Saline | place: Antarctica: Organic Lake... | reverse complement strand
CTGTGGCACCGCCTGCCCCGCCGCCAATCACGACCACACGAGGTTTGCCATGCGCCGCGGCCATAACTGCGGGGGCTGCAAGCAGGCCAAATGCCGCTGTGGATGTTCCCAAAAATAAGCGTCTGTTAAACTCAGTCATTTTGTTCCTCCCTTAAAAGCGGATCTACTCCTCCAGATCCGCAAAATATGCGGCAAGCGCCGCAATTTCTTCGTTTGAGAGCCTTCCTGCCATCATCTGCATTACAGGATGATTGCGGTCTTTGTTTTTGTAAGCATGCATCACATAAACGAAGTCGTCCACCGGCCAGCCGGTGATGGGTGGAATACCCTCGGCGCTGCCGTCCGCCTGGTGGCAGGTCTTGCAGTCGCCAGAAAGATACTCCCCATATTCCTTGTCACCGACCAACGCCAGGATGGCAGGGTCGAGATCATGCGGATCACCGGCGCTATGGGACGCCATGTTCGCAGAGAAAGTATTGAGATAGGCGATCAAATTCAGCCTATCTTCCGGGTCTTTCATCCCACGGTAGCTCATCTTTGTTTTGGGAATATAGACCTTGGGGTCTGCCAGAAACGCATCAAGCGTTTCATTGGTCCAGATCAGCCCTTCCTGGCCCGCCCTGGTCATAGATTTGGAATAGGGGAAATCTTCGATACTGCCTGCGATCCGCCCGTTAAGCTCGTTCAGGTTCGGACCAACGCGCTTCTTCGTATTCGAACCTATCTGGTGACAGGAAGTGCATTTGGAAAACAGCTTGGCACCTGCTTCCAAATCAGGCTCAGCCTGCGCCGCCACGGCCAGAAAGAGTGCCGCAGCAGACGCAAGTAATCTGGGCGTTTTAGCCATCAGGGGTCCGAGAATGTTGTCAGATATGCAATAACCGCCTCTATGTCGGCGGGGTCCTTCAATCCTGCAAAACCCATCTTGGTGCCTTTGATGTACGCCTTCGGAGCGGCAAGAAAACCGGCTAGGGTTTCTGCGTTCCAGACCAGACCTTCTTCGGATTTAGCCATCAGGGGTTTTGAATATTTGAACCCGTCGATGTGACCGGCTGGTGCCCCAATGAGCCCGTTCAGGATCGGACCCGAGCGGTTCTTGGCACCGTCACCGACCTGATGGCACGACTTGCACTTGCGAAAGACTTTCATGCCCTCGGCGATCAGGGCCGGATCGACGGACGCACCAACAGGCTCTGGTACAGCCTCTTCCTGGGCCGCAACCGCAGCAGGTTCAGCGGTAATCGCAGCCTCCTGTTGTGATGCGGCCTCAACCACAGCAGCATCAGCAGCCGTTTCCTCTGGGGTTACGTCCAACACCAAAGCGCGCATTGTCACTTCGACGGTGTCTTTACACCCTGTCATGCACGGCTCGCCCACCCATTTGGTGAACTCTGTTTCCAAGCGGTCATCCAGGATGAAGCCGTCGGCATTTGGCATTTCAACGTCCAAAAACGTGTCTTTGGACAAAACGAAATCATCCTCGACGAGGTCGTTGGAATAAAGAATGTAGGCTACGATCGCATATGTCTCGTCGGCGCTAAGCGTGCCTGCGTTGCCGTAGGGCATGGAGCGGCGGATATAGTCAAATGTGGTCGAAAGGTACGGCCAGTAAGATCCAACCGTTTTCAGCGGGTCCTCGCGATCAAGCGTGTCCATCCCACCGGCCAATTTGGGCCAGTTACCGATACCTTCCGCAAAATCACCGTGGCAAGCCGCGCATTGGACCGCAAAGATTTCCTCGCCATCGATGGCATCGCCTTGGCCTTCGGGCAACCCCGATCCGTCCGGATGCACATCCAAATTCCATGCGCTGATCTCTTCTGGCAGCGCCGCGCGGCCCAAGCCAAATGTTTGCGCTGTGGCGGGCACTGCCAAAAGGGTGGCAACTGCACCGATGGAGATTGATTTAAGAAACTTCGACATTTTCAGCCTCCCCGTTCGGGCGCACCCACCAGGTTTGAATACAATTATTGTGATAGACAGAGTTTTCGCCCCGCACCTCGCGCAGTTGCGCTTTGGTGGGCTGGACGTATCCGGTTTCGTCCATGGCGCGGCTTTGCAGCAACATCTCTTCGCCGTCCCAGATGGTATCGAGGTAAAAGCGGGTCAGTGCCATTTTCTCGCCGGGTTTGGCAAGACGCGCGGTTTCCCACGTTTTGCCGCCATTCTTGGACACATCGACGCGAACAATCGCACCACGACCCGACCATGCCAGACCACTAATCACCAGCGGCCCTGTGCCGTGGCTGATCGGCGCTTGCGGGCTCGGGGATGTGACGACCGATTTCGCATCCATCGCCCAAGTCCACTTGCGGCTGATCCCGTTTTCCAGCGTATCGGTGTATTTGGAGGTCTCTTCGCGGCTCTCTACCGGGGCGTCCATCACCTCGATCCGGCGGATCCATTTGACCCACATATTGCCTTCCCACCCCGGTACGATCAACCGGACGGGATAGCCGTGCTCCTTGCGCAACGCCTCGCCGTTGGCCTTGAACGCGACCAGCACGTCATCCAGCGCCTTTTCCATCGGGATGGACCGACCGTTGGAGGACGCATCTGCCCCTTCGACATAGACCCATATTCCCGCCGTGTCATAGCCTGCTTCTTCCAGCAGGGTCCGCAGCGGAACGCCGGTGTATTCCATGTTGTGGATCATGCCGTGGGTGAATTGCGCGCCGTTCAACTGCGCGCCCGCCCACTCCATGCCAGTGTTGGCAGCGCATTCCAGAAAGTAGGTATGGTTTTCACGGGGAAACCGTTCCAGATCAGCATAGGTAAAGACCAGTGGGCGGTCGACCATGCCGTTGATCATCAGGCGGTAGTCTTCTTTTTTCAGCTCGATCGCGCCCGAATGGTGACGCTCGAACGCGCAGCCTTGCGGGGTGATCGTGCCATCAAGCGCATGGATCGGCGTAAAGTTGATTGAACTGATCGTATCGGCCGTCAGCCATTCAACGTTGCGGCGGATCACGTCATCCTCAAACCTGATCGGCATCCCGTAGGGCGTGGCGTCGACGCCATCGCCAAAGGATTGCGCCCAAGTTTGGGTCTCGGTTATCAGCGGATCGGGGGTCTCGGCTTTGGCTGCAGACGCGGATGTGATCACGGCCCCTGCCGCGATCCCACTTGCCAGAAATTCTCTGCGTGACGGTTTTTGCGTCATGGCAAACTCCTCTTATTGGTGCCTATTGCTGCGCGGTCAGGGGCGCACGTAGGCGTAATCATTTTCCTGCAACTCGATCAGACGAACGACGCCGGATGTCACCACCGTAGCTTCATCCATGAGCGTGATTTTTTTGCCTGTCTTCTTTTCCATCCCGGCCAGCGTATTGCCACAGGCGGCGAATGACAGGTTCTCCATGCCCAGAGACATGGTGGAAATCCGGTCCTCGACCGGGCTTTTTCCGGGAATGAACATATTGAGGCCGGGGCCGTAAGCGACAAGTTCGACGATCACCGTGTCCCCGATGGATTCATAATAGCTCGTCACGTTTTCGACGTTGTTGAGGGCCATGTTCATGACCTGCGGATCGTTCTCGTCCACGTGGAACGCGACACGGTGCACCACGCCCTCTGCCCAGCCTGCGGTTGCCATCACGCCCGCGAGCACTGCCGCTGTCATTACCTTCATCATGTCATCTCTCCCCATGCATCGCCGGATTTCACGTACCGACCACTTTTACGCTGTTGTTTGGATCAAGGGAGATCGTCCCCTGTTTGGCGATATGCGCTTCGACCACGTCCCAGATGGGCGGCCCTTCGGTGCCCTCGTTGACGCTGGCCCAGCCGGCAACCTGATAGCTCTTGGCGGGATCAATCTTCTCGCCTGTCTTGAGCAGCGTCATTTCCGTGATGCGGCTGCCTTGCGGCTTGCTGACATCGATGTGGTAGCCAAGGCCCCCCGTGCGCACCATGTCACCGCCTTGCTGGTAATAGGGGTTTGGGTTGAACAGGTTATCGGCCACGTCCTCCAGCACCACATGCAGGAATTCACCCGTCATCTCAGTGCGGTACGCTTCCGGATAGCTCATCGAGGTGACGTTGAAGATATCCTCGCGGGTGATGTCCTGGCCGGGCAGGATCGACGGCCCCCAGCGGACGCCGGGGCTGAGCGCGATGTCGGCCTCGCGTTCCGACATGAGCGCGTCACAGATCAGATCATCCCACGAACCGTTGAAATTGCCGCGTCGGTACAGCAGCGTATCATCCGATGTCTTGCCAATCACTTCGCTCAACTGATCAGCATAGGGTGCGCGCTGTTCGTCGATCAACGCGGTAATCGCCTGATCCGGTTCAATCACATCCGAAAAGATCGGGATCAGTTTGTGGCGGAACCCCATCATGCGTCCGTTTTGCACATTCAGATCAACGCGGCTGACGAATTTACCGTTCGAGCCGGAGGCGACGATAATCGTCTCGCCCACCAGCACGGGCTCGGGCAGCGCGTCATGGGTGTGGCCTGACAGGATCACGTCGATACCGGTCACGATACCGGCCATCTGCTTGTCCACGTCAAAGCCGTTGTGGCTGAGGCAGACAACCAGTTCGGCCCCTTGGGAGCGGACTTCGTCAACCATTTCCTGCATGCGGTTGTCGCGGATACCAAAGGAATACTCGGGAAACATCCAGCCGGGGTTGGCGATCGGCATATAGGGAAAGGCCTGCCCGATCACGGCCACTTTGACGCCGCCTGTCTCGAAGAATTTATAGGGCGGGAAAAGCTCGGTCGGCTCGTCCCATTCAGCGTCAAAAATGTTCTGGCCAAGCGCGGCAAAGGGCAGACCGCTAACAATGTCGTTCACCCGGTCCGACCCCAGCGTGAATTCCCAGTGAAAGGTCATCGCGTCAGGTTTCAGCGCGTTCATCACGTTGACCATGTCCTGACCTTCGGTCTGGTAGCAGGTATAGCTGCCGTGCCATGTATCGCCGCCATCGAGCAGCAGCGCATCCGGGCGATCGGCGCGGATCTGGTTGATCACAGTCGACACGCGGTCAAGCCCACCCATCTTGCCGTAGGCCTGCGCAAGCGCTGTAAAATCATTATAGGTTAACGCGTAGGCAGAAGGGCTACCGTCATCGATGCCGTAAAGCTTGCGAAAATCCGCGCCGGTTACATGGGGCACAGCCCCCTTGTTGTCGCCCACACCGATGTTGACGGACGGTTCGCGGAAATAAATAGGTTTCATCTGGGCGTGAATGTCGGTGATGTGGATCAAACTGACATTGCCAAAAGTGTCAAATTCCAACAGCTTGTCTTGGGTGAGTGCCTGCTGTGCGGCAAGCTTGCCCCAGTTCCCAAATCCGGACGCCCCATAAAGAGCAGTTGCAGCCATGCTGGCTTGAAGAAAGTCACGACGAGAGATCATGCGATTGGCCTTCTACTGCGCCTATACATGCGCATGTTTGAATGGAATAGTTACGAAAGTCCCCGCCTCACACAAGTAAGGCGGGGCAATGGTCGCTTAGTTGCGGACGGACGGGCCTTCGACGGACAGACCGTTGCCGCGTGAACCGACGTACAGCTCAAGCGCTACGAATTCGGGGCTGCCCGGCGCGAAAGTCTCGGCGCGGGTGTCACGAATGCAGCCCTTAAAGCGGTCATGCACGGCGTTCAGCTTGGCGTTTTTCAGACGGTAGGTTGGAAAACCGTTGATCTGGCCCTGGCTGAGATGGTCAGCGCGGATCATGTTGCCATAGTTGTCTTCATGGCAATTTGAGCAGGAAAGCTCCAGCTGGCCGAAACGGGTATAGTAGATGTCCTTACCCTGCTCCCACGTGGATTGCGCAGGACCGTCAATCGCGACGTTCACAGGCATGCCACGCGAAACGGACGCCAACAGCGCTGTCATGTTAACCATGTCATTGCCGACATATTTCCACTCTTCAGCACCCATACGGTTTTCACGGCAATCATTGATCGCCATTTCCATCGTACGGACTTCGCCAGCGGCTTCGACGTACTTGGGATAGACCGGACGCACGCCCGCCATTTCGGTTGATTCGCCGTGGCAATCCGCGCAGGACTTGCCTTCGGTGCCATCAGCCGTGTTCCAGACATCTTCCGCCTGTTCCACAAAGATCATGCCGGGATTGTCGAAATCATCCATTTCCATGGCGCGGGTTTCCTTGCCACGAAACAGCCAGCCCGACATCACTTCGTCCATCACATCGGACAAATGTGCGGGTGCAGCAGTACGTGTGACGATTTCGATCTCTTCGTTGATGACCAGAGTGTCGTCTACAGGTTCGGCCATTGCGCCCGACGCGACGATAATCGCGGTCATGCAGGCACCCAGACCTTTTGTGAATTTATTCATTCTTATTCCTCCCGAGAATGCAGACGCTTAACCGATTGCGATATCTTTGGTGTCTTCATAGACGTCGCCATCATCGTCATACCATGTGAAGGTGAACGTTCCGGCCTCTGGCACGGTGGCGTCGAATTCAAGGTATGGGTTTGTCGAAATCGCCGGTTGCAGCGTGATATCGACAACGTTCTGGCCATTAAAATCGCAGGTAAAGCGATTGATGATCGAACGTGGAATGATATTGCCATCGCCGTCTTTGCGCTGGCCTGATTCCATCTTGTGGCTGATCAGCGTCTTGATTGTGATTGTCTCACCTGCTGCTGCCGTTTTCGGTACTTTGACGCGGGGTTTTACACCTGATGCCATGATCTTGATTCCTTATTATGCCTTAGCCGCCGCAGCCGCCGATTGTAACTTTTACCGTGCTCGATGCTTTCGCAAAGGAGCCGTCAGCCATCTTGGCAATCGCCACCACGTCTTGCGTGCCAGCAAGGCGGATGCGCGTTGAGGCGTGCTGTGATGCGGCCAGAGGGCCAAAAGCGAAGGTCGCGACACCGGGCGTCGGGTTACCCATCGCCAGTACCATGATCTCGGTCGCGCCGGGGGCGTTGACCTCGATCGGGACAGTGTTGCCGTTTTCAGCAATTTCCGGCGCGGTCAGCGTGACCCCGGTGTCGGCCATTTCTGCGCCACCGGTGAAGGCCGCGATGGCATCGTCGCCAGTGGCTGCGAATGCCAACTTTGGCAAGGCAAACACCGCGAATGCGCTTGCACCGAGGACGATTGCGTTACGTCTTGTAAAATCCATTTTCATACTCCTGAGCAAAGTCCCTCTTGGGGGCTCTTAATCCTTTAGCGTGGCAAGATATGCCACGACATCTTCAATCTGCTGTGCCGACAAAAGCGGGTCCAGCGCACCATCGGCTGCCTTGCCGGTGTAGGCGTTGCCCGGCCGGATATAGCCTGTGTCCTTGTAGAACGACGGCATAATGGTGCCTTCGAACATCATCTTGGCATTTGCCACGATTCCGCGCAGTTCGGCTTCACTCCAGCGGTCGCCTGCACCGTCCAGCGCGGGACCGATCATGCCTTGAAATGCGATGTCTGGCAGTGCGCTGACTTCGTGACAGGCCACACAGTTACCAAGGCTTCTGCTGCCAAGGACTTTGGCACCCGCTGCCGGGTCACCAGCCGTACCCGTCAGTGACATTTCGACAGCCCCGTCTGTGTAGCTAACGGCTGTTGGTGCAACGTCTGCGGCATATGCGCTGGTGCTTAGACCAACCGACGCCGCCAAGGCGATTATTGAAATTTTCATGCGTCCTCCCAAAGACTCTCATTTGCATACCACCGTAGACGCTGCGCCAAAACGACGCAACTATAAATTCGCTTTTATGAATTTTAAATATGATCCATTTTTTCGACCTGCAAAACAGTGGCTGGTTGTTTTACTCGGAGAGCTTGCGCGCGAGATATTTTTGAAACGTCTCGTCGCCCTCGTATTCCTTGTCCACAACCCATTGCAGCATATTGAATGTCGTGCCCACACCAAAAGCGCCCGGCACAGTGGCCACTGCAGCTTGAGCAGCCGTTTGCCCCTCGGCCACCTCTTGCGGAAGAAATACCATCGTCGGAGTGAAGAGCATTCCCCACTTACGCACCATGTCTTTTTCGGCCAGTGCCTCTCCGTCGAAATCGGTCACTTCGACGTCTCCGAACATGTTGATCTGCACAACAAAGAAATTTTCGTGAATGTAGCTGTCGATGTTAGACTGGGAAAAAACCTCTTCATGCATCTTCTTGCAGTAGATACAGCCGCGCTGTTCCACGATCAGCATCAGGCGCTTCCCTTCGGCGTTGGCCTCGGCCAGATCTTCGGACAGGTCTTTGAACGTCTCGCGCATCCATGCTTCTTTATGCAGCCCATCATCACCCAGCGTCGCGGCAAAGCCCGAAGGTGCGAAGGACAGGCTCGAAACCATGAGGCCCAGAAGGAAAAGGCAGGTAGATAACAGTTTCATAATTTTGCTCCCGAAGATTAGCCAATTGCACCGAAGACCGGAAAGGTCTCAAGCATCCATTGGGCAATATAATTCATTGAGTTTGTGGCGATCAGCAGACCAAAGATAATCAAAAACACGCCCATCACCTTTTCGACCGTGCCCAAGTGCTGCCGGAACCGCGCCATCCAGCGCATGAACGGCCCGATGAACATCGCCGCCAGCACAAAAGGCGCCGTCATCCCCACCCCATAGACAAACAACAACAGCGCGCCATTGGTGGCTGTGTCAGTGCCCGCAGCGGTAAACAGGATCGCCGCCAGCACCGGGCCCACGCAAGGTGTCCAGCCAAAGGCGAAGGCAAGGCCGATCACGTAAGCCCCCAGAAAGCTGGTCGATCCGGTATCGCCCGCATCCGTGCGAAACTGGCGATACAAGAACCCGATCCGGATCACGCCCAGAAAGTGCAGGCCCATCGCGATGATCACAGCCGCAGCAATCCAACGCAGATAATCGAAATATTCGCGCACCACCTGACCGAAGGTCGAGGCAGCGGCACCAAGCCCCATAAAAATCGTGATCACGCCCGCTGCAAAAAACACCGATGCCACCACTGCGCGGCGGCGCACGGCGACGTCCACGGGGCCGTCAGCCGTAATCTGGTTCATGCCCACGCCAGCGAGGTAACTGAGGTAAAATGGCACGATCGGAAGGATGCAGGGCGACAGAAAGGACAATAATCCGGCAACTGCTGCGCCAATGAACGTAATTTCTAGCAATCTGGGTGCCTTTAACTTGTGTTATTCACATATTCACATTACCTTATTCGAAATCAATGGATTTCTTCAACATGCTTCTTCGTGCCACCCTTTTTGCTTTTTCAACCTGCGTGCTTTTGGCGGGCCATGCTTTTGCCGATGCCAGCTTGGTTATGGTCGAGGAAAAAGGCTGCATCTGGTGCGCCCGCTGGAACGAGCAGATCGCACCGATTTACCCCAAGACCGACGCAGGCAAGAACGCACCCCTGCGCCGTATTGATATCAATGATGAAACTCCGAGCGACCTGAGTTTTCTGCGCAAGGTTCGGTTCACACCGACATTTGTGTTGACAGTGGACGGACAAGAAGTATCGCGTATCGAAGGCTACCCCGGAGAAGATTTCTTTTGGGGGGTATTGGAAAAAATGATGATTGACGCCAAAGTACTACCGTCGCCAAACGGAAGCTAGGATCCCATGACCGGATTGACTATAGCCGGGGCAAATTTGTTATTTAGACTAAGGACATTAGACTGTGGACCTACCCGTTTTTGACAAGAATATGTGTGCAGCCGACCTCGACAAGATGGCGTCGAACGCAGTGCAAGCTTCCAATTTCCTCAAGGCGATCAGCCATGAGGGGCGATTGATGATCCTGTGCCATCTGGCATCGGGCGAGAAATCCGTGACCGAACTCGAAGAGTTGCTCTCGGCGCGTCAGGCGGCAGTGTCGCAACAGCTGTCGCGCTTGCGGCTTGAAGGTCTTGTGGTGCCGCGCCGCGATGGCAAAACCATCTATTACCGTCTCGCCGACGATCGTCCCAAACAGATCATGGAAGTCGTCTATGATCTGTTCTGCCGTGCCGACTGACCTGAAATGCAGGATTTTGGCTTGCTGTTGGATCGGTTTTCCGAGCCCACGCTAATGGCCTTTGCCGGACTGTTCGGAGGCATTTTGCTAGGGCTGGCCGCGCGTCTGGGAAGGTTTTGCACCCTGGGGGCCATCGAAGACCTGTATTATGGTGCAAGCTCTGTCCGGTTTGCGATGTGGGGTGTTGCCCTTGGTGTGGCGATCATCGGCACCTTCGCTCTTTCTGCCACAGGGCTGCTGACGCTGTCCGAAACGCTTTACCTGTCCGCCGGGTGGAACCCCTATGCCAGTGTCGTGGGCGGTTTGATGTTCGGCTACGGCATGGCGATGGCGGGCAATTGCGGCTACGGGGCGTTAGCGCGCATGGGATGCGGAGACTTGCGGTCTTTCATGATCGTTACCGTCATGGGTGTTTCTGCCTATGTCGCACTTGGCGGGCCCTTGTCCGCGCTACGGCTTGCGCTGTTTCCAATCCCCGAAGCAGGTTCAATCCCTTCCAGCTATGCGCATCTTCTGGCGGGATACCTCGCGGTGGATTTGCACATCGTGGGGATCACGTTGGGTGCCCTGCTGATCATCATCACATTGTTTCACAAAGGCTTGCGCGCCAGCCCTTCGTCCATTGGCTGGGGTGTCGCCGCTGGATTAGCCATCGTTTCGGGCTGGGCGGGCACGCAATGGGTCACGGCCCACGGCTTTGACCGCAGCATTGTCATTTCGCACACTTACACCGCCCCCGTCGGCGAGACACTGCTGTATGTGATGACGTCATCGGGCAACACCATCAGCTTTGGCACCGGCTCTGTCCTTGGGGTGGTTATCGGGTCACTGCTTGGCTGTCTGCTCAAAGGGCATTTGCAGTGGGAAGCCTGCGAAGACCCTCGCGAGTTGCGTCGCCAGCTGGCGGGGGCCGTGCTGATGGGGATCGGCGCTGTTATCGCAATCGGTTGTAGTGTCGGGCAAGGGTTGTCCGCCTTTTCCGTCTTGGCCTATGGTGCGCCTGTGACGCTGGCCTGCATCGTCGTGGGAGCTGCAATAGGCTTGCGGCAACTGATAGAAGGCTTCCGTCGCATCGCCTGAGGCACGCGCAAGGACATGAAAAAATGATCAACACCGCCCCCGACCTGACACAGATATGTGCAGCAATCTCTGCCAGCCCCAAATCGGGGAAACGTCGTCTGATCGCCGTTGCGGGCGCGCCTGCCAGCGGTAAATCAACGATTGCAGAACAAATCGCAGATCAACTTTGTGCAACCGGCCACAAGGCACAGGTTGTGCCGATGGACGGGTTTCATCTGGATAATGCAGAGCTGGACAAGATGGACCTGCGCGCCCGAAAAGGTGCGCCCGAGACCTTTGATATCGATGCTCTGACCGTGCTGATCGCCCGCATTCAAGACGCCCCGCAGGTCTCTTATCCGATCTTTGACCGCGCCGCTGATCGCGCTATTCCCGCTGGTGGCACGCTCTGCCCTGATGTCGAAACGGTGGTGGTCGAGGGGAATTATCTGCTGTTTGATGCGCAAGGGTGGCGCGATCTGCACGGCCTTTGGGATTTCCGGATATTTCTGGATGTGCCCGAACCGGTCTTGCGCGCAAGGCTGGTCGACCGCTGGTTGGCGCATGATCATACCCAGCTTCAAGCCGAGGCCCGTGCCGATGGCAATGACATGGCGAACGCCCGCCGTATCTATGCCCAGCGTCTGCCTTGTGATCTTGAAGTGACGCTTGCGTGAATTCGTGCCTCAGCCGTCGGATTGGCTGGATGATCCGGCGTTGGCAGTTGGCACCGCGCAACGCATAGCCCCCCTTAGCCGCAATGTCCGCGCTGGCTATTGCCCGAACAGAATGCCACGATCCACATCATGAAGTTATTTTCAGGCAAGTCGCGCCCCGTTCATCTGGGCCCCTACCCGCTGGAGAAGTTGCGGCGGCTGGACACTGCTTTGCCAGCTTTGCCAGACATCCCCTTTCCCACCGTCTCGTTTGCGTCAGCGGATCATCCCCAAAACATTATCAACGCCATGGGACCGTTTCAGGCCATGATGGATGCGCTGAGGTCTGGCACGATTGCACAGACCAAAGCCGACATCCCAACAGATCCGTTGGAGCGGGCACAGCACCTCAAGGCATTTGGCTATTACAATGATGCGTCCATGATGGGGATCTGCGCCATGCCGCAGGATGCCATCTTGACTGCGCCGCGCAGAAACGACGGCGTTGCCGCCTTGGTCGAAGATCTCAAGCGGCGCCAGACCACGACCTTGGCCACAGGGATCGACGCGATCATGGCGGATCTGCGCGAGACGGCAGGTGCCGATCATGCAAGCATCGCCGATCATACCCATGCGATTGTCGTGCTGACAGCCTTTCCGCGCGATCCTTTGCCCGGCGAAGCCGGGTGCGACTGGATCACCGACGCACAGCAGCAGCGCGCCGCCCTGCGCGCCACCGAAAATGCGACCGTCTTGGCCGAATATATCCGCATCCTTGGCTTTGACGCGCGCGCGCATTCCGTCACCTCAAGCGATATCCACCTTCCACAACTGGCACTGGCATCCGGGCTAACTGTGATGCAGGATGGCATCCCCCAAGCCCCGTGGCTGGCGCACCGCTTCGGTCTGGCGGCCATCACAACCAATATGACCCTGGCCGCCGATTTGCCGCTGAAGGCACTCGACAGCCAACCTGCGTCCGTGCTGCGCGGCCATGTCTGGCAGCTTGGCACCCATGGCGGGCTGAATGCCCGAAGCCATGATCCTTACGCCAAGCGCAACTTTGTCGATGGCCCCCACCCGTTCGAGACGTTGAAACGCGTCGACAGCCCCACGACCTATATCGATGCGGCCAACGTCCCGCGCGTGCCCAAGCGGACCGACATGTTCGCCCGTGGCCAGTTCGGCGACATGGGCCCCAAGGTGCAGGATGCGATGAAGGGCGGGCAACATATCGTCAAGTCCGCGCCTGCCGCTGCACAGCGCCGTCTGCTTGGTGCGTTGATCCTGCTGCAAGACGGGGCGATGGCTGCAACACAAACGGCCGATGATCCCGACCGCAATGCGGCCAACCTCAAGGCTGCGGCATATTTTCTGGCGTTGACGCCGCGGGCCTGTCTGCCTGCCCGGACTGGACGTGGTACAGCCATGACGCCACCGGCAGCCCCATCACCCCGCCCCATGATCACGCGCTTAGCGTCGTGATCGATCAGGGCTTCGAGACGATGGAGGGCGCATCGGGCGATGACTGGATCAGCACCGCACAATCCATGCGCGCTTATTTGCGGTTCTCGGTTCTGGGCGGCATCCTTGCGCAGCAATTGCGCAATCTCGGCCATCAGTCAAAGGCACATACGGTGATGGACGGCGATGTGCTGCAACCGCCCCTGCTGTTGCTGGCGGGCCTTGGCGAGGTCAGCCGCATCGGCGAGGTGATCTTGAACCCTTTTCTGGGCCCGCGCCTGAAATCCGGCATCGTCACCCACACCATGCCCGTCACCCATGACCGGCCCATCGACTTTGGTCTGCAAAAATTCTGCGAAGCCTGCAATAAATGCGCCCGTGAATGCCCCTCAGGAGCCATCACCGCAGGCCCAAAAAAGATGTTCAACGGCTATGAGATCTGGAAATCAGACAGCCAGAAATGCGCCACCTACCGGATCACCAACAAAGGCGGATCAATGTGCGGGCGTTGCATGAAAACCTGCCCGTGGAACCTTGAGGGCCTGTTTGCCGAGGCACCCTTTCGCTGGGCCGCCAGCACGCTCCCCGCCGCAGCCCCGATCCTTGCGCGGCTCGACGATGCACTGGGGCGGGGCGGGCTGAACCCGGTGAAAAAATGGTGGTGGAATATCGAGCGCCAACGCAGTGGCGAAATCACCAAACCAACGCACCCTGTCAACGCACGCGATTTGCAGCGCGATCTTGACCTGCGCCCTCAGGATCAGACACTGGCTGTCTATCCTGCCCCGCTTGCACCCCATCCCTGGCCCTATCCTGACCCGATGAACCGCGAGGCAGGGATCAAGGCGCATGCCGCTTTGCTGTCGGCTCACGCGCACCGCAAGCGCAGCGCCGCAGGGCAAACCGACCACCTGCACCTGTATAATGCCAGGACAGACACGCCCGTCCTTGATCTTCGCATCACCGCTGTAAAGGCCCTTGGCGATCGCATCACCCTATATGATCTGGCCCATCCAGACGGCAGCGATCTGCCACACTGGACGGCGGGCGCGCATCTTGATCTGGTCGTCGCCCCCGAATATCTGCGGCCCTATTCCCTGCTGGGCGACCCTGCCGACCGAAGCCGATACCAGATCGCCGTGCTGCGCGAAGACGCAGGGCGCGGCGGCTCTGCCCTGTTGCACCGTATTTTCACGCAAGGACGCCGGGTTTTCGTCGCAGCGCCGATCAACCACTTTGAACTTGTCGAAGACGCGCCGCACAGCCTGCTTTTTGGCGGCGGCATTGGCATCACGCCGATGATTGCCTTCGCCCACCGTCTGCACAGATTGGGACAGCCTTTCGATCTGCATTACTCGGCCCCCTCCCGCACCGATGCGCCCTTCGTTGACATGTTGGCCAACACCCCTTGGGCCGACCGCGTTCATTTGCATCTGAGTGCGGAGAATACCCGCGCCGACATGGACGCGCTGATCACAAATGCCGCGACAGGCACCCATGTCTATACCTGCGGGCCAGATGCCTATATGCGGGCCGTGCTGGATGCAGGTGTGGCACAGGGTCTTCCCGAAACCGCTTTGCATCTCGAATATTTCGCGCCACCCGAGCAGCCCGAGTATATCAACCACCCCTTCACATTGCGCCTGTCAAACGGTCGCGAGATATCCGTCGCAGCAGATCAAACGGCAAGTGACGCGTTGATCGCGGCTGACATCAAATTGGACATCAAATGTGCGGATGGCATCTGCGGTGTGTGTAAATGCACCTTGCTTTCAGGGCAGGCAGAGCACCGCGATTTCGTCCTTTCATCCAAGCAGCGCGAGACATCGATCATCTTGTGCCAGTCGCGCGCTGCCGACCCCGGCGGTGTGCTTGAGATTGATCTATAAACCGGATTTCGAATTCACATGGGCACCCTTCAACGATCATCCCACAGCGCCCTATCTTGGAAGCACATGCTTTTCGACATCCGCTTCCAGATGGCCTAAAATCCTCGCCGAAGGCTCCGCCGATTGCCACCAGCCCCGTCACCCCCTATATCGCGCTTATCCCGTCCAAAAAGGCCAGTAAACATGACATTCGACCGCTCGATTAAAATCGCACCGTCCATCCTCGCAGCTGATTTCGCCAATTTCGGAGCAGAATGCGAAGCCATTGAGGCGCAAGGCGCGGATTGGGTCCATGTCGACGTAATGGATGGTCATTTTGTCCCCAACATCAGCTTTGGCCCGACAACCTGCGCTGCGATCCGCCCGCATATCAAGGGCGTGATGGACGTGCACCTGATGATCTCACCTGTTGATCCCTACATCGACGCCTTCGCGCAAGCCGGTGCGGACATTATTACCGCCCATGTCGAGGCTGGCCCGCATATCCACCGCACCCTGCAGGCGATCCGGGGTGCCGGCGCCAAGGCGGGCGTCGCCCTCAACCCCGGCACCCCAGCAGAGGCTGTTGCCCATCTGCTTGATATCACTGACCTCATTTGTGTGATGACCGTAAACCCCGGTTTCGGCGGCCAGAAATTCATCGACATGACGAACAAGATCAAAACCCTGCGCGCCATGATCGGCGACCGCCCGATCCACATTGAAATTGACGGCGGCGTGGATGTGAAAACGGCCCCCGGCGTTGCGCAGGCGGGTGCCGATGTCTTGGTTGCGGGCTCTTCCGTGTTCAGGGGCGGTTCAGTGACCGACCCTGCGCCTTATGGTGACAACATCCGTGCAATCCGCACAGCGGCACAGGGTGTCTACGTCTAGGCCGCGCTTCCGTCAGGCAAGCTGGTCCTTGAACGTCTCGACCAGCTTGTGCTTGAGGATTTTGCCAGTGGGTGCCGCAGGCAGTTCTGTTGCGATGATAAACTGTTTGGGCCGCTTGTAGCCCGCCAGCCGTTCTTTTACAAAAACGCACAACTCTTCGACGTCGACGCTATCGCCCACGGCGATCTGGACAAAAGCCAGGACTTCCTCGTCCCCATTCTTAGTGCGTCCGACGACAGCAGACTGGATAACCTGCGGGTGATCGTTGATCGCGGCCTCGACCTCGGGCGGGTAGACGTTAAAGCCGCCGTGGATGATCAACTCTTTCGACCGCCCAAGAATATGCAGCAGGCCGTGTTCGTCCAGTTTGCCCAGATCTCCGGTGCGCAACCAGCCTTCGGCATCCAGTACCTTTGCGGTCTCGGTCGGGTTTTTATAGTAGCCCTTCATGATGTGGGGCCCGCGCGTCAAAACCTCGCCCATGCCCGCTGCGCCACCTTCAACGGTGTCGTCGATCTTAACCTCGACACCCGGTAATGGCGGGCCGACAGACACGTCGGACGATCCAATGGGGTTCGTCGTGGCCGATGTACCCGCCGTGGTCTCGGTCATGCCATAACCGTTCTGTATCGCGACACCGTAGAACCCTTCGGCCTTGCGTTTCCACGCAGGGTCCAGCGGTGCCGCCCCAGACGAGACATACCGCAGCGTTTCAGAGTTGAGCTGGGCCAGCCCCTGTTCTTTGGTGTATTGCATCAACAGCGCATGCATTTGCGGCACCGCGGACAGGAAATTCACACCTGATATCAATGCATTATAAAGCTTCTCAGCCGAAAACCGCGCCTCAAGCCGCACTTCCGCCCCGATATAGACCGATGCGGTCATGACCGAACACAGGCCAAACACATGGGTCAGCGGCAGCACACCGTAAACTACATCGCCGGGGTTCATGCCGCGCAGATTGGCCGATGTCATCCCACCAAAACGCACGTTCGAATGGGTCAGCATCACGCCTTTTGGATCGCCTGTTGTGCCGGTGGTATACAGCAAAACGGCAACATCATCCAGATCGGCGTCGGGGTTGCTGGCAATCGGCGTGGCAAGGTGCATCGTCCCGAATGCCCCGGATACCTCGCTGGGTGCCATGCTTTGCCCATGTTTTACGGCGTCCGGTGACGCTTGAGAGGTCATCAGAACCGCTGCTGGGCTCGCGTGGTCAATGATGCGCTTCACCTCGGCTTCGGTCTGGCGTGCGTTCACGGGGATGATCACCGCACCGGCCTTCCACGTTCCGAAAATCGTGGCAACCGCAGCCGCGCAGTTTTCTGACAGCAGTAGCACCCGGTCGGTGGGCTGAACCCCTGCTTCTTTCAGCGTCGCGGCGATATCATCGCTGGCCTTGTCAAAATCCTTGAAAGTCCAGTTTGTGCCGACACTGTCGCTGAAGGCCGGTGCGTCACCGCGCGCTTCTGCTTGGCGGCTCAGGTATTCCTCTGCACGTGCCATATCTTTCCTGCCTCCCCGCAGTCGTTCCTTATGCGCGCCGAAATATCCTGACGCGCGTGTATTTTGCTTCGGTGGCTGATCAGCCCCCGTAGTTTGGCTTGCGCTTTTCCAGAAACGCCGCGATGCCTTCGGCGGCTTCGTCAGCGCCTGCCGCGTGGGCCATAGCATTGCGTTCGGCGTCAAGCTGTTCGGCCTCGGACATGTCGTATCCTTGGGCGACCAGTCTGCGAATGACCGCCTGTGCCGCGCGCGGGCCTTGTGCCAGACGGTCGGCAAACGCCATCGCACCTGCAAAAGCTTCGCCGGGTTCGACCACCGCATTTACCACGCCAAGATCATGCATCCGGTCCACGGTTACGGCTTGGGCAAGCAAGCACATCTCCATCGACAGTTGGCGCGGCAAGGTGCGGGCCAGCGAGGCGGTCAGACCACCGTCGGGCACAAGCCCCGCCTTTACATAGGCGGCTGTGAATTTAGCGCCCTTGGCCGCGACGATCAGGTCACAGGCCAGCGCAAAGGATAGCCCGGCCCCCGCTGCACCGCCTTCAACAGCGGCGATGACCGGCACAGGGCTGTTACGAATGGCGCGGATCAGGCTGTGCAATTCGTCGATCTTGTCCCGGCGTTCGCCTTCGTCCAGATCACGCCGAGAGATCAAGACGTTCAGATCGCCCCCCGCACAGAAAAAATCGCCTTCGGAGGTCAGGATCACAGCCCGAACCCGAGGGTGCGATGCCAATTCAATCGCTTGCTGGATACAGGCATAAAGCTCGGGCGACAGCGCACCGCGTTTGTGGGCATTGCCGTTCCAAACGATGATCCGGTCGCCCTTGTCCTCGATCCGTGCGCTCATGTCAGTTTCTCCTGTGGGACGCGCTTGAACACGCCCGTCGATGTCGCAATGACCGTGCCGTCTTCGTGGACGAGTTCCGCGTCGATATAGAGCAAGCTGCGCCCACCGCCTTTGATCCGGCCCGTTGCGGTCACCCGCCCCGGCTTGCCCGCCGCCAGAAATTGAGTGGTAAGCGAGATTGTCAGAAACGGGTTGCGGCCGGTCGGATCAACGCTGAGCGATCCGGTCATGCCACAGGCGTTATCCAGCAAGGTCGCGGCGATCCCGCCATGCAGGACGCCGTGCCGGTTCAGATGTTGCGGACCAAGATCAAGATAGCAGCGCCCCCGCGGCGGATCGGATATGTCGACGACATATCCGACCAGCGTCTGGGTGCCGGTCTCGTCCCGGATCAACTTGCTTTCATCAGGCTGCAGCAAGGGCGATATACCGTTCAAGATGGTGGTCGGTGTCGCCAAAGCGGTGGTCTGACATGATGATACGCTTGGCGATATGGGCCAGTTCGTATTCTTGCGTCATAGCAATACCGCCGTGCATCTGGATGCTGTCTTCGGCAACCAGACGGCCTGCGCGGCCCAGCAGGTTCTTGGCCGCAGAGACATGGCTTTCACGGGCCTTGCGATCATGCTCAAGATGACCCGCCGCAACGATCACCGCAGAGCGAGCCTGCTCCATCTCGATCAGCAGGTCGGACATGCGGTGCGCAAGGGCCTGAAACGTGCCGATGGGCTTGCCGAACTGTTTGCGCGTCATCAGATAGTCGCGCGTCAGACGGCAGGCTGTTTCCATGGCCCCCAGCGTTTCGGCACAGATCGCGACATTGGCCGCCGCAATACGCGCCTCGATGGCCTTGAACGCCTTGCCAGCCTCGCCCAAGCGGGCAGAGGCAGGGACGCTCACATCATCCAACGTGACTTCGGCAGCGCGGCCACCCGCCAACAAAGCATAGCCTTGCAGCGTGATGCCTTTAGCATCGGCAGGCACCAAGTAGAGCGAGATGCCGTCTTCGTCGCCCACGTCACCGCTTTCACGGGCAGAGACGACCAGCATGTTGGCATTTTCCGAGTTCACAACAACAGCCTTGCGACCGTTCAGCACGATGTTGTCGCCATCGGCCTTGGCCGTGGTGCTGACGCGGTTGATGTCATAGCGGCTGGCGGGTTCACCATGGGCGAATGCCAGCTGCAGCGTGCCGCCGATGATCTCTTCAATATGGGCTTTTTGATCGTCATTGCCCAAGTCGGCAATCAGACCGCCACCCAAAACCGCCGTGTCAAGGAACGGCTCAACCACGCCTGCGCGGCCCAGCTCTTCAAAGACAACGGCGATGTCGAAACCCGCGCCGCCAAAGCCGCCCTGATCTTCCGTGAACAGCGCGCCGATGATGCCCAGTTCGGCAAGCCCGTTCCAGATATCAGCAGAAAAGCCTGTGTCGCTTTCGAGGATCTTGTTGCGCTCGGCAGTGCCGTATTTGTCGCGCAGGAACCGCCGCAGGCTGTCCTGCAGCATTTGGCGCTCTTCGGTCAGGTCAAAGTTCATGCGCCACCTCCCATCATTGTTTTCGCGATAATCTGGCGCTGAATCTCGTTCGAGCCGCCAAAGATCGACAGTTTGCGGTTGTTGAAATACTGCGCTGCCACGGGGCCCGCATTCAGCGGATCTGGGAGGGCAAGGTTCGATCCTTCGATTGCTTCAGACGCAAACGGCATCGCATAGGCACCTGCCGCACGGCGCGCCAGATCGTTGATTTCCTGACGGATTATCGTGCCTTTAACCTTGAGCATGGACGATTCAACACCTGGTGCCGTGCCAGCCGCGGCCTTGGACACGATGCGCAGATTTGTCGTGCTCATCGCCATCAGGTCAATTTCCACCCGTGCGACACGCGCCGCGAAGTGGGGGTTTTCCATCAATGGCTTGCCGCCCGACATTTCAGCCCGCGCAATGCGTTTGACCGCAGTCAGACCCGCCTGAGAGAACCCGACGCCCGCGATGTTTGTCCGTTCGTGGGTCAGCAGGTACTTGGCATAGGTCCAACCTTCGTTTTCCTTGCCGACAAGGTTCTCAACGGGCACCTTGCAGTCGCTAAACCAGACTTCGTTCACTTCGTGAGTACCGTCGAGCAGAATGATCGGGCGCACTTCGACGCCGGGGGCTTCCATGTCGATCAGAAGGAACGAGATGCCTTCCTGCTGCTTTACCTTTTTATCGGTGCGCACCAGACAGAAGATCATGTTCGCGTGCTGACCAAGGGTCGTCCAGGTTTTCTGACCGTTGACGATGTAATGCGTGCCTTCTTCGTTCAGCACAGCCTCGGTCTTGAGGGACGCAAGGTCGGACCCGGCACCGGGTTCGGAATATCCCTGACACCACCAGTCTTCACCCGACAGGATGCGCGGCAACCAGTAGTCGTTCTGTTCCTGGCTGCCGAATTTTTGCAGCACAGGGGCCAGCATCGACAGACCGAACGGCACGATGCGCGGCGCATAGGCAGCGGCGGATTCTTCTTCGAAGATGTGGCGCTGGACTGCGTCCCATTCGGCACCGCCGAATTTCTTGGGCCAGTTCGGAGCCAGCCAGCCCTGTTCGTTCAGGATGGCGTGCCATTTTTCCTGACCTTCTTTACCCAATTCTTCGCCTTTGCGAATTTTATCGCTCATTTCCTTGGGCAATTTTTCGTCCAGAAAGGCGCGCACTTCGGCGCGGAATGCCTTTTCGTCGTCGCTATAGCTCAGATCCATTAGATTTTCCTCCGGTTGAATTTGATGTCGGGGTCGCCCCCGAAAGGTATTGAATTACTTAGCCGCTTCCTTGTTCAGGTCATCAAAGGTGCGACCCTCTGCCACCAGTTGTTTCAGCAGCGGTGCGGGTTGCCAGAACCACGCGTCCTCATCTGCATAACTCTCGATGTCGGCCAAGAGTTCGGCCAATCCTTGCAGGTCGGCCCATTTCATCGGCCCACCCCAGTAGCGCGGAAATCCGTAGCCGAAAAGCAATACCATATCGACGTCCAGCGGCCGTTTGGCGATGCCTTCACCCACCACTTTAGCAGCCTCGTTGACCATGGCTGCCATGTAGCGGCGCACGATTTCAGCATCCGTAAAGTCGCGCGGAGTAATGCCGCGCTCTGCGCGCTCGGCCTTGATCAACTCAGTCACTTCCGGGTTCGGGATGCCGCCACGGGTGCCCTTTTCGTAGATGTAGTAACCCTTGCCGGTCTTCTGGCCAAAATTGCCCGCTTCGCATATTTTGTCGACATAGGTTGGCACACGCTCGGCCGGATGGCGGTGGGGTGCCTTTCGTTTGCGCGTTGCCCATCCAATATCGAGCCCCGCCAGATCGCCTACGGCAAACGGCCCCATGGCAAAGCCGAAATTGACCAGAGCCTTATCGATCTGGTAGGGCGACGCGCCGTCCAGCACCATGTGGTCGGCGGCGGTACGGTAGGTCGCAAGAATACGGTTCCCGATGAAGCCGTCACAAACGCCCGCCCGGACCGAGATTTTGCCAAGCGCCTTGCCAAGGGCAAAGCCGGTCGCAACCACGTCCGGCGCGGTCTTGTCGGCCACAACGACCTCAAGCAGTTTCATCACATGCGCCGGAGAGAAGAAGTGGAGCCCGATCACATCCTCGGGGCGCAAGGTGCTGGCGGCGATTTCGTCGACATCCAGATAGGATGTGTTCGACGCCAGAATAGCGCCCGGTTTGCAGACGGCATCCAGCTTGGTGAAGACGTCTTTCTTGACGGCCATGTCTTCGAACACAGCCTCGACCACCAGATCGACATCCGAAAGCGCATCATATTGCGTCGTCACAGTCAGCGCCTTGGTTGTCAGTTCGTCAAACTTGTCCTGACTGATCTTGCCACGCTTCAGCGCGCCCGACAGATTGCCGGAAATACGATCATGGGCAGCGGCGACGAATTCATCCTTCATCTCGATCAGCACGACGCTGAAGCCCGACAGCAGCGCTGCCGTGGCAATGCCTGCGCCCATTGTGCCACCACCGATGACCCCGATGGATTTCAACGCGCGCGGTTCGACGTCTTTGAGTTCGGGCAAATTACCCACGGCACGTTCCGAAAAGAACGCATGGATCATCCCCTGACGCTGGTCGGTCTTCATCAGGTCCATGAACATCTCGCGTTCTGCCAGCATGCCGTCGTCGAAATCCAACTCGACCGAGGCTTGCACGGCACGCACGGCCTGAGCCGGCGAAATCTGACCGCGCGCCTTTTTCAGCGCGCCGTCATAGGCGGCGTCCCAGTCGATGGGTTCGGGGGGTGTCATCTCGCTGACCGCGCGGCGCTTGGCCCCGTCAGACAGCAGCGCCTTGGCATAGGCGATACCAACCTCTGCCGGGTCGCCTTCGACGATCTTGTCGATGATGCCCATTTTCAAGGCCTCGTCCGCCTTGACCTGACGGCCAGAGGTGATCAGGTCAAGCGACGCATCAACCCCGATCAGACGTGGCAAACGCTGGGTCGCACCGGCACCGGGGATCAGACCCAGATGCACCTCGGGCAACCCGACGCGGGCCGAGGGTTGTGCGATGCGGTAATGCGCACAAAGTGCGATTTCCAAACCACCTCCAAGGCTGACGCCATGCATGGACGCCACGATAATGCGCGAGGATGCTTCGATACGCTTGCAGACATCGGGCAGGAACGGCTCTTGCGGGGGTTTGCCAAATTCGGTGATGTCCGCACCCGCGATAAAGGCACGGCCTTCGCCCACGATGACAACCGCCTGAACGCCCTCGTCGCTTTCGGCTTTTTCTATGCCCGCAACCAGACCTTCGCGCACCGCAAGCGACAGCGCGTTGACGGGCGGGTTCTGGATGCGCAGAACCGCGATGTCGCCGTTGCGGGTATAGCTGATTTTGTCGCTCATCTGGTTCATCCCTGTCTTAATTCTTCAGTCTCGCCGGCTGAGCGCCGGGGTGCGGCCGGTGCGCTGCTCGAGCGCGCGCACAAGCTCGCGAAGCGCCGGTCCGACTTGGTCACGGATGCGCGCATCCGGCAGATCGCTTGGCATCGCACCGGCAGTAAAGGCGACCGGTTCGCCGAATTCCTCGGCAAAATACGGCACGCTGACGGCGTTCACGGTGCGGGCATAGCGCGTGCCTTCGGGCGCATATGTGAAACCTTGTGCGATCAATTGCGAATATCCCTCCGAACGAAACTCTCGCATATCCGACTTGGGCGTCAACTGCCCAAAGCGTTCTTCACTAAGTGACGCCACGACGGCCATCCCCGAAGACGAGCCAAACACAGGAATCCTGTGCCCCGGCTCTAGCCAAATGGTTGAAGCATTCTGCGGTCGCCATGTGCGGACCAGCAACATTCTGGAATCGTCGCGCACCGCCACCAAAGTCAGCGTTCCGGTGTCATCCGCCAATTGCTGCATCGCATCCGAGGCCAGATCAAGGAAATTGACCGCGACCGAGGCGACAGATCCCAGAGCAATGGCCGAGGGCCCCAGACGGAACCGGTCATTGCGGCCCCCGTGGCTAAGATACCCCAACGCACACAACGTATAGGTCAGCCGCGACACGGTGGGCTTTGGCAGACCGGTGCGGTCGGAAATCTGCGCATGGGTCAGGCCGCTGTCACTGGCGCGAAACGCACGCAGAACGGCCAGTCCACGCGCAAGCGTGTTTGCGAACTTGCGGTCTGGCTCGTCTGTCGTCATCGCGCCCCCAACGGGATCAAAAGCGATATCATCGGGAAACTCATGATCAAAATCAATACGATGACGTCAACGCTTAGAAACCGCATGATGCCAGCAAAGATTTTGTCGATGGGCGCGTCTTTGCCGACCACGTTGGCAATGACAAAGACGTTCAGGCCCATGGGCGGTGTGATCAGGCCGATTTCAAGCAGTTTGATCACCACCACGCCAAACCAGATCAGGTTCAGGTCATAGCTTTCCACCAGCGGTATCATCAAAGGCAGGGTCAGCACCATGATCCCGATCGGGTCCAGAAACATCCCCAACACCAGATAGATTACCGCAATCGCGAACATCAGCACGACAACTGAAAGCTGCGCCTCGGAGACGACGTTCACGATCATCGGGGCGACGTTTGTCAGGGCGATGAAGGCCACGAAAATCTTGGCCCCCGCCGCGATAAAGAAGATCGCCGATGTCTGGATACAGGTCTCTTTGACGGCGTCCCACAGGCCTTGCAGCGTCAGCTTGCGTTGTGCAAACCCGATCAGGGTGGCCGCAACCACGCAGACCGCTGCCGCTTCGGTCGCTGTAAAGATGCCGCCGTAGATCCCGCCGATGATCAGCACAAACAGCATCACCGCAGGCCAGCTTTCAGCAGCGGCCTGAAAGCGCTCGTTCGATGAATAGCGCGCATCGGTTGGCGGTGCAATTTCGGGCGAATGCCAAACCCAGACGGCAATCACAAGGATGAACCCGGCCAGCGTCAGCAAACCCGGCAAGACGCCCGCCAGAAACAACGAGGAGATCGAGGTTTCAGTGAAAATCCCGTAGATGATGAACAAAACCGAGGGCGGGATAAGCGACCCCAACGTGCCGCCAGCCGCAACTGATGCTGTCGCAAGACGCGGGTCGTAGCCCATACGCAGCATTTCCGGTGTGCAGATACGGCCCATCGTCGATGCACAGGCGATTGAACTGCCGGTGATTGCGGAAAATCCGCCACAGCCCATCACGCTTGCCATCGCAACGCCACCCGGCATGCGGGTCAGCCAGACCTTGGCGGCGTGGTAAATCTTTGTCGTGATGTCCGCACGGTAGGCGATATGGCCCAAGGCCACAAACAGCGGGATCATCGACAGATCATAGGAATGGATAAGGTCGAAAGAATTCGAAAACACCATCGAGGTGGTGGCGCGGATCGCGCGTTCGGGCATGAATTCGCCCGTGCGAAACGCAAAGATAAAGAACGTCCCGATTGTCGCCACAGATGCCAGTGCAAAGGCAATCGGCACGCGCATGGCAAGCAAGAACAAGACCGCGCCAAATGCGATCAGACCGATGGTTGAGGCATCCATTACAGCGCATCCTTTTCAGCAAGAGCATTAATGGTGTGGTTTTGTTCGTCCGATACCTCGCCGCCCGACAGGATCGTGCGGGTGTCGCGGATTGCCAATTCGGCCAGTCGCAGCCAGCAGGCCCCAATACCAATAACAAACAGCAATCTTCCCGGCCACTTCGGCAAATTCAGATCGCCATAGAAAAAACTGCCCTTTTCCCAAACGCTTAGAAATTCGCGGGTGCCCGCATAGATCAGCGCAGCCAAAGCGATCAACCCCATCACCGACCCCAAAACGATCAGCCAGGACCGCAAGCGCGGCCCAAAGCGGTCGGACACGAACGCGACACTGATATGGGCGCGACTGGCCGTTGCAGCACCAAGCGGTAAAAGGATTGCTGCAACCATCAATTCGCGCACCATGGTGACGCTGTCAGGCACGCTTGAGGAAAAGACGGAACGCGCGACCACATTGGTTGTAATCAAGACCCCCAGCAGAATGACCGCAACCGCGCCCAATCCCAACAGGATTTTCTCTAATGGTACCAACATGGCCCCGTCCCTCCCTCAGGCTTTTTGCTTAGTTGCTTTTCGGTGCCCAAGGATAGCCCTTGGTGTCACGCTCTGCGGTGTATTTGGTAATGAGTGCTTGGTAGTCTTCAAGCATCTGTTCTGCTGGCAGGCCCGAAGCGCTGGCTGTTTCCACCCATTGACCAAGGAACTTCTGACCGGCCTCAACCAGCTTTGCGCGCTCTTCTGCGGGCAGTTCGATGATTTCGACGTTTTGCTCTTTCATCGACGCAATTGCGTTGTCATTCGCTGTGGTGATCATACGACCGAATTCATCCGCCATATCTGCCCCGGTGGATGTCAGCACGTCTTGCTGCTTTGGGTCCAGAGAATCGTACATGAATTTGTTCATGAAGATGCCCAAGCCCCCGACCTGACCCCAGTTCAGTAAGGTGTAGTTGTCCATAACCTCGGCCTGCTTGAGCGCTGCAACCGCGTAGGAATAGCCTTGGCTGCAATCAATCAGTCCGGTATCGAGGCCCTGATAGGCGTCATAGATCGACATGTTGACCATGTTCGCGCCTTCTTCGCCGAAGACCTTGCCATAGGCACCCACACCGCGCACTTTTTTACCGTCGATGTCGGCGACCGTGCGGATTGCATCGCCCTTGCAGCCGATGTTGACCTGGCTGGTGGTCCATGTGCCGATGTAGACAAGGTTTTTATCGGCAAGATCCTCCGCAATGGCGGGGTTGGAGCGCATCAGCTCGTCTGTGGCGCGCATGCCGACCCATGCATCGGGGTTATTCACGGGCAGATCGGCGATGCCATAGGCTGCCATTTCTTGCGGATAATAAACGGCTATGACCGAACCTGTGTCGGCAACACCATCAGCGATCGATTGCACGGCGGCATTCGCTTTGAACAGCGCCCCGCCCCATTGGATGTCCATCCGCAGATCACCGTCCGAGCGTTCGGCGACTTGATCGGCGAACCATTGCAAGGCGTCCGCGCGCGCGCCGCCATTCGGGCCGGCCTCGCCATGGATCAACACGGTTTCAGCACTTGCAACAGAGGCAGCACAGCCCAAAGCAGCGGTTAAAGTCAGGTTTTTGATAAAGGACATGAATTTCCCTCCCAAGAAATTGTTTCACTAAGCGAAACTTGGTCTCACTATGTCTCGGCGAAACCTAGGCCCTGAGTTCTGATCAAGCAAGCAAATATTAAAACGGCAGCACTTTCATGCTGCCGTTATATTCAAAACATCTGTAAATCAGTGCGTTATGCGCGTCTTTGCAAAGCTAGGCACGCTGGTAGATGAAACATCTTCCCGGAACAGCATCGGCGGGCAACGCAATTTCCTTGAGCGTTTCAAAATACATCTTGTCGCTGGCCACCATCAGGCCGCCTTTTGCCAGCAAAGGTTCGACGAGCGGCGAAATCGAACGGGCGAATTCATCATTCTTTGCAGGACTATGGCCGCCAAGGTCCGCATGGACCAGCTGCGCTGTTGCGCCGAACCGCGCGAGCGCTGCGGGCAAGGTATCGTACACATCCCCCAGCAAGAGCATGTCATCGTCGGGTGTGCTGTCAGGATGAGACGCAACCGCACGTTCAAACACAAAGATATCCCGCTCTGGCATGATCTTGCGCAGATGATCGAAAGTGCGGCCATTGCCCAGTCCCAATTCGAAAACGGGCCCGGGTGTGCCACTGATCGTTTCAGCCGCAAAGTCCAGGCAGGCGCGCTGTGACGTCATGCGTTCGATGAATTTATCCAGTCGGCTCATATTTTGGTCTCCTTCTACTAGTCTATAATACACGTAGGCTTTTGGAGCCTGATAGCTACCAACCAGAACATAAAAATAACGCCCCCCTAGACGCGACCGCCGTTATCGGTTTCACTCCCATCGTAATCAGTTTGCACTCATGCGTTTGGAGCGAGATGACCGCCCTTCTAGAAGTACACGATCTGACAATAGGTTTCGGAGATGCCGCTCCAGTTGTTGACGGCCTCAGCTTTTCCGTGAACGCAGGCGAGACTTTGGCGCTGGTCGGGGAAAGCGGATCAGGCAAGACACTGACCTGCCGGTCGGTGCTGCGCATCCTGCCTGAAACCGCAAAGCTGCGCAGTGGATCAATCCTGTTCAATGGTTCTGGCGGATCAAGCGACCTGTTGAAACTGTCGGAAAAGGAGCTTCGCAAGATCCGCGGTGACCGCATTTCGATGATCTTTCAGGAACCGATGCACTCTTTGTCCCCGCTCCACCGCTTGGGTGATCAAGTCGCAGAAGTATTGCGGTTGCACCGGGACATGGGCCGATCTGAAGCAAAGCAAGCGGTACTGGCACAATTCGAAAAAGTTGGTTTCGCCGATCCAGATCGCGCTTGGCGCAGCTATCCCTTTGAAATGTCAGGCGGCATGCGCCAACGCGCGATGATTGCCATGGCGATGGTGGCCAAACCTGAATTGATGATCGCAGACGAGCCGACAACCGCGCTGGACGTGACCACGCAGGCGCAGGTTCTGGGGCTGATCCGCAGCTTGCAGGCGGAAACAGGAATGGGCGTTATCCTTGTGACCCATGATCTGGGAGTTGTGGCGAACATGGCGCAGAATGTCGTCGTTATGAACAAGGGCCGTGTGATGGAAAGCGGGCTAGCCACCGATGTTCTGGGCGCGCCGGCGCATCCCTATACTGCAAAGCTTTTTGCGGCAGCCCCCATGATACCCGAGGTCGCCTCAGCGGCCCGAGTGCCCAGCCATGATGATGTGATCCTTGATCTTCGCAATATCTCGAAAACCTACACCATGCGCGCCGGTGGATGGCGCAAGCCGGTGACCGTGGCCGCCTGCCAGAATGTCGATCTGCAACTTGAGCGCGGCAAAACGCTGGCAATCGTTGGGGAAAGCGGGTCAGGGAAAACAACTTGCGCCCGAATCGCGATGGGATCCGAGACACCGGACGCAGGCGGCAAAGTGCTGTTCAGGCCTGATAAAGACGCTGATCAGATCGCTGTCCACGAAATGAGCACCACCCAACGAACGCTGTTTCAGCGTCAGGCGCAGATGGTATTCCAGGACCCTTATTCTTCGCTTAGCCCGCGCATGCGCGTGCAGGAAGCGCTGACCGAACCGATGGAGATACATTCAATCGGCTCAGCAGCGGACCGGCGCGACAAGGCAGCAGAAATGCTGAGCTGGGTCGGTCTGGACCCGGACATGATGCGCCGCTTTCCGCATGCTTTCTCCGGGGGGCAGCGCCAACGGCTGTCGATCGCACGCGCATTAACGCTGAACCCGAGGCTTCTTGTCTGTGATGAGCCGACCTCGGCGCTTGATGTGTCGGTTCAAGACCAGATCCTGAGCTTGCTTGAAGACATCCGCGAGCGCGCCAATCTAAGCTATCTTTTCATCAGTCACGATCTGGCAGTTGTTGCCCGCATCGCTGACGAAGTTGCCGTGATGCGTGCGGGGGTGATCCTTGAACAAGCAGCCCCCGATACGCTGTTTTACAACCCCCAGCATCCCTATACCAAAGCGCTGATTGCCGCACAGCCAGAGCCGGACATCAGACGCCCGATCGATCTTGATTTGGTCGCAAAAGGGGCCGGTTCGCCCTCGCTTTGGCCCGAACAGTACCGTTTTCAAGGCATGCAAGCCCCAGCATTGCGTGAACTGGAACCCGGCCATAAGGTCAGATGTCATGCGTAAACTAGTTATTATACTTTCACTCATCGGTTTCCCATTGGGGGCGCAGACCGCGCTTCCGGCTTTGCAAGAAACCAGTTTTTGGACGCAAGAGGTCAAGAGTGGTGATTTGCCCCCGATTGAGTTGCGCCTTCCCAGCGATCCCATCATCGTTGATATGCACGCCAAGGGCCGCAGTTTCGGCGAACAAGGCGGGACATTGCGCACCCTTGTGTCGCGCTCCAAAGATGTGCGCCAGATGGTTGTCTATGGCTATGCAAGGTTGGTTGGGTATCAGCCTGATTACTCTTTGGCACCGGACATTCTGAAATCCGTCGATGTCGTAGACAACCGCAAATATACCTTGCACTTGCGCCCCGGCCACCGCTGGTCGGATGGCACGCCCTTCACATCGGAAGATTTCAGGTACTGGTGGGAAAGCGTCGTTAACAACGAAGAAATCACGCCAAGCGGGCCGCCAGATTTCATGTTCGTCGAAGACAAGCTGGGCAGCGTGACCTTCCCCGATCTTGAGACGGTCGTTTTTGAATGGGAAGGCCCAAACCCCAGTTTCCTGCCCTTGCTGGCGCAAGCCAGCCCGCCATTCATCTACCGGCCAGCGCATTACCTCAAGAAATTTCACGTCGATTTTGCAGACCCTGAAACCCTTGCTAAAGAGGTTGACGCGGCACGTGTGAACAGCTGGGCGGCGCTGCATAACAGGCTCGACAACATGTACAAATTCGACAACCCGTTCGAACCGACGTTGCAGCCCTGGATCAATACAAGCAAAGACGAAAGCTCCAGAAAGCTTTTTGTCAGAAACCCGTATTACCACCGGATCGACAGCCGGGGCTTGCAGCTTCCCTATATCGATGTGGTCGAGATGACAGTCGTGGGCGGCGGCCTGATTGCGGCCAAGTCCAATGCTGGCGAAGTCGATTTGCAAGCGCGTGGGCTGGACTTCCCCGACATTTCGATCCTCAAGAAGGGCGAAATTGATGGCGACAAGTACCGGACATTTCTGTGGGCAAACGGCGCTGCCAGCCAGGTTGCGATTTATCCCAACTTGAATTTCGCCGACCCGGTCTGGCGCGAGGTGATGCGCGATGTCCGTTTCCGGCGCGCGCTGAGCCTTGGCATTGATCGCCACATGATCAATCGCGCGCTTTACTTCGGGCTGGCAAATGAAGGCGGTATGACGGTTTTGCCGCAAAGCCCGATGTACGAAGAGGCAAACTTGAACGCCTGGTCCGACTTTGATCTGGACCGCGCAAACGCGCTGCTTGACGACATGGGGCTGACCGAGCGCATGCCATCGGGATTGCGAAAGCTGCCTGACGGTCGCCCGATGGAATTCGTCGTCGAAACCGCAGGAGAACGCAGCGAAGAAGGAAACGCGCTGGCGATTATCACCGATACATGGCGCGATCTTGGCATCCGGCTGATCATGCGCCCGCTTGACCGCGATATTTTGCGCAACCGGATTTATGCGGGCAGGACAATGGCTGCTGTCTGGTTTGGCTGGGACAACGGCATTCCCGGGCCCGACACCTCTCCCTCATATCTGGCCCCAACCAATCAGGAGTTCTTTTCCTGGCCCAAATGGGGACAATACTATCAAACCATGGGGGGATCGGGTGAACCGCCTGATATGCAGCCCGCGCAAAAGTTGATGCGCCTGGCCGATGACTGGGACCACACCAACGTCACCGCAGAGCGCATAGCAATCTGGAAAGAAATGCTGGCGATCCATGCCGATCAGCAATTTGGTATCGGTATCCTGGCAAAGGCACCACAGCCGATTGTTGTCTCGAACCAGTTGATGAATGTGCCCGAACAAGGTGTCTGGGCGTATGACCCCGGCGCGCATTTCGGCATCCACCGCATCGACGAGTTCTATTTCCGAGATCCGCTTGTACAGGTAAGCCAATGATCTTTCTCAGATATGCGATCTGGCGTTTCATCACCATGCTGCTGACACTCGCGGTTGTGTCTGTTCTTGTGTTCATCATCATCAACCTTCCGCCAGGGGACTACCTGTCGAACCAGATCGCCGAACTGCGCGCCACCGGTCAGGCCGAAGGTGTCGCCAAGGCCGAGTTCTTGCGGCAGGAATATTCCTTGGATCAACCGATCTGGAAGCAATATATGATCTGGGTCGGAATTGCCCCTGGAGCGCAGGGATACGCCGGACTTTTGCAGGGCAATTTCGGCTGGTCGTTCGAATTTGACCGCCCCGTGGCTGAAATTGTGGGAAGTGCGCTTTGGATGACGGTTCTGGTCAATCTGGCTGCGGTCTTGTTTGTCTATCTCGTCGCCTTGCCTTTGGGTGTTCTGGCCGCCGCCAAATCCGAGACTTGGGTGGATTATACGGCTGGTTTTATCGGATACCTTGGCCTTGCAACGCCCAACTTTCTGCTGGCGTTGATCCTGTTTTACTACGGGCATCGGTATTTCGATCTGCCCATTGGCGGCCTGATGGCCCCCGAACTTGAGGGAGAGCCGATGTCTTTTCTCAAGGTCCAGTCGATCTTGCTGCACCTGATCGTGCCCACCTTTGTGATCGGCACCGCCGGGGCTGCCGCGATGATGCAACGCCTGCGCGCCAACATGCTCGACGAGCTTGGCAAGCCCTATGTCGAAACCGCCAAGGCCAAGGGGATGGCCCCTGCCCGACTGCTGGCCAAGTACCCTTTGCGCATGGCATTCAATCCGTTTATCGCAGACATCGGCAACCTGCTGCCCGCGATGATCTCGGGGTCTGTGTTGGTCTCTGTCGTGCTTGGGTTGCAAACAATCGGCCCGGCGCTGTTGATTGCTTTGAAGTCCCAGGATCAGTTTCTGGCCGCGTTCATCTTGATGTTTGTCGCCCTGCTGACCCTGATCGGGACGATGGTTTCTGATATGCTGCTGGTTTTGCTGGATCCGCGCATTCGCTATGGGGCGCGTGGATAATGGGCACACAACCAGACAACCGCTATGTCGACACCGCACCTTGGACCGATGACGTCGATCTTTCCGCTCCCGAGCGGTCAGACATGGATGCGTCTGTCGGCCTGCTCATGTGGCGTAAATTCCGGCGCCACAAGCTGGCTTTGGTGTCAGGCCTGTTTCTGGCCTTTTGCTATCTGATCCTGCCCATCGCCGGCTTTGTCGCGCCCTACACCGCCAATGAAAGAAACGCCGAGCATCTTTATGCCCCCCCACAAAGCATCAATCTTTGGCATGACGGAGAATTCATCGGCCCTTATGTCTACGAGACGACAGGCACCGCCGATCTGATCAACTTCCGCTGGGTCTACGAGACAGATGAAACCAAGCCCCGCAAGCTTGAGTATTTCTGCGAGGGCGAAACCTACAGAATCTTTGCTTTGATTCCGTCAAACACCCATTTCTTCTGTGCACCAGAAGGTGCCACGGTGTTTTTATGGGGCTCGGACAGATTGGGCCGCGACGTCTTCAGCCGTATCCTTTACGGCGCGCAACTGTCGCTTACAGTCGGATTGATCGGCATCACCGTGTCCTTCGTGCTGGGGATTTTCTTTGGCTCGCTGGCGGGTTATTTTGGCGGCAAGACCGACTGGGTCGTGAACCGCATGATCGAAGTGTTGCGTTCGCTGCCCGAACTGCCGCTCTGGCTGGCGCTTTCCGCTGCGGTCCCGTCGAACTGGAGTCCGGTGTCGGTGTTTTTCATCATATCGATCATCCTGGGCATTCTCGACTGGCCCGGGCTTGCGCGCGCCGTGCGGTCAAAATTCCTAAGCCTTCGCGAAGAGGAATATGTCAAAGCGGCTGAGATGATGGGCGCGAAACCTGCCCGCGTGATCCGCAAGCATTTGCTGCCAAACTTCATGTCACATCTGATCGCCAGTGCCACCTTGTCCATACCTGCGATGATCCTTGGTGAAACGGCGCTCAGCTTTCTGGGCCTTGGCCTACGTGCGCCTGCGGTCAGTTGGGGCGTGATGCTGAACGATGCCCAGAACCTTGCCAGTATCGAAATCTACTGGTGGACCGCCATTCCGATGCTGCCGATCATTATCGTCGTTCTGGCGTTCAACTTTCTGGGCGACGGCCTGCGTGCAAGTCTGGATCCCTATAAAACCTGAACCCCCCGCATTCTCTGGCTCAAAATATCCCGGGGGGTGCGGGGGGCTGGCCCCCCGCGTCGGTCCGGTTGCTCAAAGGCAACCGGAAAACTGGCATCAGTACCAGTCAGCAATCTTCACTTCAGTCCCCATGGCCACCATCTTGGCGAACTCTGCCGGGTCTTGCGTGCCGCCATCGCGGCCCCGGAAGTGGTAGGGATAGACAAACGACGGCTTGAACTCTGACACGGCTGCCGCAGCAGCTTCGGCGTCCATGGTGAAGGGCAGGTTCATACAGACGAATGCGAGGTCAATATTCTCAAGCGCACGCATCTCTGGTGTACCTTCGGTATCGCCCGAAATATAGACGCGGAAATCTGGCAGGTTGACGACATAGCCGTTGTCACGGCCCTGAGGGTGGAAGTTCAGGCGTTCTTCTGTCGTGTTATAGGCAGGGATCGCCTCTATCTCTACATCACCAAACGCCGTCGTCTCGCCATTGGCAATCATGCTGGCTTTCGCCTTCAGCGCCTCTGGCAGCATCTCGTAGACCGCCGGGTTTGTGATGATCTGTGTCGCGTCGCCCACCACTGCCGTCAGGGTATCGACATTGTAATGGTCGCCGTGCTCGTGGGTGATCAGCACAAGGTCCGGTGCCGCAAAACCAGCGTAGTTGGCGGGGTCACCAACTGGATCGCAGTAGATCACGCCAACGGGCGTCTCCATGACGAATGAGGCGTGATCGACAGGGTGCACTGTGATCTCGCCGCCTTCGACGGGGAACATGTTGCCGCCATGGGCTGCGGCTTGTGCAGCATAGGGCAACATTGTGATCACACCTGCTGCAGCGGCAGAGGTTGTTAGAAATTGGCGTCTGGACTGGGTCATTGGACTCTCCTGTTGTTATTCACGAAAGATTTAGCCCACGCCAGACAGCTTTCAATCCCGCAAAATCTGGTCTGTGTCGCTAGCGGTCGTCGCCTCCGACGCCCGGGCCTTCGGGCATTTCCTCTTCCAGTGATGCATGCGCAGCGGCGGTCACGGCGTCGCGCTCTTGCGGACTTAGTTTGTCGACTTTGCCATCGGCCAGCCGCACGGTGACCTCGCGGTGCGCAAAACGGATGCCTTCACGTTCAAAAAGCGACCGGATTTCTTCGTACACCTTTTTGCGAACCAACCACTGATCCCCCGGTTTGGTCATGAATTTCACCCGGATGATCATCGCCGAATCCTGCATCTCGATCACACCTTGGGATTTGAGCGGCTGAATGAAATCCTCGCCGATCACGGGATCATCCAACAATTCGACCCCCAGATTTTTGATCAGCTTGCGCACCTTTTCGACATCGGTGTCATAGGTCACGCGCAGGGGTAGTTTCATGATCACCCAGTCGCGCGAATAGTTGGTCATCACCTGCAGTTCGCCGAACGGAATGGTATGCAGCGCGCCCAGGTGGTGACGCAGCTGAAACGACCGGACCGAGATCTTTTCAACAGTGCCTTTAACCCCGCCCACATCCAGATATTCGCCCTTGCGAAACGCATCGTCAAACAGGAAGAACGCGCCCGCGAAAATATCGCGCACCAGTGCTTGGCTGCCAAACCCGACCGCGACACCAACGATACCGGCCCCCGCGAACAAGGGCCCGACATTGATGCCAAACTCCATCAGGACGATCAGAATGATCGTGACAACAAGCACGATCAGAATGAAATTGCGAAAAAGCGGCAGCAACGTCGCTAGACGACTTGCCGAGGATGCACCGCTGCCTTCGTCGCCCAGTTCTGCCTCGGGCTGGTCGCCCACCTCGGCCTCGATCTTGGTGTCGATCCAGATGCGAAACGTGTGATAAACGATATAACCGATAAAGATGATCACCATGATATCAAGCAACTGGTCGGCAAAGCTTTCGACCATTTGTGCGCTTTCATTGTCCCAGATGAAGAAAAACGCATAGATACCCGCCACAAAGGCAAGGATCGCAGCAACCCGTCTGGCCAGCTCTTCAAAGGTGTTCAGCGTGCGGCGCGGCATCATTGCGGCGCGCGCCTTTTCTTCGGCCAAGGCAAGGCGCTCGGCCTCTTCGCTGTCTGCAGGCAGGCCGCCGTTGCCAGCCGCGTCCTCGTCTTGGTCGGCGTCTTGCGCGTCACGGATCGCATTCAGACGGCGGATGGTGCGGGCGCGGGCAAAGCCGCGTTCGATCGCAAAATTGATAACGCCATAGACGACGATGATCGACACCAAGATACCATAGGCCCCCCCAATCAGCGGGATCGAGCTGGCATTTTCCAACACCAGATCATAGGTCAGTTCGAACCAGGCAAAAATGACATATACGATCACCAAGGGTGCCCAGACACGCGACAGGACGCGGGCGATAAAGCTTACTTCTTCGGCCGCTTTGCCATGGCGCAACGCATTTGAAATCGCGCGCCTGTTCACCAGCACCATCAAGATGTTGAGCAAGACAATCAGCGCCGACATCAAGGACGCGATGAACGCATAGACGTCATAGTTCAGGCCTAATTCGCCGATCCAGACACCAAACAAAATCGCAAAAATGTCAAAGCTCGCCAGCAGCCACAACCAACGGTGCAGTCGTTTTGCATCCCGGTCGTTGAACATCGGGATACGGTATTGCGACAGAAACGGCGACAAGATCATACGCCACAACCCGGCCAGCAGCCGGCACACGAAATAGCCAAGGTTGATCAGTGTGACGGTGAACTGCATCGCCGTATCTTCCAAAGAGCCGAACAGGACCGCGCCCAAAACATAGGCCACGGCCATCGACACCAAGATACCGATGACACCCATGAAAAAGCGAAACACCAAAAAGGGCATTTTCTCGCTGTATCCCACAGGATTTTCCAAAACGCGCGCCGTCACGAAGCGACGTGCGATGCGCTTGCCGAAAATCTGGCGCTCGACCACCACACCAACGCCAAATAACGCAAGCGAGAGCAACAAAACCTTGCCAAACGCCCAAAGCGTTCCGTCGGGGCTGGCAGCACGTAAGATATAAAGCACTTCGTTTATGGCATCGGGCAGGTGCACGATCCGCTCGATCAATGCGCTTCGAAACCTGTTCGACCGTTCCTGAAGCTGCATCAGGGCGGAATGGTCGGGCTCTGCCTCTAGATCATTCACGGCGGCGGATTGGGACGCGGTCGTTGACCCGCTGGCCTGGTTCAGCAAATTGCCATTGCTGTCGATCACAACAACGCCCAGGCCGTTTTCGGCGGCTTGCTTGATGATCGCCTCGACGCGCGTGGCTTCGGGGTCGGTCTTGGTCGTGACCGAGGGGAAAAGCGATTGCAGGCCCTGCGCGGCACCGTCATCCGCCAGCGGGATCAGCAAAAGCGATAGGAAGAGGGAAAAAATAATGTGCCGCATAACGCCCCGCTATGGTCCAAAAAGACTGAAATGACGCTATGCCAGCCCTTTGTTCTTTGCAATCATGCCTTCAAACGAGCGTTAGTCCCAACAGATTTCGCACGCACGACTTGATCGGTGCGACCGCTTACACATCTAACCCGAATTATGCATGAGGTGTTGGTGAGGGTGGCGTAACGTTCTGAAAAGCTGTAATTTTATGGTGTCGAAGCCAAAAAAGCAGATTTTCAGGAGCCCCGCCTCAC
>Ga0307981_1000531_pt1 | contig 37226 bp, 38 predicted proteins | sample OrgLakmetagen987_FD_201849 | JGI IMG/M metagenome (GOLD analysis project Ga0307981, IMG submission 201849) | Saline water microbial communities from Organic Lake, Antarctica - #987 | ecosystem: Environmental > Aquatic > Non-marine Saline and Alkaline > Saline | place: Antarctica: Organic Lake... | reverse complement strand
CCAATTTCCTCATCATAGGACAGCGCCAGATGCAGGGGTGTTTTCAGGTCGCGCCCGGCGGCCAGCCGCGCGGCACGGATCGCGCAGGCAACAAAGCCTTTCATATCCGCCGTGCCGCGCCCGTAATAGCGCGCCCCATCGCGGCGCAGCTCAAACGGATCGCCGTTCCAATCCTGCCCCTCGACTGGGACCACATCGGTATGGCCTGATAGCATCACGCCGGGCCGGTCTTGCGGGCCGATGGTGGCGAACAGATTTGTGCGCGTGCCATCCTCACTCTCGGCCAGTTCGCATGTCACGCCCACCTCGCTCAGCACCTGGGTGACGTAGTCGATCAGCTCGCGGTTGGACGTGCGGCTGACGCTGGGAAAGGCAATCAGCCGCTCTAGAATATCCAGCGTCTGCATTGTGTTATAAATCTCCAGGCACGCCGTAGCTGGGCGCCCCAGACGGGTTGAGCGCACGGCTGACATAGGCGTCCATCTCACCCTTCCACCGCTCCCAAAGGTCACCGAGCGCGGCAATCGGGCAATCATCCCGCCAATCGACGCGCAGGTCGGCGACAGGCCATTCCACGTCACGCACCAGCAGCATCCCGGCCGAATGGACGTCGCCCTCCTCCCCGCCCGCTTTCAGGGCAGCCTCCATCGCAGCAATCAAGCGGTCACCCAGCGGCTGACCAGCCAGCCCTGTGAACGCATCGATCATCGCTTGCGGGACAGCCTCGCTGGTCAGCAGGTTTCCGGCGGCGACCGCGCCATCTGCGAGCGCAACGTGATGTGTGCCCAGCGTATTGGCGCCCGAAAAATGCGCCGTGCCGCCCGCCGCATCCACCAGCGCAAGCTGGCGATACTCCAGATGCGGCGCGTCCTTTTTCAGCGCCGCCAGCGCATCAACCGCAGACATTCCCTGCCCCATCAGGTCCAGCCCCTTTGGGCCCAGACGCGGGTCAGTGATATTCTGCGTCGACACGGCCCCGGCACCCACGCGCACATGCGCGCAGCGCGCAGCAACACAGGGCGACGACGACGAGACGGCGACACCAAACATGCCCGTGTCGGCGCACCGGGCGGAGATGGAAAATGTCATGTGCGAACTACCTTTTTTTTCAATCTGGAATCACTGCGGTAACTTCGATTTCAACTACCCATTCGGGCCGCGCCAGCGCCTGCACCACAATCCCGGTAGAGCAAGGATGAACCCCCTTAAGCCACTTGCCCATCTCCTGATATACTGCCTCGCGATAACGGATATCGGTCAGATACACCACGATGCGGCAGACATGCGCCATCTCGCTGCCGGCCTCGCGCAGCAGCATGTCGATATTCTCCATCGTCTTGGCGGTCTGCGCGCCAGCGTCACCCGCCCCGGTACTTTCGCGGTTATCAAGATCCTGCGCGACCTGGCCGCGCAGAAACACCATGGTGCCGCGGGCGACGACACCCTGGCTCAGGTCATTGTCCAGCTTCTGCTCAGGATACGTTTGCTTGGTATTGAACGGGCGTAGGCGCTTGTGGATCATGTGGTCAGTCCTTGACTTGGGCAGGCGGGGTTTGGGCAGGCGGGGCCCGGTTACTCGGCGGCTTTGAGCAACATCTCGCTATAGTGCTGCGCGACCGCGCCGTCGCCTGCGCGCGCCTCAATGCCCGCCATCACACGATCTGATAGAAACGCCCCCTTCTTGACAAAGTTCAACGGCACGTCCCAATCAAAATTCCGGTAGACGGCGGCGCGCTGCGCAAAGGGCGGCGATTGCGCGAACAGCTGGAAGGTCAGGCGGTGGCCCGCGTAGTCGGAGTTTAGCAGATCGCGTGCATAGGCCAGCAACTTGCGACGATCGTCGGCGATCCAGTTTTCATTGATGGAGTAGTATTTATCCATCCAAGGCTTCGTCTCGGGCGCGTCGAACATGGCGGCGTTGGGCGTCACGCAGATCTGGCCACCGCACAGCTCGCGCGCGATGTGCATCATGGCGTTGAGGTTGTTCAGCGCGTGGCACCGGCCCGTCATAAGCAGCGATTGGTTCGGCATCATGAGGCCAGCAGGCGAGCGTTCTGCCAGCGCGATAGATGCGGTCAGATGCGCGTTGATCCCCTCACGCCAGATCGCGAGATCCGCCAGCTTTTCCTGAACGGCGGGTTGCTTGTCCAGCCCCGTCTGGCGCGCGTTAAACAGCGCGGCACCAATCATCTGGTCGGCCTGCTTCAGTGTGCGCTGCACAAATGCAAAGGCGGAATACCGGTGCAGGGTCGAACGGATGAACGCCGCCGCCTTGGTATGGCGATAGAACACAACATTTTCCCACGGGATCAGCACGTTGTCAAAGATTACGATAGTATCGACCTCGTCGAATCGGTTGGCCAGAGGATAGTCGCGCATATCCGCGCGTGGGCAGCCGCCGCTGGCCCCGGCAAAACCGCCCCGGCAGAGGAATTTCAACCCCGGCGAGCCGAGATCGCAAATAAACCCAACGGCATAATCGCTCAACTCCGCATTGCCCCAGTTGGCGATGGTCGGTTTGGTGAATGCCTGATTGGCGTAGGCCGCCGCCGTCTCATACTTGGCACCGCGCACGATCAGGCCCGCGTCCGTCTCCTTGACCACATGCAGCAGCATGTCAGGATCCTGATCCTGCGGTGCAAGACTGCGGTCGCCCTTGGGGTCGGTATTGGCCGACACGTGAAAGGGATCTTCTTTCAACACTTTATGGATATGTGTCTTGATGTTTTTCGAGAACTGAGGATCGACCTCGTTCAGCATGTCTTGCCCATCATAGAGCGACCACATCTCGCCAACCGTCTCGTCGCCCACACGCGTCACGACGCCGCCAATATCCTCCATAACCGCATCGGTCGCCCGGCGCTTGGCCCACCAATCATCCTGAGTATAAGGCAGCGCGCTACCGATGGCGTTCCGCTCAGTGCCGTCATGGATGGTCATCACGTCCGCCGTCGCCGGATCATGCGCCATGTCGTAGATGCGAGCGCGAATATCGACCAGAGGCTTGAACATCGGATGCACGGTCACGTCTTTGACCCGCTCACCGTTCATGTAAACCTCGCGGTTGTCGCGGATCGAATCCCTGTACGCGTCGCTAGTTCTCAGCATGAATCATCCCCTTGGCTATCTGCTGCGCAGAGGCTAGCGGCAGTCCGGAAGCCTGAATAATACGCGTTTCCTAGGATGGTCAGAGGATTTTCCGATGCACCGGCTCGCCGTATTGCGTCACCCCAATTTGCGGCAATGCCGCCGGCCGCGCCCGGATCACCTGATAGGCCAGAAAACCGGCCCTATTGGGACGGGCGGCTCAGAACATATGCCGCTGCGCTGCCCATACAGGTGGCTTGAACCGCGATCAGCCACCAATCCAACCCGCCCAACAGCGACGCCGCAAGGACGGCGCACATCGCGCCGCAAGCCATTCCCTTGTAACGCGGCGCGATGGCGCCCCGCGCCTCCCAATCAGCTATGATCGGGCCAAAAATTCGGTTGCCAGCCAACCACGCGCGCAATCGTGGCGCACTTCGCGCAAAGGCAAAGGCAGCTAGCAGCACCAAGGGTGTCGTGGGCAGCAGCGGCAAGATCACCCCGATAGCGCCCAGCGCCAGCGAGATGCAGCCCACACAGACCCACAGGACACGCATAAAAGCGCCCGCCTGAGGCGTCGCGCCGGTCTTCGTATCCGGGTCTCGGTCTGGGTTAGGTGCGGGATCAGGTATCATGTAACTTTGCACTCTTCTCAATGAAGGGACCACACCATTGTGCCGCCACGAGATTAGCCCTCACGAGCAAGCGCGGCGCCCCTGCTTTTTCTTGGTCTTAAATATCCTTATTCCGCAGCAAGCCACGGCGACTACCACCAATCGAGAGCATTTTACGCAGATTTCCGCACCGGCGCCGGGCCATGCCCAGCATTCCAATGCCGGGCCGCCGCGCCAAACGCCTCGAAAAGGGGACGCGACACCGGGTCGGTCGCCGCGTTCCATTCAGGGTGCCACTGCACCGCCAGCGCGAAACCCCGCGCGCCAATCACGTGGATTGCCTCGGCCGTGCCGTCAGGTGCGTGGCCCTCAACCGCGATACGCGGGCCCGGCGTCTTGATCCCCTGCCCGTGCAACGTGTTGGTCATCACCTCCTGCGCGCCTATCAGGCGGTGGAATATGCCATCCTCGGCCAGCCTTACCACGTGGCGCAGCGCGAACTGCTCTTCCAGCGTGCCATCTGGGGGCATCCGGTGATTATCGCGCCCCGGCAGATCACGGATCTCAGGATGCAGCGTGCCACCCATCGCGACGTTGATCTCCTGAAAGCCACGGCACAGGCCCAGAATTGGCTGACCAACTTCGACACAGGACCGCACAAGCGGCAGAGTGATCGCATCGCGCGCCTCATCAAACGCACCATGCGAAGCGCTGGGCGGCTCGCCGTAATGTTCGGGATGCACGTTGGCACGCCCACCCGTCAGCAGGAATCCGTCACAAACCTGCATCAACTCGGCCACGCTGACAAGCGCAGGATCGGCGGCGATGACATAGGGCATGGCGCCCGCGACATGCGCGATTACATCTAGGTTCATCCGGCCCACTGCGTGAACGGGATAGCAGTCGTCAATGAAATATTGATTGCCGATGATGCCGATAACGGGTCGATTCATAGGGGCCTGCATGCTGCGAAATTGTTTATTTGCATTCTGACACCCACAGGCAAAAGTTCAACCCCCGGCGCCGCCCGCGCCCTGCGCCTCCGGTTTACCGCGCGCACCGCGGCACCTGTCGCTGCAATGGCGCACATTATCCCAGTCGCGCGCCCATTTGCGGCGCCACGTGAAGGGGCGCCCGCAAGTCGCGCATATCTTGGATGGCAGATCGCCCTTTTTGCGGTGCTTCATCCTGCCTCCCGGCCCAATCCATTGATGCCAAAGCGCCCATTACGCGGCGCCAACCGGGCATAATGGATCCTACCATACCGGGCCCGGCGCTTAATGCGCACATGTTAAAGCGCGAGTGTTAATCTGCCGCAGGCGCGGCGGGCTCGGCGGCGGCGTTCACCTCAATGTTGACGCCGTCCTTAACCCCGCCGGCCTCGTCCGGAGTGTTCCCGGCAAAGCTGAGCCATGCGACCAGTCCAAACAGCAAAAGCAGCGCAAAGACTACCATGCCAATCATGCCGACGATGGGGGTCTTGTGGGCGGCCTTGTTCTTTTCGGTATTCGTGTCGGGTGCCGACATGGTGCGTCCTTCCTGAGACCATTTATACGGCGCGCACGCCGCAGTAGGCCATTGAAGGCCTCTTGTTATCTCACTAACTCTGGTCGTAGCCAAAAGGTTCCGACCGAAAGGACACACCATGCCCGACACCGCCCCCCATACCATCCACCTGTCCGACTACACCCCGCCGAACTGGCTGGTGCGGGACGTGCATCTGACCTTTCGCCTCGATCCAACGCGCACGCGGGTCGCGAGCCGGATCACCTTCGTCCCCAACCCGGCGGCATCCAGCCACAAATTCGCACTGGATGGCGAGAAAATGACCCTGATCCGCGCCAGCATCGATGGGGTTGAAGTGACGCCGAATGTCACCAAAACCGGCCTGACCTGCGACGTGCCCAACGCCGAATTCGTCTGGGAGGCCGAGGTGGAGATAAGTCCAGCCACCAATACCGCGCTCGAAGGGCTCTATATGTCCAGCGGCATGTACTGCACCCAATGCGAGGCAGAGGGCTTTCGCAAGATCACGTTTTATCCCGACCGTCCCGATGTGATGTCTGTCTTTACAGTGCGGATCGAAGGCGGTGAGCCTGTGATGCTGTCCAACGGCAATCCTGACAAGATCGGCGACGGCTTTGCAGAATGGCATGACCCGTGGCCAAAACCGGCCTATCTCTTTGGGCTGGTGGCTGGACGGCTGGTCAACCATCCCGGCAGCTTTACCACCATGTCGGGCCGCGAGGTTGAGCTGAATATCTGGGTGCGGCCCGGCGACGAGGGCAAATGCGCGTTCGGGATGGAAGCACTGAAGGCGTCGATGCGCTGGGACGAGACCGAGTATGGTCGCGAATACGATTTGGACCTGTTCAACATAGTCGCGGTCGATGACTTCAACATGGGCGCTATGGAGAACAAGGGGCTGAATATCTTCAACTCCTCCTGCGTTCTGGCCAGCCCCGAGACCAGCACGGATGGCAATTTCGAGCGGATCGAGGCGATCATTGCGCATGAATACTTCCACAACTGGACGGGCAACCGGATCACGTGCCGCGACTGGTTTCAGCTGTGTCTCAAGGAAGGGCTGACCGTCTTTCGCGACGCGCAGTTCACTGCCGACATGCGCAGCGCCCCGGTCAAGCGGATCGAGGATGTGATCGCCCTGCGCGCTCGGCAGTTTCGCGAGGATAACGGCCCCCTAGCCCATCCCGTGCGGCCCGCCTCCTTTGTCGAGATTAACAATTTCTATACCGCCACCGTCTACGAGAAGGGTGCCGAACTGATCGGTATGCTGAAAACGCTCGTCGGGGATGAGGCGTGGGCCAAAGCCTTGGCACTCTATTTTAAGCGCCATGACGGGCAGGCCTGTACCATTGAGGACTGGCTGCGCGTGTTCGAGGATGTCACCGGCCGCAACCTGGCGCAGTTCAAGCGTTGGTACGAGGATGCGGGCACGCCCCGCCTTTCGGTAACGGATGACTTCGTGGACGGCACTTATACGCTTCACTTCAAACAGGAAACGCCGCCGACACCGGGTCAGGCAGACAAGCCGCCCCGCGTGATCCCCATCAAGGTCGGCCTTCTGGGCCAAAACGGCAGCGAAGTCGCGGCGACGCAGCTGCTGGAGATGACGCTGGGTGAGCAAAGTTTTGAGTTCACGGGCCTTTCTGCACGGCCGGTCCCATCAATCCTGCGCGAATTTTCCGCCCCTGTGATTCTCAAGCGCGAGACTAACGATGCCGAGCGCGCGTTCCTGCTGGCCCATGACACCGACCCATTCAACAAGTGGGAGGCGGGGCGTGCACTGGCCCGCGAAGTACTGCTGGCGATGATTTGCCAGGATGCGGCGCCTGATGCGGCCTACTTGGAGGCGTCGGGCATGATGGCAAGTGACGAAAGTCTGGATCCGGCATTCCGCGCGCTGGCACTGGGGCTGCCCAGTCAGGACGATCTGGCGCAGGCGATCCATGATGCTGGCGGCACGCCAGATCCGCAGGCGATCTGGAATGCTATTGAGACGCTGAAAGATGCGCGCGCGGATGCGATGGCGCAGACGGCGCAATCACTCTACACGCGGCATCAGGTCACTGCGCCCTATGATCCGGGCGCGGCGCAATCGGGCGCGCGGGCGCTGGCCAATACCGCGCTGGCGGTTATAACGCGCCGCGATGGCGGCGATGCCGCGCAGGCACAGTATGATGCGGCAGATAACATGACGCAGCAGCTTGCGGCGCTGGCGTGCCTTTTGCAGGCCGGGCGCGGCGATGCGGCAGTTCAGGCATTCTATGATCAGTGGCAGGATGACAGGCTGGTTGTCGACAAATGGTTCAGCCTTCAGGTCGCTTATGCAGCGCCCGATCAGGCGGCAGCGACGGCTGAACGGTTGACGCAGCATCCTGATTTCACAATGAAAAACCCCAACCGTTTTCGCGCAACTTTGGGCGCGCTGGTCGGCTCGCCTGCAGGCTTCCACCACGAGTCAGGCGGCGGCTATTCGTTGCTGGCCAATTGGCTGATCGCACTCGATCCGCTGAACCCGCAGACGACAGCGCGCATGTGTTCCGCGTTCGAGACGTGGCAGCGCTATGACGGCGCGCGCCAGTCACTGATCGAAACTGAACTGCAGCGCATCGCAGGCCAGCCAAAGCTTAGCCGCGACACTGCTGAAATGGTGGGCCGCATCCTACAAAGCTAAGGGACGCTTTAGCGTGCCGTTTTTGCGCTCCGCTGCGCTTCGATTGATTTGGGCCGTAGCTGCGGGCGGGGCGAGCGGTTGAGCGCGCAGTAGTCCTGCCCGCGCAACCACGCCGCCATGTCCGCCCGCTTGGCCGGACTGCGCATCGGGCCCCAGTCAGCGGCGACGCCGCGCCAACGCCCATCATGTACCGCGATCGCATTGTCGCGCGGCACCGTCCGCGCCATGATCCGGATCGCGCAGCTTAGGTTGTTGCCGCCGTCGGTCAGCGCACCGCCTGATTTTGCTTGGCAGCCATAGCCGCGCGCGGTGCTGGGCAGGATTTGCAGCAACCCGTACCACAGGCCCCCGCCACCCACCGCCTTGGCGCGGTATGTGCTTTCGTGTTTGGCCAGCGCTGACAGAAATCCGACCCAGAACGCGCGGCGCTGCGCCTCGTCCGCCGCGGCATAGCCGGGGCACCATCCAGCGATGTCGCGCGGCACTACCCGGGTCAAGGGCGTGCCGTGCCGCGTCAGGGCTGTTAGCGCGCTGCGCGTCCATGCAGCACCGCCGGGCCGGTGATCCCAGCGGGCGTTCGGCTCCGCAATGGGGCGCGACATAGGCCGCGTCTCAGCTCCCTCGGTCGCCTCTGCGCTGCCCGATACGGGCGCCGTGAACATCAGCATGAAAAGGCAAAGGGCAATCCGGTTCATGCACCCTAATGGCCGAAAAAGATGTGGCAGGCAATGGCGGTGCCGTGCGGCCCTGCCCCGCGCACGCCTCCGCGCCCTACCTCAAGCCTATGAATGGTTACTGTTGGTTTAACGCCTGATCACTGCTTCTCCCAAGCTGCGACATGTTTTGGACAGATTGCACACGCAAACAGAAGCCAGAGAATTACAGCAGAAAAGGCCCGCCGCCCGTGATGCATTCAGTGACCAGCACAGCACGCTTTCTCTTTAGCCGCGCCACCAGGCGTTTTGGGCGCAGCGCACATGGCAGCAGTAAGTATGCATCGGCGCGGGGCCCCGATCTGGACGCGCTCAGCCGCCACATCATCCTGCCATCCATGCCCGTTACCGACGAAGAGTTGGCGCGCGCCACCTTTCAGGATCGCGGCCTACGCATGGCCCGCCAAGAGATGTGGGAGGAATTGTCGGACCATATCCAAGAGGCCGACCACGGGCGTATCACCACGCCGGGTGGTGAATCGGCAGCGATGCTGCTGGCCTTCGGCGCGCGCAGCGACGTCGTGGCGGTAGTCGAGGATATGTTGCATGACGGTGCTGCACCGTCGCCGGGTGGCATCGACGCACTGGAGGCGGTCGCGCAGGAACATCCCGGCGCCTACCCTATCCAGTTGGTTGTGGCGCTGGCGCATATCGATCTGGCGTGGGCGTGGCATTCAATTCCCGCTGCCGCCACGCTTGAGGGGGCTGCCGAGCGCTGCGCCGCCCATGCCGGGCGCGCAGATGATCTGCTGTCGGGGCAATGCGGACTCGCACTGGATGCGCCATCGCTCGCCGCCGCACAATGTGCGCTGCTGGGTGCCGCGCCCGACCTGCGTGACCCGCGACAGGCGCGCGTTGCCGACCATTTCGAGGATTTGATAGATCTGGACCCGGTCAGCCCACGCCACATGCGCGCACTGGGCGCCGCCCTGTTGCCCGCCCGTCTGGGCAGCTACGCTGAGCTGGAGCTGGAGGCGCGCCGCACCGCCGCGCGCACTGGTGCCACATGGGGTGCTGGGGCCTACGCTTGGGTCTATTTTGATGCGCTGGCGCTGGATAGCGGCGCGCTGGCACTGCTTGATCCCGCGTTTTTCGTGGACGGGTTGCGCGACATTCTGCGCCACCGCCCCGATCAGCATACAGTAAACCTTCTGGCCGCCTTTTGCGCCGTCACAATGCGCGATAGAGCGGAGGTGCCGCGGACAGGCCGCACCGCGCAGGGCGCGCTTCATGACTGCCTGACATGGATCCTGCGCGATCACATGCATGAGTTGCATCCGCTGATCTGGACGCAGGCACTGCACCGGCCTGGAGCCGCGCCCCTGCCCTCGCGCCGCGCATTGATTACCGAAGGACGCCGTACTGCGCTGCGCGCCATCGCCGCACAGTTCGCCGACGATATCGCGGGCGGCCATTCCATCGCCTTCTCGCCCGCCGGGATGTATCTGCTGCCGTCACTCTGAAGGGTTGCCCGGCACATTCGTCACACCTATGCTGAAGCGCAATCGCGCCAAATTTGCGCCCCAAACGCGGATCGGATGCGCGATGCCACACAAGACGATCCCTGAAAATATGATGGCCGTCGTCACGACCGGCACTGGCGGCCCCGAAATGCTATGCTACCAGCAAGTGCCTGTGCCGCGCCCGGCCGCAGGCGAGGTTCTGCTACAAGTGCTTGCCGCTGGCGTAAACAACACCGAAATCAACACGCGCCTCGGTTGGTATTCTGCCTCGATCACGACTGGCACTGGCGGCGCGGCACACGAGGCGCGACAGAACATAGACGACGGCGGCTGGAATGCTGCGACGCCCTTTCCGCTGATCCAAGGCACCGATTGCTGCGGGCGCATCGCCGAAGTCGGACCTGGCGTCGAGACCGCCCGGATTGGCACGCGCGTCATCGTGCGCGCCTCGATGCAGCGCGGCGGCGAAAACGTCTGGCTTGGCTCAGATTTCAACGGCGCATTTGCGCAATACGTGGTGGTTCCGGCCTCCGAAGCATTCACGGTGGACTGCGACTGGAGCGACGCGGAACTGGCCAGCCTGCCCTGCGCCTACGGCACCGCCGAGAACATGCTGCACCGCGCGGGCGTATCCATCGGCATGCGCGTGCTGGTTGCAGGTGCGTCAGGCGGCGTAGGATCGGCGGCCGTGCAGCTGGCCGTGCGGCGCGGAGCCGAAGTGATCGGTATCGCGGGCGCGGCAAAACACGACGCGATCCGCGCCATTGGCACCGCACGGATGCTGGATCGAGACGAAGATGTGGTGGCCGTGTTGGGCGAAGAAAGCATTGACGTCGTTGTCGACAATGTCGCCGGTGATGGCTTTGGCGCCATGCTGGACGTGCTGCGCAGACGCGGCACTTATGTCTCGTCGGGCGCCATCGCCGGGCCGGTCGTCACGCTGGACATGCGGCGGATGTATCTGAAGGATCTGACATTGCTGGGCACCACAAGCTGGGATGCGCCGGTTTTTCCCGCACTGATCAGCTATGTTGAATGCGGCGAGATCCGCCCACTTGTCGATCGAACATACCCCTTGTCCGAAATCGCTAAGGCGCAGGAGGACTTTGCGGCCAAGCGCCATGTTGGCAAAGTCATCCTTATACCGCCACACTGATTCCACCAGACCAATCCCACCAGACCAGGCGGCCAGCCTCTTGCCCCAACCGCGCGCCTGACTTAGAACGCCAGCGATCTGATCAAAGGACGCCACCATGCTGGATCTGACATATGATGCCCCGAAGCCCAAGGTGATAGCTGGAGCCCAGCACGACTGGGAACTGGTGATCGGCATGGAGATCCACGCGCAGGTCGCGTCGAAGTCCAAGCTGTTCTCGGGCGCATCCACCCTGTTTGGAGCGGAGCCCAATTCGAACGTCGCGTTTGTCGATGCTGCGATGCCGGGAATGCTGCCGGTCATTAACGAGTTCTGCATCGAGCAGGCGGTGCGCACCGGCCTTGGCCTGAAGGCGCAGATCAACCTGAAATCTGCGTTCGATCGCAAGAATTACTTCTACCCTGATCTGCCGCAAGGCTACCAGATCAGCCAGCTTTACCACCCCATCGTAGGCGAGGGCGAAGTACTAGTGGATATGGAACCGGGGGTCGCACGGCTGGTCCGGATCGAACGCATCCACATGGAGCAGGACGCGGGAAAATCGATCCACGACATGGACCCGACCATGTCATTTGTGGATCTGAACCGCACTGGCGTCTGCCTTATGGAGATCGTCAGCAAGCCCGACATTCGCGGCCCCGAGGAGGCGGCCGCCTATATGCTAAAAATGCGTCAGATCCTGCGCTACTTGGGCACCTGTGACGGCAACATGCAGAACGGCAATCTGCGCGCGGACGTGAATGTCAGCATCTGCCGCGCTGGCCAGTATGAGAAGTATCAGGAAACACAGGATTTCTTGCATCTTGGCACCCGTTGCGAGATCAAGAACATGAACTCGATGCGCTTTATTCAGGCGGCCATCGAAGTCGAGGCGCGCCGCCAGATCGCAATCGTCGAGGGCGGTGGCGCGGTGACGCAGGAAACGCGCCTCTATGATCCGGACAAGAACGAGACGCGCTCCATGCGATCCAAGGAAGAGGCGCATGATTACCGCTATTTCCCCGATCCCGACCTTCTGCCGCTGGAGATCGAGCAGGCTTGGGTGGACGAGATCAAAGCCTCGCTTCCCGAACTGCCAGACGCCAAAAAAGCGCGCTTCATGCTGGATTTCGGCCTGTCCGACTATGACGCATCCGTCCTGACCGCAGAGGTTGCCAACGCCGCCTATTTCGAGGCCGCAGCGAGCGACCGAGATGGCAAGCTGGTGGCCAACTGGGTCATCAACGAGCTGTTCGGCCGCCTCAAGAAAGAGGGCGCCGACATCACGGACAGCCCCGTCTCGCCTGAACAGTTGGGCAGTATAGTAGATCTGATCGCGTCGGACGCCATTTCGGGCAAAATTGCGAAGGATCTGTTCGAGATCGTTTATAGTGACGGCGGCGATCCGGCGCAGATCGTGGACGAGCGCGGCATGAAACAGGTCACCGATACCGGCGCCATCGAGGCCGCCGTCGACCAGATCATCGCCGACAACCCCGCACAGGTCGAAAAAGCCAAGGCCAACCCCAAGCTGGCAGGCTGGTTCGTCGGGCAAGTGATGAAGGCGACAGGCGGCAAGGCCAACCCCAAGGCCGTAAACGACATCGTCGCGGCAAAGCTGGCCCAATGACCGACATGCCCGCGGCCGGCCCTGCCCTCTCGGACTGGATGACCGTCCGGCCCGAGTGGATCGACTTCAACGGCCATCTGAACATGGCCTATTACAACGTGCTGTTCGATGAGGGCATCGACGACATCTATCACCTGATGGGCTTTGGCGCGGAATATGCGCGCACGCGCGGCATGACAACTTATGTGGCCGATTTTCGCGTGCGCTACCTACGCGAGCTGCATGATGGCGACCGTGTGCGATGCTCAGTTCAGTTGCTGGACCATGACGCGAAACGCTTTCACAGTTTTCAGGAGCTGTACCACGAGGATGGTTGGCTGGCCGCCACCGGCGAGGCGCTGACACTGCATATCGACATGAGCGGCCCGCGCGTCGCGCCCATGCCCGATGATATCGCGGCAAAGATGGCCGTACTACAGACCGCGCATGACAAATTGCCCCGCCCCGCAGGCGTCGGCCTGCCGATGGGCATCGTACGCAAGGGCTAGCACCCTTTCACTCAAGCGGCTCAGCAGCTAAGTTGTCGCATAACAGCATGAAAACGACGGAGCGTCCACGATGGCCGAGTATGAATACAAAGTGGTCCCCGCCCCGACCAAAGGCGTCAAGGCGCCCGGCATCAAGGCAGGCGAGGCCCGGTTCGCCCACACTGTCGAGGCACTGCTGAACGCGCGGGCCGCCGAAGGGTGGGAATACCTGCGCAGTGACATCCTGCCCTCGGACGAGCGGCAGGGGCTGACGTCAACGCAGACGATCTATCGCACGTTGATGGTGTTTCGCCGGATGAAAGCGGCGGAGGATACCGCAGCAGACGAGGTGATCGCCGTCGCCCAAGGCGTGGCCGAGGCAGTCGTCGCGCCCAATGCCGAGAGGCGAGAGCGTAAGGAGCCGGTGGTCGCGCAGGTCGAGCCTGCACGCGCCGACCCTGCGCCAGAGCCAGAAGTGGTGCCAAAGTCGCCTGAAATATCCAACAAAGACTAGATCACAGCGCCCTCTTTCGCCGGCTCAGGTCATCCTTTCGCCAGCGACACCTCCACCTCGATCGAAAGCGCGTGAATACGCGCGATCAGGTCCGGCCCGATGGCGGTATGGATCGCGCGGTGGCGCGCGATGCGCGACATCGGCACGAGGCTATCGGCCGCGATCCGCACTCTAAAATGCGATTGCCCACCTTCAGGATAGCCCGCATGACCACGATGCGCCTCGCTTTCGTCAATCACTTCAAGCGATTGCACCTCAAAGCTGCGCTCTAACGCCGCATGAATTTCTGCTGTCTTGTCCATATTTCTGGCCCTCGCCCCCTTCAACTTACTCTCATTTAGACTAAAGTATTGGCTTCGACTCGCAAAGGGGTACCCGATGACCAAATCCGATCCTTTCGGCTTCGACATGTCTGTCACGTCGGCCAAGAAGAAAAATCCCCGCGGGCGTCGCGGTATGTCCGGCGCCTCCGAGACATCAAAACGCCCGTGCGAGCATGAGGGTTGCGACAGGCCGGGGCTTTACCGCGCACCTAAGGCGCCTGATGTACTCGACGAGTTTTTTTGGTTCTGCCAAGAGCATGTTCGCGAGTACAATCTGAAGTGGAATTTCTTCGACGGCACCACCGAAGCCGAGTTGAACGCGCAGTTGTCCAAGGACAAGGTGTGGGACCGCCAGACCAAAGCCTTCACCGATCCTGAAGCACGCGCATGGGCGCGGCTGGGTATCGAGGACCCGCATCAGGTGCTGGGCGTCAACGCCACACGCAATCCCGGCAAGGAAAAGGCCGGCGGCGGCAAGCGCCTGCCCCCAACCGAGCGTCAGGCCATCGATATCCTCGATGCCAAGGACACTATGACCAAGGCCGAAGTCCGCAAAAACTATCGCGCCCTGATCAAAGTGCTTCACCCCGATATCAACGGCGGCGACCGCAGCCAGGAAGAGCAGCTGCAACAGGTCATGTGGGCGTGGGATCAGATCAAGAACAGTCGGAATTTCAAGTAAGCCTTGGCTGCAAATTAGTTTGGACGCTGCGTAAAATCCGCTGAGCCCGCAGAACAAATCCGCGCTGTCCCGCTACGAAAGCCGTCCCTGCAGTGCATTTGGATCGGACAGCCGGGTGCGGGTGTTCTGCAGATTGTCTCTACCCCGCTTAGCCCGCGACGGGCAGTATTTTGCCAGCAGTTTGGCTCACTGCCCGGCGGCCGGTCCGGCACATCGAAATGGTGTCTGGGATGAACAGCACCGGGATGAAGCCTCTTAAACTTTACAGGCAATTTTAATTAACCTAACGTAACCTTGCGGCCTTTCAACGCCGAGTTACGCGCCGCTTTGGTTTTTCTAAAGGCTACTCTATTTCCAACGAAAGAGAGAAATACGTGAAAACCCTGCGTTCCCTCAGTCTTCTTTTGCTATTGGCTGGGTGCGATTTTGCGGATCTGAATTCCATCGAATCGGACCCAGTGGCAAAGTTCCAGATTATTCAGCAGGCGCAGGCCAATTCAGGCACGCGAATTGGCTGCGGCGTTGACACGACAGGGTTGATCGACCCGACGTATGATGGACTGGCGGGCGATGTGCTGGTCGTGGGCCACAGGACGACGGGCGCCAGCGATCGGTGCCGCGTGGACAGTCTGAGGCGAAACAATGGATATGTTGCGTTCGATCTGACGGCCCTAACTGCGCCGCGCCCAGCGCCCGCAGGTGTCCCGCAAATCACCAGTGCTCTGCTGAACGCCACATTATCCGGCGCCCCTAATTTTGACGGCGGCGCAGTCGGATGCCGAACGAGCACAAGCGGTGTGGGCATGCTCGACAATATATTTTGGCTGCCTCAAAACGAGTTTTTTCCAAACCGGACCCCTGATCTGATTAATCCACCGGCATCCACGCGGATCGGCACTTTGCGGATAGAAGACAGAGAAGTGCGATTGAACACTTGGTGGCTGGCTGCGAATCCACCGATCGATTTTGTGGCAAAATCACGCGGTGCGTTTACTCTTTCGCTAGATGATCGCGCGCTGGCTGCCTTGCAGAAGATGGTTGATACCAACGCGGCCGGGTTGCGCCGTTTCGGATTATACTTTGCCGGAACGAACGGTGGCTCCACCAGGACCAATCAGACATGCTTGGATCATATTGCGGACTTGCGATTGACTGTGTTCTTTAGGGATACACCCTGAGCGTGAGCCCTATTGCGCCAGACGTGGGCGCCTCATGTCAGCACTCAGCCATGCGATAGCCACCGAAGCATATCCGCGGGCTATTTAAGTTCCGCAAAGATATCCGATTTTATTTTAGCTTTGCGTCCAGCGTGATCTCAGCTGTCAGAAGTTTGGAGATGGGGCAATTCATCTTAGTCGCCTCAGCGACCTTCTGAAAGTCCTCCGCCGTGATGCCAGGGATCTTGGCTGTCACGTCCAGATGCACCTTGGTCACGGCGAACCCGCTATCTACCTTGGACAGTGTCACATCCGCAATCGCCGCGATCTCGTCAGCCTTGAGGCCCTTTTCGCCCAGCCCCAGCGACATCGCCATTGCATAGCAGCTGGCAAGCGCTGCGCCGACCAGCTCTTCGGGGTTAGTGCCGGGGGTGTCCTCAAACCGAGTTTTGAAGCCGTAGGCGTTATCCTTCAAAGCGCCGCTTTCGGTACTGACATGGCCCTCACCGGATTTCAGATCGCCGCTCCAGATAGCTGAACCTTTATGTTGCATGGGTATCTCCTTATTTGAGGTGAGTGTCTCGCGCAACTAAGCGCAAAAAAGGCCGCCCCTGCGGCATGTCATATAGACAACGCAAGAGCGGTCCGAAAAGTTGCATAAGCGGCGTATCAGGCGGCGGCAAATTTTAGCGAGACGCCGTTCAGGCAATGACGCTTTCCTGTGGGTGCGGGGCCATCGTCAAAGATGTGGCCCAAATGGCTGCCGCAGCGGCGGCAATGAACTTCGGTTCGGACCGAAAACAGTGAGCGGTCCTCTTTGGTGCCGATGGCGCCATCCTTAGCCTGCCAAAAGCTGGGCCAGCCTGTGCCGCTGTCGTACTTGGTATCCGCCGGATATAGCGGCAGGTCGCATCCACGGCAGCTGTACGTGCCGGCCTCGTAATTCTTGTCCAGCGGCGAAGTGCCTGCACGCTCGGTCGCCTCCTCCCGCATGACGGCGTATTGTAGATCCGTCAGCATGGCGCGCCATTCCGCCTCAGTGCGCGTCACCTCAAAGCTGCCCTCGGGCGAGGTTGCGGCCCCGCCAAAGCGGGCAAATGCTGTGGCTGATCCTGCGGCCAAGGCGGCGGTGATAAAGTGACGTCTGTCCATTCTGTCGCTCCTCTTGCGGTGCGCGAGCCGGATGGCAGCGCTTACTATCTTCAATGTGAAAGCAACGGGTCCGGCAAGCAAGTACCGGGCCCGCAACCTCACCTGATCGTGTAGCCTGCGTGTGCAGTCTGCGTGTGCAGGTTACTTAGCGGCGGGGAGAATCACGGTGTCGACGACATGGATCACGCCATTCGACTGCTTAACATCTGCGATGGTGACTGTGATCGTCTGGCCCTGCTCGTCCTCCAGCATGATCATGTCACCCTTGTAGGTGGCGTTCAGCATGCAGCCGCCAACTGTGGGCACAACGTGGCTTCCGCCGTCATCGTCGATCATCCCAACGATGGCCATCGACATCGCGTCCGCAGCCACGACGTGGCAGGTCAAGATCTTGGTGAGCTGGTCCTTATTCTCGGGCTTCAATAGCGCCTCGACAGTGCCTTCGGGCAGCTTGGCAAAGGCGTCATTGATTGGCGCGAACACTGTGAACGGGCCTTCGCCCGACAGCGTCTCAACCAGACCCGCGGCCTTGACTGCGGCGACCAGAGTGGTGTGATCAGCCGAATTCACCGCGTTCTCGACAATATTTTTGTCCGCATACATCGCGGCGCCGCCAACCATCGGGTTTTCGGCGTAGGCGCCGGTGGCCAGAACGGCGGCAGTGGCGGTGGCGGTCATAAGGGTCTTTAAGGTCATATCGGATCTCCCCGGATTGGTGCAGACGGTATCGCCTGCTGACCCCCATACCCACGCAGGGCGTGACGCAAGAGTTTCAAATCCGTCAAAGAAAACTTAGAGATGCTTCATAATTTTATAGAATAACGCACATCATCAACGTCTTAGAGTGACGTGATTGCACCCGTCGCCAGCACAGCGCCCGTAGGCGCACCCGTGGTAGAGCCGCCCAGCGGCTCATCGCTGATCGCCAAAATGCCGCCATCCAGCTGCGGACGCAGCCCTTCGACGATATCGAAGCGAACATCGTTTGTCTGTGGCAGAACGCCCAACGATACCGGCGCCGCGTCCCCGGCAATCAGCCACAGTTCCAACACGCGGCCCGGCGGCGGCGTGCCGCGCTCGCGCCGCACCAGCAGCGCGCCATCGGCAGCGTCATAGCTGGCAAGGATCAGCATGGAGCCGTCCTCGGCCATAATCTCGGCGGTGTAGGCTGGCGCGCGCGGCCCGTCCGGGGCCAGCAATTCGGCATCCATCACCAACAGCAGCGTGAACGCCGCCGCGACGGCGCCGCCCACCAGCCAGCCCATGCCGCGCCAGCCTGCAAATGCCCGCCGTATCGTAGCAAGTCCAAACAGCTCTGCTTCAATCCGTCTTTGCACTTTGGCGGGCGGCACAACCGGGGCGATGTCATCCGTCAGCCCCACCAAATCGTCTGCCCATGTTGCATAGAGCGCGCGCAGATCCGGCTCGGACACCAGACGCGCCTCAAACGCGGCTGCGGCAACCGGCGACAGCAGGCCGAGGGCATATTCGCCCACAAGGACATAATCACCCTCGTCATATGGCAGCTGGCCGGTCATCGCGTCAGGCACTCCTTGAGTTTTATGAGACTGCGGCGCAGCCGAGTTCTCATCGTGTTCAGCGGCACGCCCGCGCGCGCCGCCAGTTCTGCATATGTCTCGCCGTCCAGGTAGGCACGGCGCACAGCATCGGAATGGCCTGCGTCCAATTCGCCCAGACAGGCGCTAAGGCGCCCCTGCTCGCTTGCCGAGATTGCCTGCGCCTCGGGGCCGGGCGTGGCATCGACCATCGCCTCTGCTGCATCCAGACCCGGCTGTGCCTCGCGCCGCTTGCGGGCGCGGTCAATCGCAGTGTTGCGCGCTATTGTGATAAGCCACGTCATAGGGCTGAGCCCGTTGGCGCGGTAGCGATCCGCATAGCGCCAAATCTTTACATAGGCCTCCTGCGCCGCCTCTTCAGCCTCGGCCCGGTCATGCAAGACACGCAGGCAAATGCCGAATAGTTTCGCGGACGTCTCCACATAAAGGGCAGAGAACGCCGCCCGGTCACCCAGCGCACTGCGAGCAATCAATGTTTCGATATCGTCGCGGGTCACTGGCGCAGGTCGTCCTTATCGGGAAAGGGCCGAGAGGCCGCTTGGCGCGGTGCCTATCAGGGACGCACATCCCAGGGCCAGCATTTCTTTCCCTTTCCCTTGCCCTCCCGCGCGATATGTTGCACCACCAGTTGCAAATGACAGACGCGGATTGAGGACGAATTGTAATGGCTGACGGTATGATTGACGCAAACGCGAAACCCACCGAAGACATCGACGTGCGTGAGGTTTTCGGCATCGACACAGAAATGCATATCAAGGGGTTTGCCGAGCGGACCAGCCGCGTGCCCGATAGCGACCCCACCTACAAGTTCGACCGCGACACCACACTGGCGATCCTTGCGGGCTTTGCCCATAACCGCCGCGTGATGATCCAAGGCTACCACGGCACAGGCAAGTCGACGCATATCGAGCAGGTGGCCGCCCGCCTGAACTGGCCCTGCGTGCGGGTCAATCTGGACAGCCATGTCAGCCGGATCGACCTGATTGGCAAGGACGCGATCAAGCTGCGGGACGGCGTGCAGGTCACCGAATTCCATGAGGGAATCCTGCCTTGGGCGCTGCGCAACCCGACCGCCATCGTGTTCGATGAATACGACGCGGGACGCGCCGACGTCATGTTCGTAATCCAGCGCGTGCTGGAAGCAGACGGCAAGCTGACGCTGCTGGACCAGAACGAGGTTATCACGCCGAACCCCTATTTCCGCCTCTTCGCCACCGCCAACACCGTCGGCCTCGGCGATACCACCGGCCTCTACCACGGTACGCAGCAAATCAATCAGGGCCAAATGGACCGTTGGAGCCTGGTCGCCACGCTGAACTACCTCAGCCACGACGCCGAGGTGAATATCGTCCTGTCCAAGAACCCCACCTATAACACGGCCGCAGGCCGCAAGACCGTCAGTCAGATGGTAACCGTCGCCGACCTTAGCCGCACCGCGTTTATGAATGGTGAGCTCAGCACGGTCATGTCGCCACGCACCGTGATCGCATGGGCGCAAAACACCAGCATCTTTCGCGACGTCGGCTACGCCTTCCGCCTGACATTCCTGAATAAGTGCGACGAGTTGGAGCGCCAGACAGTGGCTGAGTTCTACCAGCGCTGCTTTGACGAGGAACTGCCGGAAAGCGCGGCGAGTGTGAGCTTGGGGTAACAGCCCTGCGCTGCCCCTCGCGGGGGGGCAGCGCATCTTCATGACAGCCCTCGGGCCTATCCGCGTTGGAGGAACCCCATGAAAAAACCATCCGACAACCCAGCTGATCCGTTCAAGAAGGCACTCGCCGAGGCGACAAAGGTCATGTCCGGTGACCGCGATCTGAACGTCAGCTATTCGGTCGATCCCTCGGGCATCTCCGGCGACTCTATGCGCCTGCCGCAAGTCAGCCGCCGGATGTCCCGCGAAGAGGTGCTCAACGCGCGCGGCACTGCCGACGCGTTGGCGCTGCGGCACAAGTATCATAATGCTAAGACGCACGCGAAATACGCCCCTCCCGGCGCGATGGCGCGCGACATCTATGAAGCGATGGAGACGGCGCGCTGTGAGGCGGTGGGCGCACGCACTATGCCCGGCACGGCCAGCAATATTGACGCTAAAATCGCCGCCGAGGCCGCTCGGTTGGGATACGCGGAGATCACCGACGCAGCTGATGCGCCGCTGCACACCGCCGCAGGCTATTTCATTCGCCACCTCGCCACGGGCCGCGATCTGCCAGAGGGCGCCCGCAATATAATGGAGCTGTGGCGCGGCTTTATAGAGGGCGAAGCCGGCGAGACACTGGAGAACCTGCAGGACACGCTGGCCGATCAGAGCGATTTTGCCCGCTTTGCGCGCAAAGTTATTCAGGATCTAGGCTATGGCGACCAGCTGGGCGACGATCCCGACGCCGAGGATGACGATCAGGACGACGAGGCGGAGCAGAACGCTGATGACGACGATCCGGACAGCGGCGGCCAAGACGACAGCGATACCGAAGATGCGGACGCCGATGCCGAGCAGTCGCAGGAGGAACAGCAGGACGCCTCCCAAGCGCAGATCAGCATGGACGAAAGCGCCGCCGAGGATGCCGGCGAAGAGGCCGACATGCCCGATGGCGAGGCCCCGATGGAGCCGCCAGCACCTCAGCCCGTGTCGGACGCAGACCCGAATTACAAGGTCTACGGCACCCGGTTTGACGAGGAGATCCACGCCGAAGATCTGGCCGAACCGATAGAGCTGGAGCGCCTGCGCGCCTATCTGGATCAGCAGTTGGAGCCACTGAAAGGCGCCGTCAGTCGCCTTGCGAACAAGCTGCAACGCCGCCTTCAGGCACAGCAGAGCCGCTCTTGGGAGTTTGACCGCGAAGAGGGTATTCTGGACGCTGGACGCCTCGCCCGCGTGGTGGCCAGCCCGACGACGCCGCTCAGCTTCAAGGTCGAAAAGGATACCGAATTTCGCGATACGGTCGTAACTTTGCTGCTGGATAACTCAGGTTCCATGCGGGGTCGCCCGATCAGCATCGCCGCGATCTGCGCCGACGTCCTTGCCCGCACGCTGGAGCGGTGCAACGTCAAGGTCGAGATCCTCGGCTTTACCACCCGCGCGTGGAAGGGCGGTCAGAGCCGAGAGGCATGGTTGGCTGAGGGCCGCCCGCAAATGCCAGGGCGTCTGAACGACCTTCGGCATATCATCTACAAGAGCGCAGACAGCCCCATGCGGCGCACGCGGCAGAACCTTGGTCTGATGATGAAAGAAGGCCTTTTGAAGGAAAACATCGATGGTGAGGCGCTGGAATGGGCGCACCGCCGGATGATGGCCCGCCGCGAGGCGCGCAAGATCTTGATGGTGATTTCGGACGGCGCGCCCGTCGATGACAGCACCCTGTCAGTGAACCCCGCGAATTATCTGGAGAAACACCTGCGCGACGTGATCGGGATGGTCGAAAAACGCAAGGCGGTGGAACTTCTGGCCATCGGCATCGGCCATGACGTGACGCGCTATTATGACCGCGCGGTGACGATCACCGATGTCGACCAACTGGCCGGCGCAATGACCGAGCAGCTAGCCGCGCTCTTTGACAGCGATCCGCGCGCACGAGCGCGGGTGATGGGCAAGAAAAGGGCGTAGTAGTGTTCCAAACGTTTACAGAAAAATCCAGTCCCGAGCAGGGCGCGCCCCGCCTCAAGCTGCTGCGTGATGCGATAAAGACGGCCAAGCTGGACGGCTGGCTGGTGGCCCGCGCAGATGTGCACCAGGGCGAATACGTGGCACCGGGCGACGAGCGTCTGGCGTGGCTGACCGGCTTTACGGGGTCGGCCGGCTTTGCCGCGATCACAGATGCGGAGGCAGGCGTCTTCGTCGATGGACGCTACCGCACGCAGGTGCGCACTCAGACTGATGCGAGTGTCTACCAGCCGATTGACTGGCCCGAAACGCGGCTTGCCGATTGGCTCCGCTATGCCCTGCCCGAAGGCGGCAAACTAGGCTTTGATCCGTGGCTGCACACCGCCAAGGAGATCGCCGATCTGTCAGACGCGCTGAAGGGCAGCGGCGTCGCGCCGGTAGCACACGCCAATCTGGTCGATGGCATCTGGCCGGATCGCCCTGCCCCGCCGACCGGCGCGATCACCGCCTACCCGGATGCGCTCGCAGGCAAGACAAGCGCTGAAAAGCGTGCCGATCTAGCGGGCGCCTTGTGCGAGGCTGGTCACCGCGCCGCTATCCTGACGCTGCCCGATAGTATCGCATGGCTGCTGAACATTCGCGGCGCGGATATCCCGCGCAACCCTGTCCCGCATGCCTTTGCGATCTTGCATGACGACGCACGGGTCGAAATCTACGTGCATCCCGCCAAGCTGGACGCACTACCGGCCAGCTGCACAACAGGCGGCGTCAGCGCGCATCCCGATACCAGCTTTGCCGCGGCGCTCAAGCTGCAGCTGTCCCCAGTGCGGGTTGATTCGGCCAGCATCCCCGTAGCGATCATCGCCGCGCTGGAGGAGGCAGGCATCACCGCAACATTTGGCGCCGACCCTTGCATCCTGCCCAAGGCATGCAAGACGGAGGCCGAAATCGCCGCCACCCGCGAAGCGCACCTCCGCGACGGCGCGGCCCTGTGCGAGGTCTTGACGTGGTTCGACGAGCAAGCTCCCGGCACCATCACCGAGATCGACGTAATCACGCAACTGGAGGAGGCCCGCCGGGCCACTGGAAAGCTGCTAGACATCAGCTTTGAAACCATCGCAGGCAGCGGTCCACATGGCGCGTTGCCGCATTACCGGGTGTCTGAGACATCCAACCGCACGCTGGACCGCGGTGATCTGCTGGTTCTCGACGGTGGCGGGCAATATCTTGACGGCACCACCGATATCACCCGCACATTGCCCGTGGGCGAGGTGGGCGAAGCAGAGCGCGCCGCCTTCACCCGTGTGCTGCAAGGCATGATCGCCATCAGCCGCCTGCGCTTTCCGCGCGGTCTGGCAGGGCGCGACATCGACGCCATCGCGCGATATCCGCTCTGGCTGGCCGATCAGGATTACGCGCACGGCACCGGCCACGGCGTCGGCGTATACCTATGCGTTCATGAGGGGCCGCAGCGCATCAGCCGGGCCAGTGACGTGGTGTTTCAAGCGGGCATGATCGTGTCGAACGAGCCGGGGTATTACCGTGAAGGACATTTCGGCATCCGCATCGAAAACCTACTGGTGATCCAGACTGCGCCGCCCCTGCCCAGCAGCGACGCGGCTGATGCCGCGCGCACCAAGCTGGCGTTCGAGACGCTCAATTTTGTGCCCATAGATCGACGCCTCATCCAGCGCAGCATGCTGTCGCAGCCCGAAATCGACTGGCTCGACACATACCATGCCGAATGCCGTGGCAAGATCGCCCCACGTCTCAGCATGGCAGCAGCAACATGGCTGGAGCAGGCAACCGCACCGCTTTAACCACAGATCAGGACGCCCCACCATAACCGCGCTGGCATTGCCACGCCAAAGACGTCATGCTGCCAGCCATACGGCAGCGAGGGAAGGCACGACTATTATGACCAAGATCACAGTAACCAAGGCAGATGGCACATGGACCGTCCGCGCCGGCGGCGCCGTCATCGGAGAAAGCCAGAACGCACTGGTGCTAAGCGAGGAAGGCTATCCGCCCGTCACGTATTACCCCCGCGCCGACATAGCGACCGCGTTCCTCGACACCAGCGCGCATACGACCGATTGCCCGCACAAGGGCACGGCCAGCTACTATTCCATTGTTACCAAAAGCCGCACAATTGAAAACGCCGCATGGAGCTACGAGGAACCGAATGCAGATGTCTCCGACATCAAAGGGTACCTTGCCTTCCACTCTAGCGATCTGGTCACCGTCGAACGGGTATAAAAGTGCCCCCAATGAATCTTCTGGCCTGAAATATCCTGGGGGACGTTCAAAATCCCGCAGGATTTTGAACGTGGGGGCAAAGCCCCTCTCTACCTGCCCTCGAAACCCTACCCGTGCTCTTCGCGCGACAGCGATGCCAGTGCCAGATTATAGGCCTTCAGCGCGTCCACATGATAGAGTACGCCCTTGTAGATGCTGACCGCATCCCCCACCCCATGAGCGATGACCGGCACATAATTCACCTCATACGCGTCAAAAACCGGCATCGCCGTCTCAAGCGTTGATCCAATATCGACATGTATACCCTTGTTGATCATCGCACGGCAGACCTCCTCTGATGGCGCGCTGTCATCACCCGCCTCGCGCATCAGGCCTGCGACGCCAGTCATCGACAACAGATAGGCCTGCGGCCCCTCGGCCAGATGTATCCCCCGCCGCTTGAGCTGCGACAGGAAAAATGAGCGATTGACCAACCGCGTGCCCAGCGCGGTCGACGTTGAGACAGCGACCATGACGGCCAGCCCCGTCTGCCAGTCGCCGGTCAGCTCAAACACGATCAGCGTGGTCGAAATCGGCGCGCCCAAAACGGCGGCGGCGACCGCCCCCATGCCTGCCAGCGCGTATAATGTAGACGAACCAGACACTTCAGGAAAAAGCGGCGTTGCGATCAGTCCGAAGGCCAGTCCCGTCAGCGCACCCAGCATCAGCGAGGGCGAAAATACCCCGCCACCCATACGCCCACCCAGCGTAATGGCCACGGCCACCACCTTCAGCACGGCGAACACGATGACCTCATAGAGCAGCAGTTCACCGGTCAGCGCCGCCGACGTCGTCTCATACCCGACCCCGATGATATGCGGGAACGCAATAGCGATACCACCCAACATCGCACCCGCTATAGCCGGACGCGCCCAGCCCGGGATGCGCAACTGGCGGCAGAGGCTATCGCCCACCTCCTCGGCAAAAAAGATACTGCGGATAAGGACGGCAGCCACCACGCCGCAGATCAGCCCAAGGATCAAAAAGGCCGGCAATTCGACATAAAATTCCAGCGCCGACGCCACGGGTAGGTTGAATTCAGTGATATCTCCAAATTCAAGCCGGTTGATGACCGTGCCCGCAACGCTTGCGATTACAATTGGGGCAAAGGCGTGAATCGCAAAGTGTCGTAGCACCACCTCCAGTGCAAAGAGCGCCCCGGCGATGGGTGCGTTAAACGACGCAGAAACCGCAGCCGCCACCGCGCAGCCCAGCAGGTCGCGGCCATGCAGCCCACTGGCGTTGATGCGGTCCGACGCCCAGCTGGCAATAACGCCAGCAAGATGCACGACCGGGCCCTCGCGGCCTGACGATCCGCCCGTGCCCAGCGTAATCAGCGACGCGGCAGCCGAGGCAAGGCCGGCACGCTTCTCGACCCGTCCATTGTTCAGCGCGGCGCCGGCGATGACGTCGGCAACCGCGCGGACCCTCCCATCGGGGGTAAATCGGTTCAGAATGATGCCCACCACCAGCCCGCCGACGATAGGGATGATAAGGATCCAGTACCACGGCAGCGCAGCGACAAAAGTGTTCAGGCTACGCGGGTCTTCCACGCCATAAAGTGCGGTCTGAAGCCAGTTTACACCCTTGCGGAAAAAAAGCGCGGCAAAGCCAGCCGCGATCCCGATAAACAGCGCGATAAGCCAGAATTGAAACTGGCTGGGTCCGCGTGTGAGAAGAATGTGCCACGCTCGCCCTGCGCCCCCGCGTATGTCGGCCAGCGTTTGTGCGGCGAGTGAGGGATCGGGCGCGCTCATGTCGGTCCTTCGCAAGGGCGAGATGCGGGGCAGTGAAAACTGCCCGAACGCCCCCTTGGTAGCGTAGTTCGCCGTACACCGGAACGCGCTTTGTCACAAACGAGGGACGCAGGTCCAACTCTGGCGGCTGGGCGCATCGCCGCTGTTATTCACCTTGCGCCGCCGTGCGCAACGGCAGACGTCTGAAACACCCCTGAAGGAAGGCTGGCACGCAGCTAAGCGTGGCCCTTTTTCGCGGCGCCATCACTGGCGAGGCGGCACGCACTTCCGGTTCCATCACAGCACTCAAAATCGTCTCGTCCAACACCCAGCGCCCGCTAGCCCCTTCGACACGATCGGCGGCCTGCGCCGCGATCCAGCAGCTAAGCCGCGGCATATCATGCGCACAAGCGCCCTCTCTAGGCAGATAGAATCCCGAATTCACCCTAAGGCAGATGTTATCTAGCAGCCGCGCCTCGGCCACATAGGCCGCCGACACATCGCGTTTAGGCATGTAGTTGAATCGCTCGGGCGCGCCGCGCAGAAAAACTGCTAGCGCGGTCGCAAGGTCGATATGCCGCTGCGCCATGACCCAGCCCAATACCGGCTCAGGATGCTGCGCGGCCCAGTTGTATCCGCGGGCAAGTGCGGGCAGATCGCAGGGTGCCGCGCGGCGCATCACATCGATCTGCGCCAGCACCTCTTCGTCAGTCTTGTTCCGTGCGGCGCGCGTATCCATTTTGCGTCATTCTCCCGGCAGTTTGGTAGGACTGCGCCCCCTATCGCACTTGATTCAGGTTATTGCTGGGTGAGGATGTGGCGTCATCTGGGCGGCGTCCAATGACCACTTCACGCCGTACCGCACGCCCCACACCCGGTGAAAACGCTTGCCCTGCTGCTCGCAACAGTTAAATGTGCCCCATGCTCAGCCGTATCCTGAACATTTTCAAAGGGCACCCGTCCGACACGCTGCCCGAACCCGATGCGCGCCTCGCACTCGGCGCTCTCATGGTGCGCGTGGCCAAGGCCGACGACAGCTATCAGGCGCGCGAAATCGCTCGCATAGACGCGCTGCTAGCTTGCATGAATGGCATCGGCCCCGTCGACGCCGCCAAAATACGCGCCACCTGCGAAAAGATCGAGGCCAAGGCGCCCAGTACGCGCAAATTCGCCCTGCTGATCCGCGAGACGGTCAGCTTCGAGGCCCGAATAGAGGCACATGAGGCCTTGTGGCAGGTGATGCTGGCAGACGGCGCGCCCGCCGATGCCGAAAAAGCCATCGTCGTGCAAGTTCGCGAGGCGCTAGGCCTCAGCAAAGCCGATTGCGAGGCAGCCCAATCGCGTGCCGCTCCCCTTTGACAGCCCGTGCCATTGCTAACCCATAATTGCCATTCATCTTGGCCAAAATACTCCCGCGCGGAGCGCGCCACCGCCGCGCAAGCGTGGCGCGGCCTGCGATTAAAGATTGGCCATCGCGGTAAGGCGCCTTATGTAGCTCCGTATGATTGCAGATTTTTTTAAACGCCTAACCGCCGCGGATGACCAACCGCTAACCGAAACCGACGCACGCCTTGCGCTGGCCGCCTTGCTGGTGCGCGCCGCACGCACCGATGGCGATTATGCGCCCAGCGAAATCGAGCGAATCGACCGGATCCTTTCCACGCGCTACGGCCTCGTTCCAGACGCCGCCACCGCCTTGCGCAAAGATGCGGAAGAGACGGAGGCGAACGCGCCCGATACGGTGCGGTTCACCCGCGCCATAAAGGACGCCGTGCCCTACGACCAGCGCATCGGCGTCATCGAAGCACTATGGCAGGTTGTGCTGGTCGACGGCGAGCGTGCCGACCCTGAAAACGCCATGTTGCGCATGACCGCCAGTCTTCTTGGCGTCACCGACGTCGAGAGCGCCAAGGCGCGCCAACGCGTCTCCAAGACCCTTTGATCGTCTGTCGAGGGTCTTCCACGTTGATCGCCAGCCTGCCTATGTATGAGCGTCGTGAGACGGCTGAGACGCTTGACGCACTCTGGGCCGGGGTTCATCTGCGCTTGCCCTTCAACGCGCCTGACTGGCTCACCCGCGAGGGTTGCCTCTGGGATCACTGGGGCAATCCTAATCTGGTGCTGTCGCAGACATGCGGGCTGCCATATCGCGCGCGCCTCATTGGTAAGATGCAGCTGGTCGCCTCGCCAGATAACCGCCTCTCGGGCTGTCCGGCTGGGCATTACAACAGCGTTTTCGTAGTTCGCCGCGATGATCCACGCAGCGATCTGGCCGCGTTCGCGGATGCCCCGCTGGCCTATAACGAGCCGCTGTCGCAATCAGGCTGGGCCGCACCGTATAATCACGCGGCAGGTCTTGGCTTCGCCTTCTCGAATCCAGTCTACACAGGCGCGCATGTCAATTCCGCCCGCACACTTGCCGAAGGACGCGTGGATATTGCCTGTATCGACGCGGTAAGCTGGCGGCTTATCCAGCGCCACGATGCGCATGCCAGCACCCTACGGGAGTTGGGCCGCACCGCACCGACACCCGCACCGCCCTTCATTACAGCGCAGGGGCGCGACGTAGCGGCTATCGCCGCAGCCCTCTGCGGTGCGATCGACGCGCTGACGCCCGAGGCGCGCGACATCATCGGCCTCTACGGTCTGGTACAAATTCCAAACGCGCAATATCTGGCCATCCCCAATCCGCCCGAGCCGGGAGCACCCCGCCAAAACGGCTGATCCAACTCTGCATTCCGACTGCACAGCTGCTGCATTTCCGGCCACCTGCAGTGTCTCAGTCGCCTGCGCGAACGATATGCTTTGGCAAAATGAGGTTGCACCCGCACCTGATCCGGTTGATCAATTGCCGTAACAGCAAGGGACACCTGATGAGTATCGACAATTTCGCCACGTTCCGCGTGGCCGCCTGCGATCTGAATGGACAGATGCGCGGCAAACGGATGCCGGCCAGCTACTTTGCCAATCTGGAGAACGACACCGTACGGATGCCACTCTCGGTTCTGAACGTCGATATCAAGGGCGCCGATATCGAAGACAGCCCACTCCTGTTTGAAACGGGGGACGCCGACGGCATTATGCGCCCCACTTCGCGCGGGCCTGTTCCCCTGCCATGGCTGGACAGCGAGCAGCCTCTCGTGCCGATGCAGATGTATTTCGAGGATGGCACACCCTTTTACGGCGACGCGCGCCATGCGCTCGCACGCGTGCTGGAGCGCTATGCCGAGCGGGGTTGGCAGGTTGTTGCAGCAACCGAGCTGGAATTCACCCTCGTCGATGACAGTGGCAAGAAACTGCGCCATGTGCGCGATCCGCGCAACCGGCGGCGCATGGATGCGTCCGAAATCCTGTCTCTTTCCCAGATGGACGCGTTTGATCCGTTCCTGTCCGCCCTCTATGAGGCGTGCGAGGCGATGGGCATTGAGGCCCAAACGACCACGTCCGAGGCCGGTGTCGGCCAGTTCGAGATCACGCTGAACCACCAGGAGGCGATGCGCGCCGCCGACGACACGTGGCTGTTCAAGGCGCTAATTCGCGGCCTTGCCTATCGCTTCGACTGCGCCGCGACCTTCATGGCCAAGCCCTTTGCGCAGGATAGTGGCAACGGGATGCACATGCATTTCTCGGTGCTCGACGCGGATGGCAACAATGTGTTCGACAACGGCGGCCCCAAGGGCACCAAAACGCTGTTGCACGCCATTGGCGGCTGCCTTGCAGCGATGCAGGGCTCAACCCTGATTTTCGCCCCCCATGCCAACAGCTACGCAAGGATGACGCCCGGCGCACATGCGCCCACCGCCATTTGCTGGGCCTATGAAAACCGCACCGCCGCGATCCGTGTACCGGGCGGATCGACCAAGGCGCGCCGGATCGAGCACCGCGTCGCGGGCGGCGATATCAATCCATATCTCAGCTTTTCCGCCATTTTGGGCGCAGCGCTCGTTGGGATCGAGGACAAGGTAGAGCCTGGCACGCCCCTGACCGGCAGCGCCTATAGGCAGGATTTACCGCAGTTGGCGACCAACTGGACCACTGCGGTAGATCTGTTTGAGGCCGACCCACTCATGCCCCGCATCTTTGAACCCAAGCTGATCCGAAACTTGGTGCAGACTAAGCGGCAGGAGATTGTCGTCATGGGCGAGATTGACGAGGCCGACCATTGGAAAACCTATCTGGACAAGGTGTAGACCCCTCTTGCCGCCTGAGTTTTGCTGCGCTAACCTTAATTTGATCATATAATGAGGCCTCCCTTGACTGTTCCACATCCATCGCTTGCGCCAACCGATGAGACGAAACTTATTGGCATCCTGCTCTGTGGGCATGCGCCAGAGGATATCGAGGCCGACATGGGCAATTACGACGCCATGTTTTGCGAACTGCTCAAGGGACACGGCCTGCGCTTTCGTACCTATGCCGTGGTTGACGGGGTCTTTCCCGATGGCGCGGATGACTGCGACGGCTGGATCATCACTGGCTCCAAGCATGGCGCATATGAGCCGCATGACTGGATTCCCCCGCTGGAGCAGCTCATCCGCGACGTCTATGCAGACGGCCGGCCGATGGTCGGCATCTGCTTTGGCCACCAGATCATCGCGCAGGCCCTTGGCGGCACAGTCGAGAAATACGCGAAGGGTTGGGCCGTTGGCCGGCAGAATTACCTGATCGATGGACAGCCTATCGCGCTGAACGCATGGCATCAGGATCAAGTGACCAAACTGCCGCCCGGCGCGACGGTGATAGGGCAGAACGCGTTTTGCGAAAATGCTGCGCTGCTCTATGACAACCGCATTCTAACGGTGCAGCCCCATCCAGAACATACCGCCGAATTCGTCGGCCGGCTGGCAGAAAGTCGGGGGCGCGGCCTTGTACCCAATGATCTGCTGGATGCTGCCATCGCGCAGCTGGACCGGCCAACGCAACATCAATCCGTGGCGGACCGCATGGCCGCCTTTTTGAAAAGAGGTGCCTGATGGCCAACTGGATCGACGACCTGCCCCAAGCGGCGCGTGACTACCTCGAAGGCAAGCGGCTGGACGAGGTGGAATGCATCATATCGGACCTGCCCGGCATCGCGCGCGGCAAGGCCTTGCCCGCATCGAAATTCGCCAAGCAAAAGCACTTCCACCTGCCCGACTCGATCTTTTATCAGACCATCACGGGCGACTGGGGCGAGGCGGCGGGCGAAAACGGCTTCATCGAGCAGGACATGATCCTTGTCCCCGATATGAGTACCGCCAGCGCCGCACCCTGGACGGGCGACTGGACGCTGCAAGTTATTCACGACGCATTTGACCGCGACATGAAGGTGATACCGTTCTCGCCGCGCAACGTGCTGAAACGCGTCGTTGCCGCATACGAGGCGCGCGGCCTGACGTCCGTCGTCGCGCCAGAAATGGAGTTCTATCTGGTCGCCCGCAATATCGATCCTGCCCAAAGCATCAAACCCATGATGGGCCGCTCGGGCAGGCCAGCCGCCGCGCGGCAGGCCTATTCCATGACGGCCGTCGATGAATTTGGCCCTGTGATCGACGACATCTACGATTTCGCCGAGGCGCAAGGATTTGAGATCGACGGCATCACTCAAGAGGGCGGCGCAGGCCAGCTGGAAATCAATCTGGCACACGGCGATCCAGTGCAACTGGCCGATGAGGTGTTCTTCTTCAAGCGCCTGATCCGCGAGGCCGCGATGCGGCATGACTGCTTTGCCACCTTCATGGCCAAGCCCATCGCGGAAGAGCCGGGATCGGCGATGCACATCCACCATTCTGTTCTGGATATCAAGACGGGCAAAAACGTCTTCTCGGACGAGGATGGCAAGGAAACGGATGCCTTTTATCACTTTATTGGCGGAATGCAGCGCCATCTTCCCAGCGCTATCGCCATGCTGGCGCCCTACGTGAATTCCTATCGCCGCTACGTCAAGGATCACGCGGCGCCCATCAATCTGGACTGGGGCCGCGACAACCGCACAACCGGCATCCGCGTGCCGCTGTCTTCGCCAGAGGCGCGCCGCGTTGAAAACCGCCTCGCTGGGATGGATTGCAATCCCTATTTAGGGATTGCGGCCAGCCTTGCTTGCGGCCTTCTGGGACTCGAGGAGCAGCTGATGCCCGAGCCGGAATGCACCACCGACAGCTATAAAGGCGAAGGCGACGTCCCCCCGGTTCTGGGCGATGCACTGGATCTGTTCGACGAAGCGCCGAAACTGCATGAGGTGCTGGGCCCGGAATTTGCGCGCGTCTACTCCATCGTCAAGCGCGCGGAGTACGAGGAATTCCTGCAAGTCATCTCCCCTTGGGAGCGTGAACATCTACTGCTGAACGTGTGATTTCATGGCACTGAACCTGCTCCACGCCAATGACGCGCCCGGCGCCTACCCCGCCAGCTGGTATGCCGCCACGTCGGACATGCTGCCTGAATTTGCGCCCCTAAGCGGCAGCGCGCGCGCCGATGTCGTGGTCGTCGGCGCCGGTTATACCGGCCTTTCGGCGGCGTTGCATCTGGCCGAGGCAGGCATGGACGTTGCATTGGTCGAAGCACAGCGCGCCGGATTTGGCGCGTCCGGCCGCAACGGCGGCCAGCTGGGCAGCGGCCAACGCATGGACCAGCGAGGCCTCGAACGGCTCATGGGCGATGATGATGCCGCCAAACTGTGGGACTTAGCCGAGGATGCAAAAAAACTTGTCAAGTCTTTGATCCAGAAACACAATATAGATTGTTATCTGAAACCGGGCATCGCCGAGGCCTGTTTTTCCGCCTCCGAGGTTGCGCATGAGCACGCCTATGCCGACCACTTGGCCCAGCGCTACGGATACGACCAGCTGACCAAACTGGACCGCGACCAAATGCATGCCCTTTGCCCTTCGCCTGCCTATCACGGCGGCGTTCTGGATATGGGCGCGGCGCATTTGCACCCCCTGCGCTATGCACTGGGTCTGGCCCGCGCCGCGCAGGCGGCCGGCGTACGCATCTATGAGCGTAGCGAAGTGACCAGCATGGACGAGGGCGCGCGCGTCACGATCCATACAAAGGGCGGCCAGATCAGCGCCGATCACGTCATTCTGGCCTGTAACGGCTATCTGGGCGGGCTGAACGCCAAGGTCTCATCGCGCGTCATGCCGATCAATAATTTTATCGCCGCGACAGAGCCGCTGGGCGATGATGCGGCAAAGGTTCTTACCCGCGATATCGCCTTAGCAGATACCAAATTCGTGGTCAACTATTTCCGCCTCAGCCATGATAAGCGGCTGCTATTCGGTGGCGGCGAAAGCTACGGCTATCGCTTTCCAGCTGATTTGGATGCGCTTGTGCGCAAGCCGATGTGTCAGATTTTTCCGCATCTCAAGGGCATTGGCATCGATTACGCGTGGGGTGGCACGCTAGCGATCACGATCAGGCGGATGCCGTATCTGGCGCGAATAAAGCCCAACATTCTCAGCGCGTCAGGCTATTCCGGCCATGGCGTTGGCAGTGCGACCCATACTGGCAAGCTGATGGCGGACGCGGTGGTCGGCGAGGCCACGGGATTTGACACGATGGCGCGCGTGCCAGCCACGCCGTTTCCGGGCGGTGCGGCGCTGCGCACACCGCTGCTGATACTAGCGATGACGTGGTATTCGCTGCGCGACCGGCTGGGCGTTTGAGGCGCGTAGACACCTCGCCCACCAGATTAGCCAGGCAGAATAGTCGGCCACGTTAACCTTCCGTTTACCAAGTTTAACCACTGTGAGCGTATGAGCCGACTGATCGCCTTGCTGCTCGGGCTTGCTATGGTCCCATCGCCCGCCACGTCGGGCGCGTGGCTACGCAGTACGGGCGAGGGATTTTTGTCGTGGACGGTCAAACTGCAAGACGAGCCCGAGACCACTGCCTACAGCACGTTATATGCCGAATACGGGATCAATCCCGATCTGACACTGGGCCTAGATATCGGCAGCGATGAGGGCGGCGATCACAAGGCGCTGGCCTTCGTGCTAATGCCGCTATCGCGGGACGGTCTGCACATAGCGTTCGAACTGGCGGCAGGCACACTGGACGATGGCGTGGCGCTGCGGCCCAGCATGTCGGTGGGCCACAGCCTAAACATCGGCGATCTGGGCGGCTGGTGGAGCATCGACACCCGCGCGCGGATCAGCAAAGGCGATACCGCGCTTGCCATAGACGCCACACTGGGCATGACCATATGGAACGGCATCAAGCTAATCGGCCAGCTGCAGCAAGGCGGCCCAGTCAAGGATCCCGATTACCTGCGCCTCGCCGGGTCGGTCGTGTGGCGCGTGGCGCCACAGCAGCATATCGAGGTGGGCCTGACCACCAGCCTCAAGAATGCCGAGGATTTTGGCCTTAAACTGGGGATGTGGCGGTCCTTTTAGACGATTTGTCGCAGAGGCTGCGCAGTTTTCACTTTCGGCAGTGACAACCAACCTTTATGTTTTCCGAAATATCTTTTCGGAAAAGGTGAAACAATGCCCACCAGCACGCAACCCAGCAGCACTCTGTCGTCCAGTACTCTGGCGTCCAGCACTCTGGCCACCGGCACGCAGCCCTCCAGCACTCTGCCCCCCAACACCTACGACGCGGAGCCGATCCCCGAGGCCGCGCGCGCTGCGATCGACGCAATGCTGCAAACTGGCGATCTGTTCCGCTATACGGCGCCGCAGGATTCGCCCGTATCACTGCTGGAGTCTGAATTTTCTGCCGCGATGGGCTCGCGCTATGCGCTGGCAGTTTCCAGCTGTTCAGCGGCGTTGTTTCTCTCGCTGAAAGCGCTGGATCTGCCCCGCGCCGCACGCGTAATGATCCCAGCATTCACTTTTGCTGCCGTGCCGTCATCGGTGATCCACGCAGATTGCGTGCCAGTCCTGTGCGAAGTTGGCGACAACTACCGCATCGACATGACCGATTTTGAGGCACGGCTGGATGGCGTTGATGCTGTCATCATTAGCCACATGCGCGGCCACACCTCGGATATGGACGCGATCATGGCGCTGTGCACTGCGCGCGGCATTCCAGTGGTCGAGGATGCGGCCCATTCGTTGGGCACGACATGGCATCAGCGCAATATCGGCACGATCGGGCGGATCGGCTGCTTTTCGTTTCAATCCTACAAGTTGTTGAACGCGGGCGAAGGCGGCATCATGATAACGGACGATACCGATCTGGTGGCGCGTGCGATCATCATGTCAGGCGCCTACGAGCACAACTGGGCCAAGCATCTGGCACATAGCGACAACGCGCTGAAGGCTGCATTTGAGCGCTGGCAAAACAAGCTGCCGCTATACAATTTGCGTCTGAGCAATCTGAGCGCCGCCCTGATCCGGCCCCAACTAGACGAAATTCCACGCCGAGTACGCGAAGGGCGCGCGGGTCACGACCATGTCGCGGGCCTATTGGAGAAGAGCCCGTGGCTGACCGTGCCTGCGCCGCTGGCGCCGGAGGAGCGTGCACCCGATTCAATCCAGTTCAATCTAGTGGGGATGAGTGATACGGATGCCCGCGCCTTTGCGGATGCAACTGCAGCGCGCGGGGTCAAGGTGCAGATCTTTGGCCAAAGCCAAGACAATGCGCGGGCCTTCTGGAACTGGCAATTCATCGATGGGCCAACGCCTGATCTTCCGATGACCCGCGCCATGCTCGCCCGCGCCTGCGACACCCGCCTGCCCGCGCGCCTGACGCGGAATCAGCAGGACGCGATCGCCGCCGCCATTCTGGGCGCCGCAGACGAGGTGATGGGCGCACCGCGCGCCTACGGCACGTGAGGTGCGACGTCGTCAGGTTAGGGTTTGGATATTTTTACCAAAAAAAGTCGTGTTTGCTGTGCATCATAGCACTGTCAACGCATCTGCCATGAAGGGGTAGCGCGCAAGTGCGGGAGCGACGATTGCATCCTGAAGGATTGGCTTGAGCGTTGCGGCCACCTCGGCAGGCATTGCGCCAAGGATGCCTTTCCGAGCGGTAAGCGCGATGGTGCGGGTAAGCGGCGCGAGTGGAAGAGGCATGACGTCGATCTGCCCCTCGAAGCGACGCCCGCGCATCAGTGCGAGGGGCGGCAGAATAGTCCAGCCGCTGCCCTGCCCGACCAGTGCGAGGATCGCGTGATAGCTGTCCATCTCGAACCGGTGAGGGATTGGCGCGGCGTGGCGCGCCAGGTGCGAGGTTATCAGGCGGCCCATATAGTGCCGTGTGGTATATTGCACCAACGGAAGCCGAAGCAGTTGCTCCAACATGTCTGCGCCCTTATCAATACTCGCATCGATCTGGCCCTTGGGCGCGGCCACGACGAAGCCCTCGCGCATAAGCGGGTGCACCTCGGCCCAATCGGAGCCGGCCCCCTCGCCCAGCTGCGCAGCTACAACAATATCCAGATGCTGCGCATCCAGCTGATCGTGGAGCATGTGGCTGGCTCCAGTTTCCAAAAGAAACTGGCATGAGGTCAACTGGCCAGCCATGTGCATCAGAAGTTGGGGCGTCACGTCGGCCTCGAAATCCTCGATCATGCCGAGGCGTACAGATCTGAGACGCGCGAGATCTGCCATTGCCAGTTCGGCGCGAGCTAGGGCCGCCTCTGAGAGGATGGTCTGCGCGCGGCGATGCATGATCTCACCCGCGCGGGTCAGGCGTAGGGGGCGCGCGCTGCGATCCAGCAATGGCGCGCCAATAGCATTTTCCAGATTGCTGAGCTGCTGGCTGACCGTCGAGGCACTGGTGCCAAGGCGCCGAGCAGCCGCAGAAATAGACCGCTCGTCCGCCGCGGCCATGAACACCTCAATGCCCCAGAGCGTGATCCTGCCGGGGCTGGCCGCCACGACGGCTTACTTGCCTATTTTGGCTAGTTGGCGCTGAAGCTCGGCCAGCTGCGCCTTGATATCGTCTAGATCAC
>Ga0307981_1000530_pt1 | contig 37309 bp, 31 predicted proteins | sample OrgLakmetagen987_FD_201849 | JGI IMG/M metagenome (GOLD analysis project Ga0307981, IMG submission 201849) | Saline water microbial communities from Organic Lake, Antarctica - #987 | ecosystem: Environmental > Aquatic > Non-marine Saline and Alkaline > Saline | place: Antarctica: Organic Lake... | reverse complement strand
CTTGGGACGAGTTGTCGACCTTTGTTCGTGAAAGGATGGTTCCACCCTTGCCGGTAAGGCTTCAGCCGCCGTATCCTCTTGTGTATAATAAGCCTGGCGATCCACCAATATGGCGTCATTATCTTTACCGCAAGGATCTCGAACCCAGTCGGCGTCGTTAACGGCGGGGGAAGTCGAGGTAGTAGTAGTGATCCGTTTCGGCTTTTGGTTTCGCCGAGCATAGCTGTTGTAAGACGTCTCCCAGTGACTTGTACTTCGTCTATTAGCGGCTACCAAGAAGACGTTCCTTGTGATGAAGAGAGAAAGGAGCGATTGGAGAATCTTCATCTTGAAAGGGTCAATTGGGCAACCAGTATCTTTGTCCACCGTCCACCCTTCACCATTCGTACGGATACCATTGTCGATCTCCCAATCTCTGTTTCTGCTGTCGTCCTGTCGTCTGGATGTCATCGGAAAGCGAAAGTTTCTGTATTACTAATGAAAAATATTATCAGATTCGGGGCTGTGTACACTCCTATTTAAGACGGTACTAAGTGTGTACGATCACGAGCTCACTTTTTATATGAATATTCAAAACGTCGACTTTATTCGACAAGGAATATGGCATGTACATACTTTTGTGCGTAGTGTAGACGTTGACCTTGAAGGCAATTCAGTACGTTATAGTCTATCATCGTGCAAATGGACGATTTAGTCTCTAGTTCCTTAATGTTACAAACAGAAATATAAAAAGATTTGTCTTCGAGTAATGCTAATAGACTGCCTCACGACGTCCGATCTTTATCATCGTCATCCGCCGCGTATCGCAAGGCCTCTTCCAAGGCGTCGTAATGAGTAAACATGTCGTCCATCCTATCAGACTCATTATCATGCGGCATACTCAACGAATCTATCAACTCGGTATCGTAACCAATCTCTTTGAAATACACTCGAGGATCCAAGATAGTCCGACCCTTGACCGCCGCACCCTTGAGGAGAATCTGCGCCTTGACGCGATCGTCGGCGGGACGTGGATACCGAAAGTTTTGCGAAAACAAAATATGCTTGTCTGTCAAGCCAACGACGGCCGAGTCAATCTGAAACTTTCGGAAAATGGGACGAATCTCGCGGCGGTACCGAATCACAGACGAGGTCACGAGAAATGAAACTTTGTCGTGCAGCATACTTTTCATGAGGCCGTTGTACGCTGTCAATTCCCATCTCGCCAGCTCAGCATTGGAAAGATACGCTGCATTGTTCAAGTGACCAAGGTAATCGACATCGAGTAAACCGGCTCGAGCCTGGTAAATGTGCGGGTTGTGAATACCGATGCCCGTGCCTTGTTTGACGGCTTCTTCCGTCGCACCTCGTCGACGCAAGAGACCTCTGGCAATGGCGGCAATCACTCGAGGTGTATGCGTAAGCCCCATTGTTGGTTGTCTATTGTATTCTGTTGATCGTTATGAAAGATCGTTGAGCTAAGACACCATGTATATCGTATGTTGGTAGTGATATCGTCGATGTCGCTTCTTGCTTCTTGGCTTCTTGTTCTTGCTGGAAGTTCCTCGAAGCACCTTACGAAATCGTTGGCGGATGAAACGGATGTGGACGGGACCGGTAAGGCTAGGGGTAAATATGATGACGTCGACTTGACGTGACACCTTCTCCCCTTCTTATTGGAAGCACGATGATGCTCACAATTATTTGACATCACACATCTTGCCGTCGACCTCGCCGTCGTGACATCTTCATAAGGACAACACAAGCAGCGAATGTTGTCGGCAGTATCAGTGTTAACCCTTATATCGGCTTGTAGCGTCACAATGGCCTTTCCATGGTCCCTTTGTTCGCTCTCGCCGATGGCGAGGTTCACTGGCCGACGTACTACTACCAAGGCCGCCTCGTCGTCGTCATTGCGCCATCACCAGTTCCGTCTCTTCATGTCAGTCCAAGGCTCTGCGCAAACGACACAAACTCTACCACCGATTCCTCCCAATGCCCATCGCGTCGTTCTCATGAGACACGGCGAATCCGAATTTAACAATGCCAATATCTTTACGGGTTGGTGCGACGTGGCCCTCACGCAACGCGGCGTCGTGGAAGCCGTGGAAGCTGGTCAAGTCTTTTCGTCGCACGAACTGACGTTTCGCAAGTGCTATTCGTCGCTACTGACAAGATCTATTGTGACGGCGCATCGCTCGCTCGAAGCGGCCGGTGTGTCGTACACGCCCATTGAATACGACTGGAGATTGAACGAACGGCACTACGGGGCCTTGCAGGGGCTCTCCAAGGAACGCACGGCTGTGCGACTGGGTCGAGAGCGAGTCATGAAGTGGCGTCGCTCGTACGAAGCCCGCCCTCCTGTCATGACAGCGGAACATCCTCATTACGATATCATCAACAATGATGCGCGCTATCGACATTTGGCGGGTGACATTCCATTGGGCGAATCTCTCGAAGACTGTCAAGAGCGTGTCGTGCGAGCTTGGCAGTCGATTGTGGAAGATGTGAGTGTGTGCACCTCGCCAACCGATTCGGAGTACTCTCTAGTTGTGGCGCACGCCAACACATTGCGAGCCCTGGTCATGCATCTTGATGATATTCCGGGAAACGAGATTGAAAGCTTGAACATTCCGACGGCCATTCCGTTCTATTACGATATCGACAAGCAAACAGGCAAGGTGGTTTCCGATAGCCACGATAGACCTGTTGGGGCTGATACAATCGGACTTGGTCTGTTTCGGGGTATTTATATTTCGGATGAACGCAAAAAGAGAAGTTTCCTGGAGCGACGACGGGCAGCGAACGATCCTTGGCTATGGGCACTTCATGACCATCAAGTAGCCGAAAGTATGTTGGTCAAAGACCAAGGCGAGGAAGAGTTTGCCGATGGTGAAGGGCTAGCTGGACTGGAAGAGGAAGCCAAGCACAACACGCAAGTCTTTTCGTCCACCCTCAAGAAGGACGATCAGTACAACCAAGAAGGGTATCGCACTCGCTAGATTGGTAGAGACTACTGATTACGGGGATCGGAACTAGAAAATAATAGCTTGTACATTGATCGTACCAGGTATCTGGATTGCCTACAGCTATCATCTATCATACAGCACTGCAGCTACTGCAGCTGTAGCACTCAGTACCGGTGCGGTAGGCGAGAGAAAAGGTAGAGAAGTGTCGTACTTCATTGAGGTTCAGGATATGGTATTTAGTCAGCCGCCAGCTTTCCTTTTCAAGTTCGAAGAATCAGCACTTCATCCTGATCACGCAGCTTCGTACCGTAGTACCGGTACGGCAATTGGCACCAGAAAAAGATACTTCGCTCAGCTCTCCCGTTCCAGAACGTTCGGGTTTGTTGAGACTTCTTCTGGTGCTCTCGTCATCGTCCGTACTACAGTACCGTCCCATATCCAGCGCAGGCCCTTTTTAGAAAGAGTAATAGACTACTCTGTAATAAGGAGAGAAATCACAATACAGAAACCATGAAGATCGAAACCGGTGATGTATCCATGACCGGTTCGGCTACGACGTTCCGTGCCAAGACGCAGACGTTGCCGTCGATTCCTTCTAATGCTCATCGCATCGTCCTCATGAGGCACGGAGAGTCCGAATTTAACAACGCAAACATTGTAAGTGTACCCGTGAAGACTTCTAAAGAATGGAAAGTACTCCTGTCGTCTAGTAGTATTTTAACGTATCCAATCTCGTCGCTTACCTACTTCCAGTTCACCGGCTGGTGCGATGTCGCTCTCACCCAGCGAGGTGTCGTGGAAGCTGTCGAGGCTGGTCAAGTCTTTGCCTCTCATGAAATTAGTTTTCGCAAGTGTTATACCTCTCTGCTAACTCGTTCCGTTATTACGGCCCAACGCTCTTTGGAAGCCGCCGGTATATCTTATACACCGCTTCAGTACGACTGGCGTCTCAATGAACGCCATTATGGAGCCTTCCAAGGCTTGTCCAAGGAACAGACTGTGGCGCGTCTAGGTCGGGACAAAGTCCAAAAATATCGACGGGGCTTTACGACCAAACCACCAACGATGACAGTCGAGCACCCCCATTACGACCTGATCAATAACGACGCTCGTTATCGCAACTTAAAAGGCATTCCGCTGGGTGAGTCGCTTCAGGACTGTCAAATCCGCGTCGTGGCTGCCTTTGAAGATATCAGGCGCGACATTCAGACCATGAACAATGTGCAGGTGGAGTCCGACTACTCGTTGATTGTGGCCCACAACAACACGCTTCGGGCCTTGGTGATGCACTTGGACGATATCCCAGTCGATGATATTGAAGGCTTGAGTATTCCAACTGCAATTCCCTTCTATTATGATGTCGACAAGACGACGGGGCGTGTCGTGTCCAGCTCTGATACTACCGCGGATCAAGACGCGTCAGACAAGATCGGGGCTGGGTTGTTTCGGGGAATCTACATTTCGGACGAACGCAAAAAGACGAGCTTCTTGGAACGCAGGCGCGCTGCCAACGATCCCTGGCGCTGGGCGTTGCATGATCACCAAGTCACCGAGAGTATGCTGGTGAGTGATGATGATGAAAACAACGAAACTATCGAGAGAGAAGCAATGGCTTCCATTGTGAAACAAGCGAAACAAAACACGGAACTCTTCACGACGAAGCAATACTAATAATCAGACGTATTCGCATGGTTATTGGCTATCTCTGTAGAGAGATTTTTATGATATATTCAGTAGGCACGAGGGGCTCCGAAACACTTCGTGCGCTGGGGTAAGATGCCTACCTCAACCAGTTTGCATAGTTTGAAGCTTCCAATCAACGATTCCTTTATAATAAAACATTGGCCCTGCGTCTGCTACCGTACAGTGACTCATTCATGCTTTCGAGCGATCGAGCAGTCGCTGCCGTTTCGAGACGAGCGTATATAGTAGGACGAAAGCTCGAGTGAAAGCAAAGAAAGGCCGTGCAACGCTCCAAGATACTCGTCTTTCTTAGTGTCCTATTCGCCGTTGTGGCTGGTGGAGTGACTACTGGGATCCTCGCTTGACATGGAGAAGTGTGAACGAATTTGACATGCAAGTACGTATCCCGCTGTACACCTTGCTTATTATAAGTTGTTGCGTCACCAACCACAACACTTGACTCTAACTGGATCTTACTCTTCGTTGGAATCATCACCATTTCCAAGCGTACGCAAAGCAAGTTGCCGACACCTATACCCTGACTGCGGACAAGACCTTAGCGCCATTCGTAGCTTCAGCAGATCGGTTACGGCGGCCGCTAAGACCAGCGTGGAGAGCTTTCCCTTCTTCACCGTGCCCTTTTTTGAGGAACAAGGAGGCGAGGCACGAAAGATCTCGGGCGCCGACGTCGTCCTATTTGCCCCGCTTGTCAAGACGAGCGATACTGGGAAGAATACTCAGTGGCCCAGCAGGGCTGGCTTCAAGAGGGTCTCGCCTACCGAGGCCTACCAGATGTCGACCCGGGTCCGATTCCGGAAGAGATCAACGCGTACAATGTCGACAAGCACGAGACCCACAAGGAAGGTCAGATTCACGTCGACGGCTACTTTCTCCCGGTCTGGTAGACGGCCAGTGCACCGGTGAACGCAAGTATCATCAACTTGGATCTCATGACTCGCTCGTCGTTCGAGCATACCATGGTGGATGTCATCGAGCTGCAAGAAGGCATCCTCTCGGATGTCTGCAACTTCAAGTACCTCACCGAGAACTCCGTTGAGAGGGATGAAACGGTATTTAACCTTCAGAGCTACGCTCTCGAGCCAGTCTTGGAGAAATTCGATAGTGACGCCGTAGTTGTGGGGTTTATTGTTGCTGTCTTTCCATGGAATACTTACTTCGAGAACATCCTTCCCGAGGGAACGGCAGGTGTCACTGTTGTCATCGACGACCAATGCGGAGACGTCTTCACGCACGTAATCAATGGCGCCAACTGCATCTTTCTTGCAAGCGCGCCGATCTACACGACTCAGCGTACGACAGTCACGTGTATTCGATTGACTTTGCAACGTTACACCAGTACGGGGGCGAACACACGCCTGTTAATGGAACCAGCTACACGGATACGTCCAAGGGCCACTGCGAGTACGTCTTTAGAATCCATCCTTCCACGACGCTTCGAGTTGCAGTTCACGTCCAACAAGCATATTATGTACGCTACCGTTGTTGTTGGTATCTTTGCCGCGATCACGGTGCTGCTCGTAATCTATGACCGGACCGTCACTAGCCAGCAGAAAGCATTGCTTGATAGTGCTAACAGAATCATCGGGTCTCTCTTTACCGAAGCCGTGCATAAGCAGCTCATGGAGCAGGCTGCACAGGATGGCAAGCGTTCCACTGCAAGCACGCTCAAAGATTATCTCGTCGACGAAGAGCACAACAACGACATGCCCGAGTCGCACTTTACGACCAATCCAATTGCCGAGCTCTTTCCCAGCACGACCGTCATGTTTGCCGATATCGTTGGCTTCACCCCTTGGGAGCTCCACGCGAGAACCTGCCCAGGTATTCACTCTCCTCGAAACTATCTACAGCGCGTCTGACAAAATCGCCAAACAACGCAGTGTCTTCAAGGTCGAGACTATTGGTGACTGCTACATCGCAGTGGCGGGCCTCCCGGAGCCCCGTAAGGACCATGCCATTGTGATGGGACGGTTTGCTCACTCGTGTATCTCCAAGTTCAACTCGCTAGTCAAGCGAATGGAACTAACGCTCGGCCCCGACAAGCTGACGACGTTCTGGCTCGTGCCCAAATCTGGCACCAACTCCTCCTCATGCACCTATTCTTCGGCTGCATCCAGTGAGGGCGATGCTGGTGATCAGCTAGGAGATGATGCGAACCGCGACCAAAAGGTTGCTACCAAGGCCAGGACGCTTCAAATCGAAAAGAAGCAGCGTCTCGTCAAGTGGAACACTGAGATGCTTTTGACCATCGTGAAAACGATAGTTGCACATCGGATTGATTCTGGTATCCAACCGGACGCCTCCAGCATGATAATCGATCTCGAAAGGGGTATCCTTGGTCCCCATATGCAAGTCAGCGATACAGTAGCCGACGAAGTTGTTGAGGTGATTCGTCTTCCCAAGCTTGAAGCATCTGCCAACAGAAAGATCCCACCGACCCTGACACGATTGACCTACCGGAGGCGGCCGTCTCGCAGTTGGAAGACTACGTCCAGACTGTAGCAGCAATGTACCCAGACAATCCGTTTCGCAACTTTGAGCACGCCAGTCATGTCGCCATGTCGGTCCAAAAGCTCCTTTGCCGTATCGTGGCACCGGCGCTAGACTCGACCACCCAAGCTTTCAAGAAAGTCATGGCGTTGCACGACAACACGTACGGAATCACGTCTAATCCGTTGATCCACTTTGCGTTGTTTTGTCAGCTCTCATTCACGACGTGAACCACCCGGGAGTCCTCAACAGTACATTGGTGAAGGAGCAAACGAGCTTGGCCGTAGCCTACAAGAACAAGAGTATCGCCGAACAGAACTCTGTTGATTTAGCCTGGGATCTTCTCATGGACAACACTTTTGTCGACTTGCGTCAAGTTTCGTACGCCACCGAAGCGGATTTTAAGCGTACCCGTCAGCTCATCATCAACTCATCGGTCATGGCGACGGACATTATGGACAAGCAATTTGGTGCCTTTCGCAATGCGCGTTGTGAAAAGGCCTTTTCAGAAGGGTTCGCCGATATAAGATGCAACGAAAGCATAGATTACGCTGTTGACCGCTAGGCGACGATCGTTCTGGAGCACCTGATTCAGGCATCGGACGTGGCTCACACAATGTAGCACTGGCATGTGTACATTAAGTGGAACGAGCTTCTCTTTCGCAAAATGTACGAGGCATTTCTGGACGGTCGTGCCGATACGGATACATCCACCCACTGGTATTGGATTCTTTGACTTTTAAATCATCCCCCTGGCCAAGAAGCTGGAAAGCTGTGGAGTCTTTGGCATTTCCAGCGCCAAGTACTTGGATTACACGCGACACAATCGTCGCGAGTGGGAAATGAAAGGACAGGAAGCCGTCGCTGGGTACCTGCAAAAGTACGGCGCCGACTGCGGCACCTCAACTGTGGAAGGAATTCCGGGAAAGAAGTAGCGTACCTGACCTTGCCTCTCATTGTCGCGAAAGACACTGTGTAGTGGTATTAAGGGCAATGAATAACAGTAAAGAGAGAACTTTGCGTATTGACTTGGCGCTCAACTGGTTTACGCTGAGTATCGGTAGCGATTTGTCCGTCACAAGCAGTGTGCTATGAGCCTACGATACGGCTCGGCTCAATGGCTTGGTCTGTCGCTGCTTGGCGGCCGCGAAAGACATGAGTGATGAATCGAGCTGATAGTAGAAAGCGGTCCAGCGACTTCTTTCTTGAAAACGGGCTAATGGTATGCCTTCGTGCCTCTCGATCGCTGTGATAAACACCAAAGGTATACCCTATCACGCAATCGTTTGACATTGTAATACTTCCTGAATATACAGTACATAAGGTATAGACCGTCTGGGTTCCCGTGGTGTGGGACTTCCGACATTTTGAAAAAGTAGAATCATTTAAAATCTTGTCGGATGCATTTTCCGAACCAGTTCAGCGACGCATTCAACGAAGCTTGCAAAGGCTACTCGATAAAGGGCTCGTACTCGATTGTGCGATTGGCTAGAACCAGATGGAATGCGGTGTTTCATGGCTCTAAGATTTGCATCCTCTCGCACTTACGCGTGTATCCCGGGCCCAGTTCCGCCCAGAGCAAGGACAGGCTTGTCAAACGACAATCCTTCGTAGAATATTATGCATGAGCTTGTGCCATTGCGCCATAAACACCGTAGTAGCTTCCAAAATGTGCCGGCCACTCAGAATTGTCGCTTAAGGTTGGTTGGTAGCGCTCTCTTTTTCTTGGTAGCAGGCTTGGGTTTTTCTTCCTTGGTTATATTGTTGGTACCGGTAGTTGTCGAGGTTTCTGACTTGCTCGGCAATCGTTGCTGCCGCCACCCGCCACGGTCGCTACCCTCTCAGAGGGCACACACTGAGTCTGCCGCAATGGAAAGAGTGATCTTGGACTAGTAGAACCACGTTCACTCTCGCTGGAAGGTCTCGCCGGAGCTGACGCGAAAACTAGGACTTGCGGGGGACAGAGTGAGATAGACAAGAGCGAAAAGGCCCACAGGAAAGACCAGGCCGACCGGTAGCAGCTCGTCATGGTGGTTGGTTACTGTAAGCCTTAATGCCTAAATGCTGAAACGCATCAGCTGAAAAATGTGATCGAAACAGGATGTACAGTGAGCGTGATATAAATAGTCGTACGATTATACGTTTAAATAGAAAATTTAAATGTATAAAGATCTATATCACACCGGTACTGAACAGACAATCGCGCAGATGATGCCGGGCGCAGCCCCCACGAAACACACAATGGTGCATCGCTGTCGGCAGTCTGATTGGTTTGGGGACAGCTGTTATCGAGAAAGCTCCGGTACCTCGTACTTTGTTTTACGAGAGGGCGCTCCTGTCTATCGGGTATATTATTAGACAGACTTCCCTTCTGCTGGTTGTGATGTTTAGAGTGGACAGTCCTTTGCACTGGTTGGAGGAATGGCCTTTCCGGTGTGTGATATTTAGCGACGACTTCCCTTCGTCGGTGATATTTTACGTGGGAGCTCACCATGGACTTTTGAGGGACACCAGACCGGATTGAGGCTTTGTTTAGTGAGGGTCGTCTCACCACTTTCCCTGATAGTGTTTATCCAGGCTGTCTATCCCTGTCTGCCAAAGGCATGTCTCTGTTTGACGTCGCTGTTAAGGAGAGAAAGATGAAACACCTCCGACAACAAGCTTCCACACTTTCATGCTTTGGCAAAATTGTGAGCTTTATTGCTGGCGAACCAAGTGAACCAGACTTCTTGAGATTTCAAAATGAATTTTGAAACATCATTTTGAAACAACATTTTGAAATTCAGAAACTCGATCCAGCTCTGTTTGCGTCATCGCATTGCTTTGCATCATGTAAAAAACGGCAACACCGCAGCGATCCAAGATGCTAGAGAGAAGGATCTGATTATCTTGCTCTGTCAAAGGCGTACGCCAGCTTGTTCTTCAACTACCGTCGCAGAGCCGTATTGCCGTGAGAAGATCTTCTGGGAGGCTGCTGGATTTGTCGGGCCGTCAAGAGTCTATGATGGTGCGTTTGCCACCCACCAACGAGTATACCTTCAGCCTTGGGTTGGCGGAGAACACATGAGCGAGTCTTCGCCAAACAACCAACCAGTCGAATGGAAACAAAGGGCGGCAGAAAAGGTTTTGCCGGATGGTTCGGTCGTCGTCATCCTCGTCGTTTCTTTCACGCACAGTCGCTCTTTCGGGCCCCTTGGTTGTGGAGCAATCGTCCTTCCTTGACTCACCCTTGATCGGGTAGTCCATGTCGACGAACTTAATGATGATGATGCTGCTCTATCTACAGCTAAACTTCATTGGTCACTGTCATTCAGATGGAAGCGTTGCAAGGCAAGAAGAAGAGTATCCTTTTGTACGGTCCTCCCGGAACAGGCAAGACACTTCTTGCATAAGCTGTGGCAAGCTTCTCCGTTCTCGAAACGCGTCTTCTGCTGGTGGCGCCTTTGTATTGCTCAGTAGCAGTGACATCGTTCGAGCATCTGTCGGCTCATGGTCGTCTTGGCGTTCGAAACTGCCCGAATGGACGCCCCGTCCGTTGTCTTTATCGACGAGTTTGAAGCTCTCTTCACAGAGCAAAGCTCTGGCGGTAGCGGAAGGTTGCCCAGTACGCTATTACAGTGTATGGAATAGAAATAGAGCGATGCTTCGGTAGAAGGAGTCTTGCCAGATGGCTCGACCATCGTTGTTGACGTTTCTTTCACACAAGGAAAGAGCAATGGTTCTTCGCTTACATCGGGCAACCTCATCGATAGACTTGAAGACGATTTCGTCAAGCTATCCACAGCTCAAGCCCTCGGCCAGTGTCCATCGGCCGGAAGCGACACAAGGCAAGGAGAAGCCTCCTCGAGAGATGGTATTTGTTCGATGCGCCTTGTTTGAGGACCAAAGGTATGGACTGGCTTCATACAATACCGCAGCTGGAACGTAAGAAAAGGAACCGTCGGTGGGCTCCAAGCAGTCGGCGGCAGACTGAATGGGACCACGTTGCCCAAGCAAGGCGGGATAGCCTTAATGCTGTTCGACCTGGCAACGATTATCTCCATCGACTCTTTGTTGATGGTTGGCAGGCATTATTCGATCCAACTAGCGCTAGTTGAAACGCTGTTCGACCTGGCAACGATATTGCCGCTGACTAGTCGTTGATGGTTGGCATTTTTCGATCCACGCGACTCTCGTTGCCACGGTGGTCCTGGTGGGTCTCGCACTGCGGTTGTGGCCTGGGTAGAAAGCTAAGGTACCCCTAAAGGGTCCAAAAGGCAGCTAAAGCGTAGCTAGAGGCTTTCCGTGTTTGTCTCGTTTATATTTTGTTCACTTTTATGCGGCTCATCCAAAGTCTTTAATCTGCGCTATATTAAACTAATGAGCGGAGAAGACGTACCAGTATGTCTGCCGTGGGTGAGCCGAGTCGAGTTGTGAGGTTCTATTATAAGCAGACTTGGACAATTGTATCCAGGTATCAAAGCTTCTTCATGATATCTTCAAAGTTGGCTACTGCACAGATCCCAGGATCTTTCCACTCAAAGACAGCTTGATCGTTGTCCACAACTAGACAGCCACCAAGCTGCGTCAATACACCAGCCTCCAAGGCGTCCTTGTCGGGCGCCAGGTCATTCCAGTTTGCCAATGAGATGCCCATCATGGATTGGAGTCGGAGTGTTGCTAGTTCCAATGGTCGACGCTGCCAGGATCCCACCATGGGTAGTTCGGTAAACTTGTTTGTGATGCTACCATCCGTCCCTATTTCGAGAGCTGAATCGGGCCAACGACCTTGTTTCTTACCAACGGTCAAGGCGTCTTCAATCCATGGTTGCGGGACAAAGGGATTACCAATATAGCCACCGATAACCGCCGGGAGAGTCGCCCTGGAATAGGAAAAAAGGTTTGGTTTTATTGTTAGACTAGTCAAACGGAGCATTGCATAAATTTGGCATTCTCTCGTTTCGTAAGAGACAATCCATTCCTCCAACCCCACTACTCACCATGCTCCGAGTCCAAATAACATTCCAAACAGCTTTAAAAAGGGATTCACATCTCTATTGTCAGGTAGCCAACCCCGTTCTACGCCAAATTGGCGCCCAGCTTTACCAGTGTTGTCCACCCATATCTCAATATCATCTGGAAGATCCACCTGCTCTACCAAGGCCTTGGCAGCGGATGGCTGGCAGTTTAACAAGAGCGCACATTTCTCAAGTCCTTTTTGCTTTTGCAGTATAGGCCAGTAGTAACGGAGACGCTGGCCGTACTCAATGGCGTTGAAATCAGCGGCATATGTACCAAATACGACCAAGGATTTGCCCGTCGATAGCCAGTCTCCAATGTCAACGTCTGGTGAGGATTCCTTGACTGGTCTGACCTTGACTCCCGCTAGAGGCTGATAGGCGTATACAGCCGTCAAGAGCAAGCAAACTCGGAGCAACCAGCCTCGTGTCGTTGCTGACGCCGTCGCCATGGTGAAAACGTGAGATGGAGAGCGAAACTGACGTTTTGGGCGTTGAAACGTGGACGAGAAATGGCGCGAACGATAGGTTCTGGGACATCTGGGAAAGCCAAGCAAATCTCGTTTTTACCTTCGACTTTCGTGCTGTTGTTCTTCCACTCTTCCTCATTCATAGAACTCCTCCGTGTAACGACTGATTACACCATGACTACCAAAGAACCCCCAAAGGCAGGGACTTCTCCCTCGGTGGTCGACGCTGTAGCGGAACGACTCGGTTTCTTTTTCTCGGATGCCAACATTCGACAGGATTTGTTCATTCGCCGACTCCTTCTCGGCAACGAGGCCGAGTATCCTCACCAAGTTCCCATTGAATGCTTGCTTCGCTTCAACACCATCAAGAAGTTCACCACTGATGAAGCTGTCGTTGTTGAAGCTGCCAGCAAGATCACTGAAAAGTTGATTCTGTCGGATGACAAAAAAGCCATAGGTCGAGTCAAGCCCTTTACTTTGGAGCAAATGGACGATAACATCCCCTCGACTCTCTACGTGAGCAATCTTCCCGTCGAGGACGGAGACACGCCAAAGTACACGGTATCTACGGAGGATATTCGTAAACTTTTTGAAGAGTACGGTGACATTGTTTTGGTCAAGATGCGTTTCAAGAAAGGGGAACACACGGACGACGACGACGATCTCAAGCCACTGACTCCCAACTCGAAGCCCTTGTCCAAGCGTCGCTTCCCACTCGGAGCTGTCTTGGTGGAGTTTGAGGAGGTCGCTTCTTTGGAAAAGGCTGCCGCCGATACCCTTACTTCCAAGGCGGGAGAAGCCGAGGAACCCAAGCGAAAGTTAAAGCTTGGCGACAGCGAGTTGCAAGTCTGCATGTTGAAGGACTACATTGATAGTCGCAAGACGAAACATCCTAAATCAACTGAGAAGAAAGAATCCTCCAGTAAGAAGCGTGAACTAGAAGAAAAGCTGGAAGCGGTCAAGTTTGAATTTGATTGGAAGCCGGGCTGCGTCATTCGCGTCCGGGGACTTCCGGAAGAGTGCGACCGCGAAGCGATTCAGGGAGCCATTGGTGCAGCCATGGATGCTACCGATGTTCAACTCAAGGATCGCAAGCTCTACGTGGATTATTCGCGCGGTCAGACCGATGGTGCGATTCGTTTCCCGGAACCTTCGGACGATCTCAAGACCGTGTGTGACAAGCTCGTTGCAGGTACCGTGGAGGTTGCCGGTGCCAAGGTCGAAGCTGCCTTCATTTTGGATGGGGAGGAGGAGACGAACTACTGGAAGAACTTTATTGATTTTAAAACGAAACAAATGAGGCATAGACTTGAAGAGAGAAACACTCGCAAGGGTGGCAAGAAATCCAGAAATCGTTACTAGAGGCTGTGAACAGGGACAGCTTGGCGGCCTGCTGCTTTTGACTATTTGCATCTCTCTGTACTCGTAATCTACTAAATATTTGGAGTAGATCCTACATGTGGCTATCCCATAGTATTGGTCTCACGAAACTTAAGACTACCATCGTATTTTATTCGTTGCGCCCTTGCGCTGACGCCTGAACGAGGTCGCGAAACATGCCGCCTTTCTTGAGTAACTTGTCAGGCGTATCAAATTCGGCGGCTAAACCATCACTCATAACCAGAATGTAGTCCGAGTCCATAATAGTATTCAATCTATGAGCGACAGTGATAGTTGTGGCGTCTGCAAACTCCGTACGCATCACTTTCTGGATCGCTGCGTCTGTCTCTGGATCAACGGAGGCAGTTGCTTCGTCCAAAATCGAAATCTTGGCACCACAAAGCAATGCCCGAGCGATAACAAGGAGCTGGCGTTGCCCCACCGAAAAGTTGTTCCCATTCTCGGCGACAAGGTCAGAAAGTGAATCAACGTGGTTCTGCGACTGCAAGAGGGACGAAAGAGAGTGATTTGACGAACCGATCGACTTGCCCGAACAGAGTCCGGCACGTTCAAGTGTCTCGTACAAAACACCGTCTTCGAACTCGTTGAAAGGGTCCAGGTTGGATCGTACAGTTCCAGAGAAAAGCACTGGGTCTTGGGGAATGACAGCCACACTGCTCCGAAGCTTGGCGAGACCAATAGCGCTGATGTCTTGTCCATCAATAAGAATCGTTCCTTCGCTAAGCTCCACAATTCGCATCAACGCAACCATGAGAGTAGATTTACCTGAAATAGAGAGTCGCAGCAAATGGTTAGTACGGAAAGAATGGCATCCAGTAGTTACTCTCACACACAAGGGCACGCGAGGGAGCGCAGTATTCAACGGCGCACTCCGGCGATATCGTCACAGGCATTCAACAACTCCCTCTCGTGATAGGATGATAAGGGCACCTAGCATCAGCTCTATGGACCCGGTTTCCCGTTGTCGGACGCGCGCAACATGTTTTGTGTGTACGGAAAGGTAAACACCACACAAACAAAAAGAAGACAAAACGCTCGTACCTGCCCCGGTTCGTCCGACTACGCCGACCTTGGAGCCTGCAGGGATGTGCAGATCGAGACCTTTGAGGACAAGCGGCAAATTAGGTCGATACCGAAGCTTGGCACCTTGAAAGACAATGTCTCCTTTCGTCGGCCAAAGCTCGACGAGCTTCTTGTCGGCCAAAGTCTGTCTCGCCCCCTCCGTATCGATGCTCGTATATTCTTTGACGCGCTCAACTGCAACCATATTCGCTTCCATATCACTGGCCATTCTGACACTCCAGTTAAGTGACTGGGTCACCGAAAGAGCGTAGGATATTGCCAGGCCCGCCAAGCCTGCAAAACCCTCGTTTGTCTGGGCATGTGCGTGCTGCATCACCGCAGATAAACAAGCAAACGTAATTATCAGCGTACCAATCAATTCGAGACGAATGGCCAACCAAGATTGTGCGGCGCACGTGAGATAGTAGGCGCTCTGTTGGATATCTAGCATCGTTGTCAGTCGATGCTCCAAGGTTTCGCCGGCAGAGAACGCTCGAATAACAGGGACGCCATCCACTGATTCACCTAGTAGCGCATAAAGTGGGCTGCGATTCACTGAATCTAAGCGTTTCAGTTCACGATAGGTCAGCTGCGGAAGAAAACAGCATCCGTGAGCTCGAGTCGTACAACCGAGAGAGGGAAGTTTTCAACAATACTTACCGTGAAAAAGCTCTGCTCCACCACGTAGAAAATTATAATAGGGATCAGACAGATGGTAAAGATGGGTGTGACTCCAGATATAACAACGACAGTGCTCAGAACACCAAACAACGTCTGGAGATAGACGCGAAGCGTAGCCATTAGTTGCTCGTCTATGGTGTAAATGTCTTTGCTGAATCTGTTCACAATACGCCCAACCGGCGTGGTATCAAAGAATGACATTGGAACATGGAGTACGACTGCAAGAAGGTCGGCAAAGAGTCGCCGGGATGCTCTCAATCCAAAAATAACAATCAGTAGCATACGACCAAGACCCGTGATAGCAGCTGTGCAATTGATGATGGCGTATATAGCCAGGAACTTTCCCTGCCCGCCAGAGCTTCCATGTTCGGACCAATACGTGAGCCACCAATTGGAGAGAACTGTAACGCCTTCAACAACAGCGAATGAAAACAGAATCGAGATGGGAACAATTATACCCCCTGCAGCCTTTGCCCACGCCCAGTAAATTCGAGCGTCCACATGGCCCGTCTTCCTGGTCTCGACGTTCATCTGCTTTGAAGGTTTCTTTGACGACGTTACAGGTTTTGCCCCAGACACCTCATTCTTTTCAGGAACCGTTACAGCAGCGACAACGCCGGCAGCCTCAGGAGCCGACGTCACGATGCCTTCGACCCTCTTATTGTCGATTCCAGTCTCCTTTATAACTGACAGGACTCTCGCGAAGGCGGAGTCAGACCGCCTGGACAGATCCGCGTAGGAACCCTGTTCAACGACTCGACCATCTCCAATGACGACAATTTTGTCGACTCGTGGGTGGTTCAGAAACTGAACGGCATTCGTGACCAGCACAACACTCCGCTTACGATTCTTGTCACGACTCTTCAGCAGCTCATCCGTGATCACTCGATCAAATAGATGCTTTGCAACATGCGCATCGACCGCAGATAGAGCATCATCCACCAACGTGATATCTCCTTGATGGTAGACAGCACGCGCTAGAGCTACACGCGCTTTTTGTCCACCGGAAAGGGAGGCGCCTTTGTCGCCTAGCTCACTCATGTCGCCGTCAGGAAGAAGCTCAAGATCATGTGTCAAAGCACAACAGTCGAGAGCCCGCTGGTAAAGGTCCTTGTCTACCTCTTCATTAATTCGTCCAAACAAAATATTGTCTCGGACTGTTGCATTCATGATGAAAGGCGATTGAGAGAAATACGAAAGCTTTCCTTTCACGGCTACCGTACCGGACAGCTCCCTTACTTCGCCAAGTAAAGCATTGACAAAGGAAGACTTCCCCGATCCAACACCACCAACAACTGCAATGAGCTCGCCTGGTTTACACTCAAAATCAATACGCTTCAGACAGAGTAGATTCACCGATTGTATCTCTTGCTCTTCTCCCGCGACAAGCGATTCCTCCCTGTTGGGACCAGCCAATTCCTTAATTCGTTTATCCGCGTCATCCAATTGCGAGCGAAGCAAAGCTACTTCCCACTGGGCGTCCGCCAGGTGTTTCGTCTTGGGATCAATTTCAACTCCAGTCAATTTAGGTCGCTTTGAGTCGTATGCAGCCGTGAGACCCAGCATTTTGACACCAATATCATCCAGATTGCCAGGCCCCACAGACTCATGCTCATCGCAGAGCAAGAAAGATCGAACTCGGTGTAGGGCAACTGATGCCTCAACAGTATTATTGATAATCTGCGGCAACATGAAGAGTGGAAAGCGAAGGATATCGAACAGGGCCAGAGCGGTCAGTGCCGACGCGACGTCTAAAATATGGCCGGACCAAATGTACGCCGAGAACGTAGCTAACGCAACCAATAGAGGAGTGACCGTCCAGAACATGCGAGACACTGAGCTACCAATAAAGTAGCGAAAGAGTCGCTGAAGCTCAACTTCACGAAGCGCCAAGATTCGATCCTCAAAGGACTCTTCCCACGCCTGAAACTTGATCACCTTCATTCCCGAAAGCACTTCGCTGTTCAACTCTACACGCGCGTCTTTAGCTCTCATGAGCTTCTTTTGCATACCACCCATCCACTGAGCCACATACTTTGTCACTGGAATCATAATAACAATGATACAGACGCCACCCAGGCAACTCGGGCCAAGCTGCTGCCACAAAAAGAACAGAGCGAGAGAAATCTGCAGTAAACTGTACCAAAGAGCGTGAAGGTAGGTGGTGATATCTAGCGTTGGTGAAAGTGTTCACAGTGTAAGATGGTGTGCACGTCGATAGATCGCTCGACAAAAACGCGAAATATAAGACACATCATACCTTGTAGGCGCTGGGCATCAATTGACATCAGGTTGATAGTCTCGCCTAAAGTTCTCGTTTGTCGCTCGCCCGAGGAAAGAATCAGTGCTTTTTTATAGACTGTCACAACGATCGCCGTTCGTACTCGAAGACCAGTTACGTATAACTTGAAAAAGTAATGCCTGCGTACGTTAGGGATGAGACAAGCGTGAGTTTCAAGGACGACAACCGGGTTAATATTTGGTTCAGTCGCGGTTTGCGCTCACCTCAGACAGAATGACATTAATAGCTGGCTTATCGTAACGGCAGCCGTCAAGCCCAAGCCATGCCAGAGCGGTGAATCGGCAGTCCGCAAAAAGACAATGATAGCATGTAGCACTTGCGGTCCCACAAAGATGGAAAGGTCGTGCACCAATTTGAGAACTCCTGCCCGCACAAATTCGTCACCAAACGCCCGAAAGAGAGCGCGAAGAAGCGACGGATTTGGTCCTTGCAACTCCTCGGACCAAAAGACATCAAATTTGTTCGTTACGTTGTCAGTGGAGCAGTCGTCTGGGAGCGGAATCATTGCCAGATCCTCTTGATCTAGACTCTTCTTCTCATTACCCTTGTGAAGCATCGGAGAAAACCATCCAAAGACCAGACGCGACCACAGAGACCGCTCTAAGACGACCGAATCCTTTTCGGAGCCGGAAACCAATGGTGTAGTCTCAGCATCGTGATGTCCGTTCGTTGGAGCCGAAGGCCCACCTTGAATACTACCGTACGACGCCATGGTGCTGTGTGCAGGGTCGAAAGACGAAAGACGTCGAAACGTCGAAAGTTCACCGCCCTATGCTACGCGCATACGGTACCACGAAACGAGTTCTTCTTTCGCGCCAAAACCAGGTACTTCGAAGCTGTTCCTTTATCATCGTACCAGTAGGTACCGGTACTGTTGTATCGTACAGTCGTCTAGCTAGTCTAGTAGCTAGTTACGGTCGTACCGGTAGAGATAAACTAGAATAAATGAATTAATCGAAGTCATACTGGTAGGTAATCTAGCAGATCTACAATGCACTTACTCTAGTAGAATATCGATTGATATAGCTAGCTGTTTTTACGTTACTATCAATAGTCTGTCGTGCAACCAATCCGCTGCGCGGGCAAAGCTTACTCTACTTGATAAGTGGCAAGCACGGAGGATATCAGCAACGTATCCTCACCACCCAGCTTGGCGCCACCACTGGAGCGAACGTCTCGAAATGACTTGAGCAAGTCAACCAATCGCTGACGATGAGGTTCCACAAAGTATTGCGTCCGCACGGCATCGACGCATTTTGGGGCCTTGAGCAGGCCACCAAACGCCCGCACAAAGACGATGGAAACTGGTGGCTGGATCACTTCCAAAACGCCGCCAATGAAGTAGCGAACCAGGGAAGCGTCCAGGACGGAACTTCCCTGTTCCTTCAAACGACTGGCAATCTTTCCAAGGACGGAGGTGACTTCTCCTTTCACCAACAGGTGCAAAAGTAATCGCAAGCTTCGCTCTTTAATGTCGGTCACTTTTTGATACGAGATATCAGAGTTGGAATGTCGTAAAAAGGCTAGCGCAATCTCGACGCTATCACTTCGCGTGAATGGCTGACGAAGGCAAATCAATCGGACCAGCGAAAGAATACTGGTAGAGAGCGTTGGAAAGGACGCTGAAGCTGCAAACTCAGGTCCACTTGTAAACTCTCGAGCCCACATCACTGTCCCTTGCGCAACGGCAGCACACTTGAACGCCAGGGAGCATAGCTTTTGACCAGGCGAGGCACTCGGACCCGCATCATCAGAATCTGCCAGTACAAGAAAGGACACCATCGTCTCCATTTGCTCACATAACTGACCCCCCTGAAGGATCATGCGCGTCAAGGCAACTTCGTCCGATCCGGACGACTCCACTTGCTGAATCTCAGCCATTGCTTCTTTTTCGGCCGCCATCACGGCCAGAGAAACCAATCGCGCGCACTTGTTTTTCACCACTGCGGTAGTCACTCGCGTCGATCCAGGTCTATAAAGCTGACCCAAGAGAGCCTTAATTGAAAGCGGGTGCTGGATTAACAATTTGCCAATATCGTCAGCCCCACTAAAGTCCAGACCTTTCGGGAGCAACGGATCAAGAATTGCATCGTCCAACTGGATTCCGATTGAATGACGCCGGAGAAATGTCAGCAAGGCCGTCTCCAACGCGCTGCTCTTGGCCTTTCCGTTTCCAGAAGTGTTATCCTCAAGGAGTCTTCTCCTTTGACGCTGATGCAGCTCACTCAACGTGAGAGCCACATCCAAGCGACGTTTACGAAACAAAGGAGACGCCCCAGCTACTGACGAAGATGCAGATGGATCCACCATTGCCGTCTCGAGATGCTGCCCGAGTAGTTCCCACTTTCGGATAGCACGCTTAAATCGGTGCGAGGAATTGCCGATTAGTTCCTCTCGCGCTTTAACCTGTAGATACCGTAGCACTTCGAGAGAGTACAGATACGTATAGGAAGTAGAAGTGCACGTCCGACGAAGATCACTAATGAGCTCCTCCAACCCAATCGAAGTTGTGGAATCCCCTCCAGCCGATACCGCCAGTTTACCGATCACAGTCAGCTCGGACAAAAGCATAGCGTTAAACACAGCAAAATGATCCGACTGGTTCACGCGTCTCGCAATCTCGCGGTGATGACCTCGCTTCGAAATGGCTCGCAGACAATACATGAGTACAGCACTATCCTTATGTGAAGCCGACAAGTCAATCAACAGCTTGCGCCATCGTGTGGAATCCATCATTTCTTCTAGAAAGGCAGCTTCCGACTTGGAAAGGTCAAGGATGCTATCTCCAGACTCTTTAGAGAATCGTTCCTTGGCGACACGGTTCACCACATCCTGCGCAATTCCCCGAATATCGTCCGCAACTCCTTGCGAAGGAGCCAACTGTTCACCACCACCATTGTTGTTATCTGTAGAAGAGGACGATCGTAGATCGGCCAGCCACCGCCCCAAAAGACCACAAATTGCTGATTGACCGTGGTAATTGTCAATCAAAGCATGAATGGCTTTTTGGGGATTTCCTCCCTCACTCGTGACCACTTCGGTTACGTTACCGATACAGCCAGGCTCTAGAATCGAGTCTGGCTTGTTCAAGGCTGCTTCCGCATCTTGCGCTCGTTTGACGGCGGGGTCAATCGTTTCTTCTTCGGATTCTTCGGGTATGTCAGCTGCATCATAGTCACCGAGAAGTTCTTCTTCCTCGACCTCCATCGCCTCGGGCTTGTCCGAGCCTTCCGACAGTACATCATCGGTATCCTTAACAGAGGATTCGGCAGGTTCAAAAGTCGCGTCCATTGCGTCTTCTGGTGAATTCGTCTCTGTAGTAGGAGCTAGGAAATTGTCAGGCTTTTCCCACTGTGTTTCTCCAGACTCGTTGTTGTAGTAGTACTCTCGACCTTCATCGTCGGTAAAGGCCGTCCACTTGGACGAGGATTGCGAGTCCACGTTGGGTTCCTCCGCATCCGTCGCCTCTGTCGCAGCACTAGTTTCTTCCTCTGGTTCGACACCCTCTAGCGGGGGCGGTGGGTTGTACTCGGCGGGCGCATCCCATGAGCTTTCCTCGGTCTTGCTGTTGCAATAGTAGATATTTCCCTCAGCATCATAAAAGGCTGACCAATCATAAACCTCTGTCTCCTCTGGGGCAGTCTCATTGTCTATTGTGTCTGCCATTTTGGCGGATACCTCTGTCTCCTCTGCATCGAAAGGGGTATTATAATCCTCAATCTCTTCACTGCCTGCCATGGTGGAGTCTTTTTTTGCGTCCAGCCATTGTCAAGGTCTAAAATTTCCAGTTGAAGAATAAGTCGAGCCAGTCGAGTCACACTCGGGCATCGTCCTTCCCGCGTCCTTAAAGTACGTGTTTTCAAAGAATTTTGACATTCGTTGCAGACAACGCTCAATACTCGAACAATATAGTCGTCCATAGTCCACTTATGTTGTTTTGAACCATGACGGTGCTGCTACGACTCTGTTGCCTTGCGGCAGTGACCGTCTGGTCTCTCACAGCGCCCTCATGTGCGTTTGTGACAAATTATAGTCGACCAGCGAGAAGCAATCATGCTCTTCGAATGGCTTTCGGCAGCCCGTCTTCCACTACGAACCGACGTCGACCAAAAACCATTCAGGATCGGACCCAAAAGGAGGCTGCAAGTCTTATTCGTGACGTAATCCAAGCGGCAGTCGACGCCGGTCCACGAGCTGGACCGGCCCGTACACTACAAGCATATCGAGCCTTTGCCATGACTGCTCGAGAGTTCCTTCCACTACTGGCCCAGCGCGACATCGGCGGCGGCATGAGCCTACTCCCCAAAATTCTTCGCACGCTCTTTGAACGCCTCGGAGCTACATACGTCAAACTCGGCCAGTTTATTGCAAGCAGCCCAACAATCTTTCCTGCAGAATACGTGCTGGAGTTCCAAAAATGTCTCGACCAGACCGAGCCCTTGGAATGGTCCGTCATTAAGAAAGCAATCGAGTCGGAACTCGGTCCCATTGAAAGCAGGTTTGCTTCGGTGGATCAAAAGCCCTTGGCATCGGCCAGTATTGCACAAGTTCACAGAGCGACGCTCAAGACGGGAGAGGAGGTGGTTCTCAAAGTCCAGAAACCCCGGATTGACGATAGTCTCAAGGCCGACTTGGGATTCATTTACGTGGCGGCCCGTGTGCTCGAGTTTCTGCAGCCCGAATGGGAGCGAACCTCCATGTCGGCCGTGGCTGGTGACATTCGAGAATCAATGTTGGAGGAGCTGGACTTTGAAAAGGAAGCCAAGAATACAATCGAGTTTCGAAGGTTTCTGCAGGAAAACAACCTTGGCAAGAAGGCGACGGCTCCGCTTGTGTACCTGGAACACACCACCAAGAAAGTATTGACGTTGGAGTTTCTCAAGGGGCAGAGTATGCTGGACGAAGATACCATTAGCAAGGCTGCCAAGGATTCTCAGACGGGAACCGAAACGATTATCACTGCTCTCAATATTTGGAGTTTGTCGCTGACAGCCATGCCTTGGTTTCATGCTGACGTCCATGCCGGAAACTTGCTGTTGCTGGACGATGGACGAATCGGTTTTATCGATTTCGGTATTGTTGGTCGTATTAGCGACAAAGTCTTTCAGTCGGTCAATGAATTGAGTGTGGCCTTGGCTGTCGGCGACTCGGAGGCCATGGCCAAGGCGCTGTGCAACATGGGAGCTGCAGACGAAGAAGTGGACACGAAAAAGTTTGGTCGAGACATTAAACGAGTATTGGATCGAATGGGACAAGTTCAACCAGACGTGACCGTGGCTGCCATGCAGGATGGACGCGTCCAAGGAAACGTAGCTTTTGATGACGGCGAGATTACGGACCTACTCTTGGATTTGGTGAAAGTGACCGAGGACAATGGTCTAAAGCTTCCGCGTGAGTTTGGACTGTTGGTCAAACAGAGTCTCTACTTTGACCGATACATTAAGATCCTAGCCCCCAACGTGGATGTCATGAACGACTCGCGTGTCATGCTTGGCGGCAAGTCACGCGAGGATTCCAAATCGAGCACCACCAATGGGCCAGCCTCGGTCACCATTGATGTCTAAAGTGCTACGTACAAAGCACAAAAGCATCACAATGTAGAGTAGCTGAATAAATTTTTAAGTAACAATTGATAAGCTTAGTGATTACCTTATATACCGCCACCTGAATGGCCGCCGTCAAAGTCCTCGTCGGGTGAGATACTGACGGTCAGTCCCTCTGTTAAAAATAGGATGTGTGCGAAGAATAAGTGAGCAAAGGAACGAATCAAAGCGAGAAAAACGATAAAAAATACAAAATCCGCACATCGTATGGCATCGCAATCCCATAAGACCCCAAAGGACTCAAATCCTGTAGAACTTACGCCTCTGGAGCCCCAAGCAGTGCGCTTCCGATTGCTTCTTATATGTTTTGGTCACTGTCGCCTTGCCAATTCCGTGAGTCTGTACACAAATCTCAAATGCAGCCTTGCGGTCCAATGTCCCAATCACCTTGCAGAGACTACGGACAACGTAATTGAAGGTATGAACTTCGTCGTTGTGCAAGACCACTCTCCACATTTCCTCCTTGTTCTTTTTTTCTTCGGACTTGGTTTCGATGCGGTCCATTACTTTGGTTCCCTTTTTGGTAGTTTGAACCTTTTCGGTCGACGACATGTGCAACTTGGTTTGTTCCAGGCGGTTAGGGCTGCTGCTTTTGCTGGCGATTCTACCAGTTACACAGGCGGGAGAAAGAGCCGGGTCCGCAGAAAGGCCAATGGAACGCCGATGGGTCGTCTGGATCGGTGCCAAGACGGAAAATCCCATTGACGAACACGCGAGTGAAAGAAGATACAGGAACGTGAAACCTCTCATGGTGACTGCTTGCTATTGATGATTGAGTGCTGATACAGTAATGATGCAAGAGGCCAAAGGGTCAAGAACACGTCGATGTTGAAGTACAATAGAATATGCATCATGGTGGGGGATCGACGTTTCTTCCTCCAAGACATCCACGTGGAAATGCATTGCTGCGTCACGATTCCCGAACGGGACCGACTCATTTTTCCTGCTTTCCCTATTTTGGCGCCAAACTCGTATGGATCCACCATGAACCATGATGCACAACTTCATTCTCCGGGAAAGGATCTTCGCGATCTTTCGATCAACAGCAACATCATGGTCTTCGTTTAAATTCGAAAGGAAGAACCGTTTCGACTTGGTCGACGACGACGCCGAACAAGAGGATTCTCATTCCTATTCTCATTCGAAGAGCGCAATACTCGGATACACCGCGAGTACCTGGTACTATACTGCAAAGTAACCCTAACGATAGACCCTTTTAGTCTTGAGCTTGTATGTTCCGATCCTTCAGTCTTCTCTTACTGAATCCTTTCTGCGGTATTCAAGCAACCCCCACCGCTGCATTTTCCTTGATAATGTCGACGGCTTCTAAAAATCGCGTCGTCATCGTTGGCTCAGCCAACCAAGACCTCACGTCGTACACCCCGACGGTTCCCGTCCTTGGCGAAACGGTCATGGGCACCTCCTTTGAAACGGGCTGTGGAGGCAAAGGCGCGAACCAAGCTGTCGCAGCCGCCAGCCTGCAAATCAGCCCCGTTTCCATGATTTGCCGAACCGGCGATGATGTCTTTGGTAAATCCTTGCTCGCAAACTTTGCACGCGTTGGTATACAGGTGGACGAGAAATCTACCATCCTGACGGGTGCCGATAGTCCATCCACGGGCGTGGCAGCGATTACGGTCGACACTGTGAGCGGCGACAACATGATTATTGTCACGCCGGGAGCCAATCACGCCTTGACGCCGCAAGATGTGCGCAAGTCGCTGCAAGCCTTGGGGGAGCCACCGGCAGTCGTTGTGGTCCAGCTCGAGATCAAACCAGAGGCAGCCCTTGAGGCCTTGAAAACGGCCAAAGAGCTAGGCGCCACGACCGTATTCAACCCGGCACCGGCACCCGAGTCGTTTAGCATTGAAGAATTCTACCGTCACGTCGATATATTTATCCCCAACGAGACTGAACTGGCCAAGATCTGCGCCGGTAGTGGCGGCGACAATGAAGAAGACATGGCCAAGTATCTCTTGTTGGACAAGGGTGTTGGTCAAGCTGTCGTGGTGACGCTGGGGGCCCGTGGAGCCATGGTCGTCACCAGGAACGACCACGGTGGTGTCCAATCAACTCTGGTGGATGCGCCCGCTGATCTACCTTGTCGTAACGAAAAAGTTCAAGACACTGTGGGTGCAGGTGATGCCTTTTGCGGAGCGCTATCTGCCTATTTGTCGGCTGGTGTTAATCTAGTGGATGCAGCAGGAATGGCTTGTGGCTTTGCGAGCATGTCGGTAAGGAGACGTGGTGCCTCGTATCCAACAGCCGCAGAGCTCCCGGCTTCTCTGCGACTCGATGCTTCGTTATCCTCTGCTAAAACGAGTGAGAATTTACCCACTCTGACGTTTGTCACTGGCAACAAGAAAAAACTGGAGGAAGTTCGGCAGATTCTTTCCTCATCGGACGAGTTACCGTTTGATGTGACCAATCAAAAGATCGATCTGCCGGAACTCCAAGGTGACCCGCTCGAGATTGCCACCGAGAAATGCCGTCTTGCAGCCCAGTCCGTCAATGGTCCCTGCCTAACCGAAGACACGTCGCTGTGCTTTACAGCCTTGAACGGAATGCCCGGACCTTATATTAAATGGTTCCTAGAAAAGTGCGGCCACGATGGATTGAACAGCATGCTGGCTGGGTTCGACGACAAGTCTGCGTACGCACAGACAGTGGTGGCATTCACCACTGGGCCCGATGCAGAGATTCACGTCTTTGATGGACGGACAAGTGGAAAGATCGTTCTGCCCCGAGGTCCACTTGACTTTGGCTGGGACCCAATCTTCGAACCCGACGAGGGCAAGGGCAAGACTTACGCTGAAATGAGCATCCAAGAAAAAAATGCCATCAGTCACCGGAGTCGTTCGTTTGCCAAGCTACGGTCATACTTGAGCGAGAACGCCAGCTCTATCAAGTCCGAGATTGCCGGTGGCAAGTAAGCTCGGTGCCTTTACAGGATACGAACAAGCTGGAAAGTATTTAGGTCATGGTATTTGATCGCTACTACTGCTATCATAGCTAGCTGGTATGATCGCACTCACCACCACCACCAGCCACTGAGGAGGCTGGCTGATTTGGTAGAAATTAAAGATAAGGGCGTCTACTAGTCTAACGCAAGTTACCTATTCATACCTATTCAGGATACTGAAGTTGCCGTTCCTAGTCTAAGAGGCTCTACAACTGCAATCGGTAGACTACCAGCAATTGCGGTTGACTATAGTGGTAGTCTATACCGCGATTGTAGATAACAAAATTCTTAAATGGTCATGAGCCATGCCTCCCAAGGCATCCAATTCGAGCCCGACGATCGAGGTGATGATGGCTGATGGCTCTGGCCTCTGGCTGATGGCGGGTTGACGATGTTCTTCAAAGCATACAGTTCGAGTGCCCCCCTCGTCTCTGTCGTTTCTTTAGCTTGTAGTTCCAGTATTTAGTCCCGACATGAGTTCACCAAGCAGTGCGTCTACAGCTTCACCATTATCCAGAAGCAACACACGTTCCGTGAGACGGCACAGAACAACGATGCGAGCCGTATCGATGTTGCTAGTGGCTTCCTCCGTTGATGCGTTTACAAGACACCACGCCTTTCTGACTCCTCCGAGACAATATACATCCTCTAGTAGTAGTGTTTCGATGTTTGCTCCTCCAGGATCAGGATATGCTCGACCGGAAGACGAAAAGAGCGCCTTACCCGACACTTACGAGCCCATGATGGAATACCCCGGAACCATGCGTCCAGGAAGGACTCCAGAGAACATGCCCTTTCAGGATCTCCCTATTGGCGACGATGATCCGGATCCGGTACCGTGGCCTCATTTTCAACAGATTGAATGGCATCATCAGTGGGAGCCGCCTCATCCGCATCCAATCCCCATGGAAGAATTTATCGAAATGAACGGTCGCTGGGCCACGGCCGAGATGGAAGCTGCCATGAGGGCAGGCTTCCGACGTGATGTGAGAGATCGACGAGAACAAGCTGAAGCTGAAAAGAGAGATGTGATCATTACCGATGATGACGACGATGAAGAGGGTGAAGAACCCGTAGCGTTGGGAGACGGTATCTTTGGAAAGCTGGGATCGGATGCGGACCGTGCGTTGACAGCCAAGGCCACAGCGCCACCAAAAGAAGGAACCGTTGTTGAAGAAGAAATCGATGAATCTCTGGATGATGCTGGTCTGGATGATTTCCTATTGGATCTTGGTTTAGATGTCGAGTTGGAGGATGATATCGAAGAGCCCGCAGCCAAAGGTGACGATGACGATGAACCTCCTGTCTCTTCCAAAAAGGCTAAAGCGAGTTTTTTGGATGATGAAGATGAGGACGTTGACGATGATCTGGATCTTGCTTTTAACGTAGACGATGATGATGACGACGATGGAGAGGAAAGCATAAGTATGAAGAGCAGCACCGCCATCACTGTCGACGAAGACAGCGATCTAGACTTGGGTCTCGACGACGATGACGATCTAAGCGACGATGGAGACGGTAATGTTCCGCTCGATGATTTCAACGACAATGAAACATTGGAAACATTGGATACAGAGGATATCTTTGATGAGGGAGGCTTCGACTTTGATGATGGTGACTTTGACGGTGGAGACGATTGGTAACAAGTACACAGCGCTATCATGATTAATCTATTGCATGTTTCTTCTCATTACCTTGCGGCATCTTTCATAGAGTCAATCTGTGTCAAGTCTTGGTCGTCCAAGAAATTAGGATCTTCGTGTAACAACCGAGCGAGTTCTTGAATATGATTGAGCTTGCTGGATCGTGGAATGACACTCATTTCCTTTTGTAGGGCCCAGCTCAAAACGACCTCCGCAGTTGAGCGATTGTGTTTAATTGCTAGATCCCAAACGATTGGACTCGTGAGTACTGGGTTATGCGCGGTGTTTCGATGCTGTGTGCCCAGCGTGCTGTACGAGACAAACTCGATGCCATGTTCTGCGCAAATGCGTCGAAGCTCGTATGCTGGCTCTATCGGATCCGCAAACGCCTGGATAGCATCTGGCAGCCGCGGATGTGGAACCTCTTGTCCTGCATCCCGTCTCGTTTGCACAAAGGAAATGATGTCCAAGAGCTCGTCGGGACGAATGTTGGACAGGCCGATTCTCTTTGCGGAATGATCCAAGCCCACGACGGCTTCCATGGCAACCCACGAATCACGTAGAGCCAAAAGGGGCGGATGGTCGTCGCATCGCGGATGCCATCCTTTCCAACACGCTGGTGCATGAATGTAATATACATCCAGAGGAAAGCGAGCCACTGCACCGTCCTCCAGAATGATATCGTCGCAAAACCCCACCAACTCGGTTCGACTCTGGGCGGCACTCTCACGAATCGACGCTGGATCCGTTAGACTCCACGGAGGGATCTTGGTGGATACCCGCAAGTCTTGCAACATACACATATTTTCACCACCACCACCATTATTACAGACGCCATTGTCGTTGCCATTATTGTCCGCTAGGCATGAACCGTCGCTATCCGCTGCGAAAAAGTCTCGCAGCGCCAGACCAACCTGCTTTTGATCGTACCAGTAGTCAGCTTCCGCCGTATCAAAGCGACGGAAACCTTCCTGCAAGGCCATGGTCACGACATTGTAACCGGTAGGTCCCAAGGCGGCAGTTCCAAAGCCCACGCCAATCGATGAAGAATTGGTAAACAACATGACGAATGCCTGACGCTAATTGTACTAACCGCGCGAAAGGAGTCAAGAAGAAACGGACAACGTAGCCTGGATTTCTATGAATTCACAGCCTACACGGATCAGCAGTGATGCAAAGAAGGTACTGTGTTACACTCTAGCTAGTAATGATGTGGTTTCTCTACTCGTTAAACAGTGATTGTAAGAGGCTTCCCCCATGGTCCAGGTTCCAGATTGTCGTTGAGACTTTCCGTTTCTTGTCACCTTGTCCGACTGAAGGGTGTGGAATCGTGGAATCCGCTTTGTCGTTTGACCATGGCGGCTGAGCATAGCTTATCTACGGTACCAGTTCAGCCCGAGACTGCCTGCTACTGCTAACTCTTTACATTAAAGACACACTCTACTGCTGCGTCGTTGCCTGGTTGTTTGGCTGCTGTTGTGCCGTAGAAGAGGCGGAAGCCGCTGGCAGAGCACGCTCTGCCGAAAGTTGATCCAATCCGAGATCGTTCCAACCTAAATCTTCTCGTCTACGACGCTCCGCATTACTGGCCACGGTAGAAGAGTTCCCCGTAGGCGATACGACAATCGCATCAGAATCCAATTCACCCTCCTCGAGCAGTGGGGCAACGGCGGCTTCGTACTTGGCGACCGACACGTCGTCGTCCGGCAGTCTGGCGGATGCCCATTCATCATCAACAATATCCAGGACCGGTGGACGTCCAGCTGTACTAAAGGGACGGCGATGGCGAGTCGCGGCGGCGTAGTTACTGTCAGAAGGTTGCGGCATGGTTGATCCGTTGCCTTTTTGCCTTTTGTGCTTTTCTCTCTTTCGCCACGGTTCGGTCTTGCTTACGGTAACAGTGTCTTTTGGTGCACTGAATGTTTTGGATTCTGAATGCCCACTCTTAAGTTTAGTGCCGGTTGGTGTCAGAGAACAGAGAACAACCAATCCGGGACCCAAAAGATACCAAAGATCGAAGAACGAGCTCACAAATCGAACGACCTGGTCGAAAGAGAACTCCACGACCGCCTTGACCTTGACCATGATGCGCCTTACGCTCCTCGCTATTGCTTTGGCCTTCTTCACCGTGGGTAACGCCTTTACGGTTAACCCGTCTGTCCGTGTTGTAAGTTTTGTTATACTCTCAAGTCAACTCGTTTTCTTGCTTCTTGTCTACAGCAACCAACTCATCAAAACGCTTCTCATTCTCTCGCATGGAACAGGCACCCTCGGCCACTCGTCTCTCTCTCATGTCTCAGGAAGAAACTGCCCAACTCATTACCCACGTCACCGAATGCTCCGACGGCGAATGCTCTGTGGATGAGGTCGGTGACTTGATCAACGTCTTAAAACAACAACAAAAGGAACTCTTTGGCCGCGTCCAAGAGATTGACAAGATGAGTAGCGGACTTGTAATTGTAAATGCCAAGGACAATCGGAAGACGGACGAGGTCCGCGAAACGGTCCGTGCCATTTTCAGAATCTTTCAATTAGGATCAAAGGCTTCTGGTAACGACTACCCTTCTCTCTCCAAGCCTACTGGATACTCGGGCGAAGTCGGAAAGGGATCAACGACGGCATACGACGCCCTGGCTCCCAAAAAGTGGAAGGGATCTCCTTTAAAGATATAGTGAATCTACTCCCTATTGACATGACATTTAGTTCTTTGCAACCACTCTTAAAAATCTAATGAATGGACCTACTCTTCGAAAGCATCGAGTGAGGGTCAGTACTTGTCGTCAACTACTATGGTCTGCAGTTGGTTCTAGCTAGCTTTTATGAGACTTGAGTTAACTCACGCGAAAGAACGCAACACGATCGCAAGGCAGGGATCGTAAAAGCTTATTTGTCCGCAGGCTTCCACTTCTTGGGAGCAAGCGAGCTGTAGGCGTCCGTGGTCCCAATGTCGCCAGTATATCCCGACGGGACAAAGCCGCTGCGGCCTTTTTCGTCGTGGGAAAACACACGGAGCATGTCTCTAACCAAAGCGCGAACACTATCTGGCTCACGGTCCTCGTGCTCATTCAAATGCTGCAGATCCGCAATCATATTCATAATCTGATCAAGACGCTGCTGCAATACCTTCTTCTGTTCCTGGAGGTCAGACAAAAACTCAGTGACATCGTCTACCGAACATTCACCGTCAGCGCAGTCGGCAGCCGACTGCAAGACAGAGTCGGTCTCGGCCTCGGACATGATGATAAAGCGTGCGGTCGTAGACATGACAGGCTGTAAGGCAGGGGGTATGACAATGGTTAGTATTAATTGCTCAATACGGGTGAACTGGGTGTGATTGAAATCTTATTGTGGTGTCACTAAAATTGACGCCAATATTATCTTTCCCTGGAGCACAACGAGATCAAGTTTTCGGTGGCTTACCATGGGCCGGGCAAAGACAGGCATGGAAGCCTGGAAAGCACTGGCAGAAACAAGGATAATAGCAAGAGCAGTAAGTCGGAACATGGTGGAGAATAGAATGTGTCAACGTTCAGCAGATCTTTTGTGAAGCGAGTGAAAGTAAGGTGAAGTCGAATGAATGAATCGAATCCTTTTGCTTCTCCTACGACGTACGCACGGTTAAGAGAATGCTGAGGCGAACCCGCCATTCTGATTGATTCTGCGCATTCTTCCGCGCATCCGGTACTACTGTAACCTCTTGAGCTGTACTAGAGTACTGCAGACCTCCTACAGGGCACCTTTCTAGGGCACCTAGACTCCAGTTTCCAGAGGCCACTTCCTTCACAGGGCAACCTAGGAACGCTCAGAAATATGCCTATCCGTTTACAGGACTACCTAGGACAGCCAAATTTGCGGATCCTGTTCTCCACAGGAATCTAGGTAATACCTATGTAGCCGGCTACCTAGGTAGCTACCTAGAAAGCCGGGGTATTTCTTGCTAGATAATAGACTAAAGAGGGCGTATCGGTAGTAGTAGCTAGAGATATTCAATTGCAGTTATCGTCTTTCTTACTTGGTAGTCACTATTAAAAGTTGCTACTGGGCCATTCCCGAAATAAGTCGCCACACCAAATACCAGACCAAAATACCAAATCTAAAAATATACTTAAGGAAAATCTAGTTTTAGCTTTTACAAATTTGGTTGAGACTCGCTCAAATCATCAAATCTGACGAGGTGACTTTTTAGGTTGACGATTGATTAGGAGATTTGACGAGCGAACTATCTAACTAAACTTAGCTGCTTCCTGAAATACTGAAAGAGACGCTGGGTTAGGAAGGTACATCACGCTAGATGGCCTCCCACGAAGGGGGTTCAAGCTCTACCTAACCCCAGTCCCTTTCGGGAACAGAATCACTAGACGCCTGGGCCGCGTACACAAATTCCGGACAACAATCAATCACATACCGACCTCTGTCTCGAGAGGCCCCAGGACACGCGGACTCAGTACTGTATGATATTTAAGGTAGTCTACGGTTTCTAACGGTCTGTTGAAAGAGTACAACAGTAGTTTCGAATACAGTGGACTACGACTATACTACGTACATACGTAATTGATAATTGACAATTGACCTTACGGAACTAAATTACGACATGCATGACACGTACTGAATGAATAAGATAGTCTAGCTACGTACAGTACCTGTAACGAGAAAAGAAGACTTCTACAAGGCACAGAAATATTTGTCACAGCAATTGCAAGAAACTGTGCAGTCGACCTGCAATTCTTGCAGCGTTCCCGCGGTTCGTCCACGAAGACTACAAATTTCAGGCGATACTACACCAGTAAGCTGATTTCCTTCCAATAGCAACACCTCTACCAAGAAAGGAGGATTAACGAGAAAGTGCCCCAGTTAGCAAAGCAGTCGAGGGGCGAATCAACAAGCATAACAGGGTCAAGGAGTGCAAACGTACCAAGGCCCACCAAATTCTCGATGAGGACCGTCGGAAAAGCTCCAGTGAAAGCATTGTTCGAAAGGGAGATCTCTTTAATTGTACCATTCAGGAGTGCGAAATCCTCGGTAAGCGGGCCTCCGAAACTGGCGTTGTCGAGATACAGCTCCTCCAAACTTATCAGGCCAAAGACTTCGGGGGGAATCTCACCTCCCATATTCGTTCGACCCAAATCCAACACCTGGAGGCTCTGCATCTGGGAGATATCGGAAGGGATAGCGCCGACAAAGAAGTTGCGGTTCAGAATAACTTCTTCAAGAGCCGTCATGGAATACAACGAGAGGGGGATCTCACCGTCCAAACGATTGTTCTGTAGATCCAGCGTTTCTATAGACGAAACAAACGTGTGAGAGCCACTCAGCGTGGATGAAGCTTGACATAAAACAGTATCCAACTTACCTAGTTCGACCATGTTCCCGATATCTTCTGGGAGATTGCCTGCCACTTGATTCGAGTAAAGTTGAAGAATACGCAGCGGAAGACGCGTAAGAGAAGCAGGAATTGGACCACTGAACGAGTTGATACCGAGATTAAGAATCTTGAGCAATGGGTTATCGTCAGCAAACGTCAGAGGGATCGGCCCAGTCAATGCGTTGTTTTCGAGCGAGATCTCTTCCAACACGGGCATTCCAGAAAATATACCGGTAATTGGGCCTCCCAGTCGCTCTCCTGCTAAATTCCCTGAAAGATCGAGCAGAACCATTTCAGTCAAATGAGATATTTCAAAGGGAATAGTCCCCACAAGAGAGATATATACCCCCCCCAGTGCAGTAGTATCAGCAAAATTTATTTCATCAACAAAACCATTCTCATTACATTCGATCCGAAACCAAAAGCATTCATCAGACGAAGATAGCCAGCCCACCTTGGCGGTCGATTCTACACATCCAGGATCTGATTGACCACAGAATATCCAGTTGTCCCCTCCGACAGAGAAGTAAAAGACAGCCAAGGCATATCGCTGAATCAACTTTGGATCAGTGCACTCCAAAGGATTCTCTGCCAAGAAAAGATCCTTGCTAGATAACCAGCTGGCGGCTCGAAACTGCGGGGAGAGCCGATCGGAGAATACATCATCAGTAGCCGAGAGCGACGCGAGACAATCCGTGAATATTGACAACAGGGGTGATGTTGGCGACGGTGTTGGTGCCTCAGAAGGGGCGGCCGTGGGGGCAGGTGAGTCAGACTCAAGCGGAGAAGATCCATCGCTGACGACAATAGCAACGGGTAAAGCAATAGCCACGACAAGGAGGGCAAGCACAGCAAAACGGCAGCGAATTCGCTTTTGACGCTGACGTTCGACTTTCTCTTCTTCCTCTTCGCTCGTGATCACCTCTACTCCAAAGGCATCAACTACATTATCGGCGACAAAAGCTTCAATTCCATCGATAGCGTTCTCTGCAACGTCTTCGCTACCATAGCTAAGACCGGGATAGAGAGGACCTTCTGGGTCCATCAGAGGAGCAGCTGCTCGATCTCCTTCCTGGCTCGACGGCTCCATGAACTGCCCAACAGCCACTCCAGCCGACAAGCCAACTATCGGCGCCACCGCCGGGGAAACATGAGTTATATCAATAATCTGACTCTCTAGCTCACGCATCGAAGAAAATGCAGGATATTCCTCAATGGAAACGCCACTCGCGCAGGTGCTACTTTCGGTCGTAGCCGCAGCATATTCCGCTTCGACGACTTCTTTCATTTGTGACGACGCCCTTGGTGCAGTGACTCCTCCAACTGCGAAGCCGCCGCTGGCTCTACTTTTAGAGAGGACCTCTTGCTCGAGCTGCGACAACTCGCTTTGCACAACAGAGCTTTGAGATAACCTTCCTCCCGAGGCCTGACTTTTGGCAATGACATCTTGCTCAAAATGGCCAAGGCTGGACGCCCCCGCCTCGACAGACACGGCACTAGGATGACACGCATCGCCACCAGCAGGACCATTCTTTGCAGCTACGTCTCGCTCTAACTGACTCAAGGCTGCCGCTCCACCACTGATACCCGTTGTAGCTCTTGTCTTCGCAGCAGCCTCTTCTTGCATATGACTTAAAGAAGACGAGGAACCGCTACCACTACTGCCGGCCTTTGCAATAACGCCTTGCTCAAGCTGCGACAAAGAAGAAGCACCTGCCGTCAAAGCCGACGAGCCTCCAGCGACGGCTACAGCACCGGGACGAGCGGTAACTGTACCTCCCTTTGATTTTGCGGCAAATTTTTGTTCCAGTTGATTCAAAGCCGAGGCACCAGCCTCCTTCGTAAGTACAGCACCGGGTTGCGTTGACCGGGCTGCTCCTGCCCGCGATTTAGCCGCTACATCTTGTTCAAGCTGCGACAAAGCCGACGAGCCTCCACCGGCCGCTACAGCGCCGGGACGAGAAGCAACTGCACCTCCCTTTGATTTTGCGGCAACATCTTGTTCTAGCTGACTCAATGTTGATTCACAAGCTGTCGGCTCAGTCACGGCACCGGGTCTCGACGCTCCCGCGGCCCGTGTTTTGGCCGCAATGAGTTGTTCCAACTGCGACAGAGTGGAAGGGCCTCCTCCTCCTCCACTCACGGCCACGGCACCTGGACGGCTGGCACCTGTGCTCCCTTTTGATTTGGCGGCTATATCTTGCTCCAACTGACTCAAAGTCGATGCCCCGACTGGCACACGCGCTACTTTCTTGGGATCATCATCAGCCACTGTTGTCTCGGAATTAGGCGTTGTCGTCGTGGCGCAATCAGGTTTGGCTTTCTCCTTTTCTTCGTCCTTGCCATCACCGGCGCTTTTCTTTGGATCTTTGTCTTCGTGCATGACAGTACTGGATACCATCCAGAGGCTTGCAGTATCGACTGTGCTTCTTTTAGGAGCTGCAGGAGCGGAAGAGCTTAAAATGGTGAATGGGTCTTTTACTGCCACGACGACGTTGATGGATCAATCTTGCTTGCGCCACGAGGGGTGGAAAGTGGATACGATGTTGGCTTATCGCGGTCATAATAGGGATCACGGGGTCTTCCTCGCGCGTCTTTCCAGGCTCAAAACACCTCCATGATGACTGACGTATATATATATATCGAGCATAAAATATCTACATATGCAGGAGTATGTAGTTTGATAACACGTACGATACGTGCAGTATACGTACATCAGTTAAATCGGCAGCTCGGTCAAAGGTCAAAAGGGCATTCAACAATGGCGACCATCAAGTCCACTGTGGCGACGAGACCCATTATTGTCTATGCGATTGCAGGCTCCCAATTCGTATTCAAGGTTCTTGCTGCGATAAGCTCTAGAGATGTACCGCATTACGTCTACTTGGTGCCTATGGACACAAAAAAAGAAACGCGATCCTCCCAGCAGGAGGATCGCTACTGCCACAGCTAAAGGTTGGAGATGGCACCACGATGATATCGTGGCCGATAGTGAGGCTATCCTTCATTGGTTTGACGACAACATGCAAACCGGATTCTTTCCCAACAAACTTGCCAGTGAGCTCTCGATCCGCGCCAGCGACTCAATTGTTCCTGCGCTGGTGTGGTATTACAACTGGGTTGACAATACCGGATACAAAGCAAGTATGCGCCCGAGTATCGCAAAAGCAGCCGTGCCCCGTCTTATTCCCTATAAAGAGTCTCTTGTCGATCTGCTTATTTCTGCATAACGCAAGAGCTTTCGAGGAAAGGTGGCCAAAGCTCTAAAGGTCGAGGATTCCGTTCTGGACGATGAACCTCGTATGCGTGTAATGCTTGTCGACGAACTTAAGGTGTTTCAGTCTTATTTAGAAGAGTCCAAAGAAACACAACCTTTTCTCCTCCTAGGAGACAAGCCAACGGGTGCCGACTTGTACGCTCAACTCGAGCGACTCGTTGGTGGAGTTACGGCAAGCGACGTGCCCATTTCTCCAGCACTGAAAGACCTAAAAGACAATGGCTCGGGTCTGGAACGACTATGGGAGTGGCACGATATGATGCAGGAAGAGTATCCAGTCCAATTCAAAGGGAAAATACCTCCTCGTAGTATGCTGTAACCCGCACAAGCAGCGCATCCTGTGATGCTCTCTATGAATTGCAGAATGGATCTGGTGAGTAAGACAGTTCCTCTCGTTACATGTTTTT
>Ga0307981_1000524_pt1 | contig 37435 bp, 43 predicted proteins | sample OrgLakmetagen987_FD_201849 | JGI IMG/M metagenome (GOLD analysis project Ga0307981, IMG submission 201849) | Saline water microbial communities from Organic Lake, Antarctica - #987 | ecosystem: Environmental > Aquatic > Non-marine Saline and Alkaline > Saline | place: Antarctica: Organic Lake... | reverse complement strand
GTTCTTATCTTTTTACCATTTAATGAAAATTCAATCATGCTTGTTGCCTGTTTGATAATGCCAATTAAAGCGTAGTGACTAAAATTTCACGGCTAACATCCAGCGTAACATTACTATATTCGCCTGAATTAAGCATACCATGTTGAGTTAATTTTTCTATCAATCAATATCTGCTGCACCTAAATCGACATGAGATAAACGCGTTGGAAATTGCATCTTTTCGAAAAATTGCTCGGTCAATTCAATCCCACAATTAATACGTGACTCCTCATCACCTTTTGTCACATTCCAGATACGCTGGGCGTATTGCAATAATATTTCACGTTTAGCTTCCTTATTTACTTTCATTACAGTAGGTAACACTATTGATAAAGTGCGGGTGATAAAGTGCGGGCGTGGTCAATGCCGTGAGTACCCGTTAGTTCATGATCAATCATATGAGTTGTTCAATCTGTGGCAAACCCGCTCCCATTATGCCATTAAGGGCCATTGTCGCTGCCCACATAATATTGCCGCGAACTTCTATGTCTTTAGACGTTTCAGGCGCCAGTGGTTTTGGTCCTTCTTCGATTAAGGTAAGGAGTAGTCCCTCAGCAAAACGATCTTGCACCTTAGCGTTTACGCTTTAGGCAAGGTACTGCTCCATGGTGTGAACAAATGCATCCAATGCACCCGTGTTCGACTCAGAACCTGTTGCTGGTAGCGCAAGTAAGCAAGAGGCAAAGCCTTGTGAATGCGCGCCTGCTTGCTTACGATGTCCCAAGGGTCTTCACCTTCGAACAACGCCACAGCAGCAATAAATTTGCAGTCGTCAACAACCGAGCCACCGCCAACCGCTAGAATAAAGTCGATATTATCCCTAAAAAAAGTACAGGGATTTTAATCTAAACTAATGCTGCAAGTAATTTTTTCGCAGCCAATTCTGAGCTTTGAGGATTTTGACCTGTTATTACTAAGCCATCCTGAATCGCAAATACATTCCAATCAGCTACTTTTTGATATTTGCCACCGCGCTTAATTAATTCATCTTCTAATAAGAAAGGGACAATATCTGTTAGCTGCACGGCATCTTCTTCACTATTAGTGAAACCCGTTACCGCTTTGTCTTTAACCACGTATTCGCCCGCAGCATCTTTGATATTCAAAAATGCAGCTGTTGCATGACAAACTGCGGCGACTGGTTTGTTGGCAGCTAGGAAGCTTTCAATCAATGAAATTGAAACCACGTTGTCAGTAAGGTCCCATAATGGCCCGTGACCACCAGGGTAGAAAACAGCATCATAGTCTGACGCCTCAACATCAGCCAGCTTTGTTGTCTTAGCCATTAATGCTTGGACTTGGTTATCAACGTCATAGCGCTTGGTTGACGGCGTTTGAAAATCTGCTAATTCACTTTTTGGATCAATGGGTGGCTGGCCACCTGCCGGCGAAACTACAGTGACTTTTAAGCCCGCATCGATAAAAGCATAATAAGGCGCGGCAAATTCTTCGACCCAAAAACCTGTTTTTTCCCCGCTATTGCCTAGCTCAGCATGGGAAGTTAACACCATTAATATGTGCTTAGCTGTTGCTTGTGTATTCATCATCTTTCTCGCATCTGTTTTAATGTGAGTACATTGTATATTTTTATATGATTTCTAACAATACCAAGAAAATGGATAACATTGTTCTAAAAGTTAATACAATCTTTGCTATGATGGCGTATGAATTTATATTTTGAACAACTCAAAAGCATGGTGGTCTTTGCTCAGGTCGTTGAGCAGGGTAACTTAACCGCCGCGGCAAAACATATTGGCTTATCCCGAGCGGTTGTCAGCTACCACATTAAAAAACTGGAATCTGAGCTTGGAGTGAAATTACTTAACCGCACTACACGCTCAATTGCGTTAACCGAAGCTGGGGCTGAGTATTATCAGTCTTGCCGCGTCATCGCCGAGCGAGCCATCACTGCTAACCAGCAAATAGAGAATATTAAAAACGAACCCGAGGGCCTATTGAAGATCACCTGCCCTGTCAACGTGGGTTTGCAGATGGTGGTGCCTGCATTAAATCACTTTCGCAGCTTGTATCCCAAAATTGACCTCGATGTAATGCTCACCGACGAGGTCGTTAATATCATGCAAGAGGGCATCGATCTCGCAATTCGAGGCGCGCCACTGCCTGATTCTGGCCTACAAGCCAGTCACCTTTCTACATTAGCGACCTGCTTATGTGGAGCCCCAGATTATTTCAAAAGGCGAGGTCGCCCAGCTACCCCCGCAGATTTAGAAGAGCATGAGTGGGTAGTGTATCAAATGACTTCACCAGCCATCGAACTGACGAAAGGCGGCCATGTATATAGTGTGTTGGTTAAAGGTGGTATTAGCACTAACAACGCGGCGGCACGAACTGCTTTTCTGGAGGGCGGTCATGGCTTAGGCCGAATCCCGGTATACGACGCATGGCCCAAAATTCAAGCCGGCACGTTGGTAGCCGTATTAGATGACTACAAGTTAAAAGACATTGACATATATGGCGTCTTTCCTCCTGGCAGTGCAGCCTCAAAAAAATTAAGGCTGTTACTTGATTATTTAAAAGAGTATTTCATTAAAATCGACCGCCAAACACAAAACCCGATGGCTAACATAAGGCGCTAAAATTGGCGCTACCACGAATTTTAGCGTGCCTCTGTAGACAATTAGTCATTAAGCGCAATTAAGCGCTACTGCGGGTTTAACTTGTTGACTAGTCGCTTCTCAGCGGCCGCTGAGCTTGCGGGGTTTTGCCCGGTAATAATTAGTCCATCTTCAACTGCAAATGAGCCCCAGTCATCGCCTTTTTGGTAAACGCCACCTTTTGCTTGTGCTGTAGCATCCTGATCGAATTTTCTTGTATCGTCAGTTTGAAAATCAGCTAACTCACTTTTGGGGTCGATAGGTGGTTGCCCGCCTAATGGGCTTGCTAAAACAACATTAAAGTCGGCATCCTTACAAAACGTAGTAGGGTGCAGCCAATTCTTCAACTCATAAACTTGTTTTTTCGCCTGTGTTACCTAATTTATCATTGTTGGTAATCAAACATGCTATTTGGGCATAGTCCGATGCGCCGCTCCTGCACTCTAGGGTAAAGTCGAATAGACATCGAACATGATCTAGCAAAAAATATTGAGTAGTCTTGATTAATTAGACTATTATGTAGTTAAGTTGTCAAAATGAGGTTAAAAAGCGGTTTTTCAATTCTAAAATGACTTGTGACAAAGGAAGTATCTATGCATCAACGTAATAAAATAATATTTATTTTTTCCATAATCAGTATGTTAATTGCTAGCTCAGCCAGCATTCACGCCCACGAACACAAGCAGGCGAAAGAAAAAGTGGCTGTCGAAAATGCCTGGGCGCGAGCGACGTTTGCCTTAGCAAAAACAGGTGCCGTTTATTTGAGTATAGATAATCAAAGTAAAAACGACTTAACACTTCTAGCCGTTAGCGTCGACTCTGCTGTTGCGAGTGAGGCTCAATTGCATGAAACCTTAATGCAAGAAGAAATGATGATGATGCGCGAGGCCCAAAACGGATTTGAAATTCCTGCAGGCACAAGCCTTGAATTTTCGCCCGGTGGGAAGCACATAATGTTAATGGGGCTTGAGAAACCCCTCGAGACAGACGAGCAATTTATATTGTCTTTGATATTTGAAAATAACAAAGTTGTAAGGGTTCCTATTGAAGTAAAAGATGCTCGATAAATATCAACGAATGTGGAGAAAATTAAATGAGTCAAATAGATATTGGTATAAGCGAAGTTAGCAGACAAGAAATAGCCTACGGCTTAAACAAGCTGTTGGCCGATTCATATACGCTATACCTGCAAACGCATAACTTTCATTGGAATGTAACAGGTCCACAATTTCGTGAACTACATTTGATGTTTGAAGAACATTATACCGAGCTTGCACTTGCGGTGGATGAAATAGCTGAGCGAATCAGAACCTTAGGTTTTGCTGCACCAGCAACCTACAGCGCTTTTGCTGAACTTAGCAGTGTCAAAGAGGTGGATGGCGTGCCTGAAGCTACTGAGATGGTTAATATTTTGATGCAAGCACATGAAACAGTAGTTCGTACTGCTCGAGGAGTGTTAAAAATTGCTCAGCAGGCTGATGACGAATCCAGTGCATCTTTAATTGGCGATCGCATGCGCGCGCATGAAAAAACAGCGTGGATGTTGCGAGCCACACTATAAAAAAACAGATAAAAATTAATTGAAATTGTCGATCATAGTAAACTGTTAGCGAATCAATTGTGTGCATGGAAATGAGGCGATTGAAATCGTTTTTCGGCTTGTTCTGCACGACTTAAAACGAGATAATACTTATGATCAAAACGCTTATTGCCGCAACCATTCTTACCACTTTGTCGACGTCTACCATTGCAACTGAAATAAAAGTTGAAGAGCTTGCTAGTGGATTAAAAAACCCTTGGAGTATTGCTTTCATGAATAATGGCGATGCGTTGGTCACTGAGCGCGCTGGTGGTTTACGCCTACTTTCAAAGAGTGGTGAGCTGAGTCCTGCAATAAGCGGTTTACCTGAATCCGCAGTATTTGGACAAGGGGGAATGTTGGGCGTAACTATGCATCCAGACTTTGATGATAACAAGTGGGTTTATGTTTGCATGTCTGTTGCTAATGGCAAAGAAGGAGGCAAAGAAAGAGGCAGTGAAGTTCATCGTGGCAAGCTAGTCGGCAACACACTGGAAGATTTACAAGAGATTTTTGTCGCTAAACCTAAACTCGATAGCGCTCATCATTTTGGTTGCAGATTAGTTTTTGATAACGATAAAAAGTTATTCATTTCCTTGGGTGACCGGACTAAGCAAGATCAAGCGCAATTAACCAGCAATCATATTGGGGTAGTGGTAAGAGTGAATGATGATGGCTCTGTGCCAAGCGACAACCCATTCATAGACGGCCAGGCGCCAGAGATTTTCAGCTATGGTCATCGTAATGTGCAAGGCATGGCACTACATCCTGTCAGTGGCCAAATTTGGACACATGAACATGGGCCCAAAGGCGGTGATGAAGTTAATATTCTAGCCAAAGGTGCTAACTACGGTTGGCCTAAAATTACTTACGGGGTAAATTACAACGGCACTTCAATCACCGATAAAACTGAGATGGATGGCATGCTTCAGCCGCTCACTTACTGGGTACCTTCTATTGCTCCAAGCGGAATGGCATTTTACACGGGTGATGAGTTTCCTGAGTGGAAAGGTAACTTGCTGGTCGGTTCCTTAAAGTTTAGATACCTTAATAGAATGCATATGGACGGCGAAAAAGTGGTCAAGCAGGAAGAACTACTTAAAGATCGCAACGACCGCATTCGCGATGTAAAGCAGGCGCCAGATGGCAGTATTTATCTGCTCACTGATGATGTCAATGGTAAAGTATTAAGGTTAACAAAGGGCTAAATTTAACTTCGTAAACCAAACAAACGGCTAGTTTTGAGCGCTAGCCGTGCTTTCTTAAAACCATTCTAAAATACCTTAAGTTCCCAAAAACTGTCTAATTCTTTAACGAGACCTTGCCAGTTAAGATGTCCTTAAACATAAGCCAATCGCCCATTAAGCTATACAATGGATACTGAAATGTAGCGGGCTTGTTATGTTCATAGAAAAAGTGGCCCACCCATGCAAACCCATATCCAATGACGGGCATAAGCCAAAGTAATAGCAACTGGTTCGTGATTAGCGCAAAGGCAATAAGTAATAGTACAAGCCAAGATCCAATGAAATGTAACAAACGGCAGGTACTGTTTGCATGTTCTGATAAGTAATAAGGATAAAAATCACTAAAGCTTGTATATTTTTGTTCCATCTCGGACAACCTCCCTTGCGCTAATGTTAATGGATATTAGCACATCATTGCGAAGAAACAATTGGGTTCTGTATACTCTAAACAGGTTGCTTTCTATGAATAAAACCCAATACTCTCTATTATTCAAAAAAAACAAGAAAACAAAGTTATGTTGCCAGAAGTAAATGCAAGTCAGATTGATATAACATTAGAGAACTTCCAACAAGTTATTTTGGAAGAGTCAAAAACCAAGGTGGTGATGATTCAGTTTTGGGCGCCATGGAGTGAACCATGCACGGAACTAGCACCAGTTCTTCAGTGTATCGCTGCAGAATATCAACGTGATTTATTGTTCGCTCGGGTAAATTGCGACGAACAACAGGAAATTGCGGGTCAATTCGGCGTAAAAGGTCTGCCCACGGTTATTCTTGTTAAAGACGGCCAACCCTTAGATGGGTTTGCGGGCCCCCAAGAAGAAAAGCAAATTCGTGAAATGTTGGATAAACATCTACCTAAAGAAGAAGATGGTTTATTGCAATCGGCAATGGAATTAGTTTTGCAGGGCAACTACCACGACGCGTTTAGTTTTGCCAAGCAAGCGCTGGAATTGAACAGTGAACGTGCGGATATTCGCTTAATGATGGCTGATTGTTATGTTGAAGTGGGCCAAGTGGAACTCGCTAAAAAATTAGTAGAGCAAGTGAAGTTAGTAGACCAAGACGGCCAGTATCAGGCTATTGTTGGTAAAATCCAACTGGCGGAACAAGCGGCTGATTCGCCGGAAATACAACAGTTGCAAACTGAACTTGAAGCTGATCCACAAAACATGAAGCTCAAAGTCAGCCTAGCAGTGCAACTGCATCAAGGGCATCGCACCGAGGAAGCCTTAATATTGTTATTATCCGTGTTAAGACAAGAATTAGATTTTGGCGATGCGAAAAAAATTACATTGGATATGATCAACGCACTTCCCGATGGCGACCCACTGAAGTCACAATATCGCCGTAAAATTTACAGCTTGCTGTATTAGGCACGATGTTTAAATGTTAGATAGTATTCTTTTAGCTATTTGTTTTGTATTAGTTGTAGAAGGATTAATGCCTTTGCTAATGCCAGATAAATGGAAACAGTTTTTGATGCAAATGGCGTTATTGCCCAGTCAATCTTTGCGTCGAATGGGTGGTATTTTGGTGGTTATCGGTGCTGTAAGTGCTTATTTCTTAATAATGAATACATAAATAGCAAATATGGGGTGATTTTTACCTTACATTTTTGCTAATATCTCCGCCTAATTTTCTGAAATATACCTCTCATGGCTAAAAATGTTGTAGTACTCGGCACCCAATGGGGTGACGAAGGAAAGGGTAAGGTCGTTGACCTTCTGACTGAGAAAGCTTCTTTTGTTGTGCGCTACCAAGGCGGACATAATGCGGGACATACGCTGGTTATTGATGGTGAAAAAACCGTACTTCACTTAATTCCCTCAGGTATCTTGCGTGAGAACGTCAAGTGCGTGATTGGAAATGGCGTGGTTTTAAGCCCCGAAGCATTGCTAACAGAAATGGCGATGCTAGAAGAGCGCGGTGTGCCGGTAAAAGAACGCTTGGTGATCAGTGAAGCTTGCCCATTAATTTTGCCTTGTCACATTGCATTAGACATAGCAAGAGAAAAAGCGCGTGGTAACAAAGCCATAGGAACTACTGGGCGCGGTATTGGCCCAGCCTACGAAGATAAAGTATCGCGCCGCGGTTTGCGGGTTGGCGATCTCTTCAACCCAGCAGACTTCGCTATTAAGTTAAAAGAAGTACTCAGCTATCACAACTTTATGCTCACTGAATATTACAAAGTCGACGCGGTTGATTACGATACTGTTCTAAAGCAAACGCTTTCGGTTGCTGATTTATTAAAATCGATGGTAGTGGACGTGACTGACTTGCTCGAAACGGCAAGACAAAACAATCAGTCGATCATGTTTGAGGGTGCGCAGGGTACGTTGCTTGATATTGACCACGGTACCTACCCATATGTAACTTCTTCAAATACAACCGTCGGTGGTGTTTGCACTGGCGCAGGTTTTGGTCCGCTCAATCTCGACTATGTGTTGGGTATAGTAAAAGCTTACACTACTCGTGTTGGTTCGGGTCCTTTTCCGACAGAGTTAGATTGTGAAGTTGGCCAGCATCTTGGTGTTAAAGGCCATGAGTTTGGCGCGACTACCGGGCGTAAACGTCGTACCGGCTGGTTTGACGCGGTTGCAATGCGACGCGCAGTTCAATTAAATTCTATTTCTGGTTTATGCCTGACTAAGCTTGATGTTTTAGATGGTCTAGAAACATTACGTATTTGCATCGGTTATAAAGATGCAGTCGGCAACGTTAGTAAAATACCACCACTAGCAGCAGAAGGTTATGATTTGGTCACTCCCGTTTATGAAGACGTTCCTGGTTGGTCCGATAGTACCTATGGCGTAACAACTTATGCCGGTCTTCCTGTTGCTGCTCAAAACTACGTTAAACGTCTTGAAGAGCTGACTGGTGTCGCGATTGATATTATTTCAACCGGTCCTGACCGCAAACACACAATGGTCTTGCGCAGTCCATTCGATGCGTAATCCATTTGGGCAGGAAAGCGCACAAGTAATGCACTAATTCAGTCAATAAGATGATAAAAATGCTGACACTTTATCGGCATTGTTTTTGACTAGCGATTTGTCTATTGATTTGAATATTAAAGAGTGCAAGAGCGATCGATTAAATTGCGCGTAAACAGGTGTCTATTATTCGCTTTACTGAATGCCTTTGCTACGCTATATATAGATCTTATAATTATTACGAGTGTATTGAATGCAAAAAGTCTCAGCAACTGTTCACCAAGCTAATTTTTCGTCTCACAGTGAGACTAATATCGATGAGTTAAAACGCACTTTCGCCACAGGCCGAACCAAGCCTTATCAGTGGCGAATTGAGCAATTAACTGCATTAAAGCAACTGATTGAAGAGAATAGTAATGCAATTATTTTGGCATTGCACACCGATTTAGGCAAATCCGAGACGGAATCGTGGTTAACTGAGATTGGTTATTCAATTGCCGATATCAAAGGGAATTTAAAACAACTCAAGTCTTGGATGAAGCCAATAAAAATAAGCACGCCAATGATCACGCAACCAGGGAAAAGTTATACTATCAGCGAACCACTGGGCGTCGCATTAATTATTGGTGCGTGGAATTATCCTTTTCAATTAGTTATTACGCCGCTAGTCGCTGCTATTGCGGCCGGTAATTGCGCGGTTATTAAACCCTCAGAGTTATCTGAGGCAACATCAGCACTGCTTGCGAAACTTGTGCCCAAGTATCTTAATAATGCGGCCTTTAAAGTAATTGAAGGTGGTAAAGACGAAACCACAGAGTTGTTAGCGCAGCCCTTCGACAAATATTTCTACACCGGTGGGGAGCAAGTCGGTCGTATTGTTATGGCGGCTGCGGTTCAGCACTTAGCACCAGTAACATTGGAACTTGGCGGCAAGAGTCCCTGTGTGGTTGATGGCGAGACGAACCTAGATGTGACTGTTAGACGCATTGTGTGGGGTAAGTGGATGAATGCAGGGCAAACTTGTGTTGCACCCGACTATATTCTGATTGAAGAAGAATACCTCGCCGATTTCAGTCAGCGTTTGATTGCCGAGATTAAAAAGCAATATGGTAAAGATCCCTCACAAAATACAGATTACGGGCGAATAATTAACCAGCGACATTGCTCGCGTCTAATTACTTACTTAGAGGGTGAGAATGTCATTCATGGCGGTAAACACAATCTAGATAATAAATTTATTGAGCCTACAGTTGTTATTCAACCTGCCGCTAGTTCCGCATTAATGCAGGAAGAGATATTCGGTCCAATTTTGCCGATTATTACCTTTAAAAGTAAGCTACAAATACTCGACTTTATTACCACCAAACCGAAACCACTGGCAGCTTATGTATTTACTTCTAATGCTAAATTTGAAGCTGAATTTATTCAGCGAGTTAGTGCTGGGTCGATATGTATCAACGACACAAATATTTTCTTAGTAAATCACGATCTGCCGTTTGGTGGTGTCGGTACAAGTGGGATGGGGCAATATCACGGTAAATGTGGATTTGATACTTTTAGTCATACAAAGTCTGTTATGAAACGCAGTTTTAAGCTTGATGCAGCCATACGATATGCACCTTTTAGTAAGTTTAAGCTGATGTTACTCAAAAAGTTTTAATAGGATAAAGATATGCCTGCTCCTTTTCATTTAGCCATTGCCGTGACAAATCTAGCTCAAGCAGATGCATTTTACGGTGCGCTTATGGGCTGCGAGCGAGGGCGCAGTTCTGAACAATGGATAGACTGGAATTTTTTTGGTCACCAACTAGTTACCCATCTTGTTGCTACAATGCCGATATTGCCAGAACCAAACGAAGTAGACTCGAAAGCTGTCCCAGTTCCCCATTTTGGTGTTGTTTTGAGTATGAGTGAATGGAAAGCGCTTGCCCAAAAGTTGGTGGTTGCTAAGCACGCTTTTGTGATTGAACCCTGCATTCGATTTGAAGGAAAAGTAGGCGAGCAAGGAACCTTCTTTTTACTCGACCCTGCCGGAAATGCGCTTGAGTTCAAAAGTTTTGCAGACGATTCTCAGTTATTTGCGAAATAGTGTGTAAAAAATGCCTTATGTAAATATTAGAAGCGTATTTGCAAGCTCAATAATACATAAGCGACAATACAGGCTAAAAAAGAACAAGAATAACTTCCATTTCCCCAGATAATAACAGCGATAGCTATGACGGGCGAGAGGTAAGCTAATGCATAAATTCTTTCTTAGTTTTTATCTTGAAGTTGATTTTGTGCTTCGAATTCGATGAGTGCTTCATAAATCATGCTAATGATACTGACATACTTTCCAGTTTCAAAAGTGTCTGTTGCCAATTCAAAGTTGTCTTCAATTGCGGTCACTTTCGAATGGCGCTTATTAGTTAATAAAATAATCGCTAAATCATAGACGGGGTCAATAACAATAGCGGTACCAGTCCAACTAGTTTGCCCATATGCTGAAGCGCTAGCATACGGTCCAAAAAGCGTTTGTTGGTCTTTGTCATTAGCCAACTGCCACCCTAAGCCAATACTATTAGATTGACCTGCAGGACTTAAAAATCGCGCCATGGTGGCCTGGCTAAACAGTTTTACATCACCATAGCCGCCGCCATTCAACATCATTTGACTGAGTATGGCCAAGTCGTCGGTATTTGAAAAAAGTCCTGCATGGCCTGACACCCCCTGCATTGAATAGAAGGCATTTTCATCATGAACTTCCCCTTGCAGCACATACTCTCTCATATTCGGAAAGTCGATGTGAGCTCCCCGGGTATTACCGAAAATTTCCGTGGCAGCAAATTTATCCGCAGTGAAGCCTGCTTTGAGTGGATTGAACAAAGTATTTTTAAGACCAAGCGGTGCGTATATTTTATCTTGGCTGTACTGGTCCAATTGCATCCCAGTCACTCGCTCTGCCAAAAGACCGAGTAACATGAAATTAGTTTCACTATATTGTTGTGTGGCACCAATAACCGATTCTAAAGGCAATGCAGTAAGCAATAAGCGACTTGTTTTTAGTTTATTTTGAGAATAAAAATAGTCACCATACTTATTATCGGGACGATAAAAGTCGAGTTCATCAGAGTAACCCGATCTCTGTGAAAGCAAATCTTTGACTAAAATCATGTCTCGCCCATTACCACGATATTCAGGTATATAGTGCTGAACGGGTCTAAAGATATCTATTTTACCTGCATTCACTAATTGCATGATCGCTAAGCTGGTGGTAAATACTTTTGTATTCGAAGCAAGGTCAAACATATGCTCCGACGTCATTGGTTCAAAATGCGCTAACAATTCGCCCCGATCATCATATTTTTTGGCATAACCATAGCTCGTCCTCTTAATTATTTTGCCTTTGTATACAACCGCAATAGTCGCACCAGGGAAGCCCGCTCTTACCTCGTCTCTAATAAACCGGTCAACAGACCGGAACAGCGATTTATAAGGCGCAACGTCATAAGCAAGTGTCGGATACGGAATACTAATTGCTATGCTCGAGTCTTGTGGAAGTACATTCTCAACTCGTAGGCTATTGAGTCCATTGACCGTGCGTTTGTGCAAAGAGACTCGATTGCGCTTGGATTGCTCAAAGGTGGCTAAATTCAGTTTCTGGCCATTAATATATACGTCAGCAGAGCTTGCGTTATCGGTTTCAATAATGAGCTCTCCTCGTCCTTCATAAGCAACAAATTTAGCTCTGTTGTGCACTTTATCGGTGCTTTGATATTGTAATTCTGGAAATACTTTAGAAAGCTGAGACTGCTGTGTATTCGCAACCACTTGTTGTTGATTTATTTGCGCTGTTAATACCTCAGATTGATAACTTTTATGCAATTGTTGGTAACTGGTTGGGAAGTACTTTTCCAGTAAGGAAAATACTGCAGCAGCGGTCTGATTATCCAGCTCGCCAGTGACTTTCCAAGGCACAAAATGCATTTGAAACGCGGCTAAAGTGTCGATGGTCTGTTGATCCATCCTGCCGCTGACGACCAAATCATAGCCATAAGCACTAAGTGCTTTTTGAACCAGCGCTAAGCTAGGTAAGTTTTGATTAAAGGCTAGCCAATGACGGCTTAAATTTTGGTTGTCATACCAAGCGCCAATTCCTTCTTTGTATAATCTATACCAAGGGAATTTGGGACCCGGATCATTTTTTCTTGAAGGAGCAATATCCGAATGGCCGACAACAGCAGTAGGTTCGATGTCTGGATTTCTTGCAAGTATCTCTTTACTCAATTTGATCAATAATTGTATTTGTTTTTCTTCAAACTCGGGGTAAACACATAAGTCTCGATTTTTTTCAGCACCCCTAATTTGCGGAATAACAGCGGCCAATGAAGCATCCGCGGGATTGTCTTGTTGGCAAAAAGGCATGTTAACAACTTCTATACCAATACTGTGATCGTTGATCCCTGAGCGACCCTGCCAATAGCTAATGCCAGCATGCCAAGCCCGCTTATTTTCATCCACTAATTGAAATACCTTGATGTCTTTATACGGATAGCTTGGATCATCCGCTTTAGGAATTAAATAATGTGAGCTGACACTGCCTTCTGCTACCAATGCAGCAACCGACTCTTGATAATTCACCGCGGTGAAATGCATGACTAAGGACTTAACTCGATAGCTGTAGTTCTTGGACGCCATGCTTTGAATATCTGACATACTCGAACAGCTCACGAGAAAAACAGCACTAGCGAAAATTAAAGACTGACCTAGCCTTGTCCAATTTGGCATTCTTTTTCCTTTACAAAAGTATTGGTTTTACATGGTTAGAATCTGTTGACTTGGGTTTATCAAACTGTATTTTAAGTGTAAGCATAGCAAGTCATTGTGTTGCATAAAATAGACACATCAATGATTTTCATTGCCCAACATTACTTTGTATTGGTTAAATCTAGCAAGGCAAGGTGCACAAGACAACGGTATAATGTCATAAAACTGTTGAGTGTTTTATGCTACTAGGTGATTGCCCACTTTATATTCATAAAGAGCGCTAATATAAAGCAATGATGTCTTACTCTAAACGGGTTTTTAAAGTAATTCTATTAGTGAAGTGTATTGCTACTGTGTTTGGTTTTTAGCTTAGAGCGATAATATCTCACCCATTACAAAAGCAAATATACGTTCACCTTCTTTGCACAAGAAGCCGGCAGGCGTCACGCCTTTCATCATTTTTTTATCATCATGCCAATACTTGGGATTTTCGATAACAATATAATCCGAGTGATTTTCTATTAAGTTGATGTTGCCTACAAAGTGGCTATAGCCTTTTTTGAGTAACTCAATATAGCTTTCATTAGTTAAATACAATTCTTCACTCAATAAATATGACTGCCCCGGATCGTATGTATAGCCCAATCCTTGAAAAGTATTCAGTCCATATTGTTGATGTAAGTCGCCAATATCAGCAACCAAGGTAAGAGGTGAGAAACGAGACTGTTTGCGTATAGCAATATCCGTTGTGTAGGAATTGCCTGCAAAACCTAAATCTTTTATCAGTAAATCGCAAAGTTTATTTTCTTGATTTTCAGGGATTTGCCAATATTTAATCTCAAGCTCTTTTAGTTTTTCATCGGTCGTCCAATGTAGCTGTTCGCAAAGCATATTTAATGCGTGCAGCAACACAGATACATTCATCGTTCTCGCAACCTGACGGTATTGGTCATTTGGGTAGTGGCCCGATTCAATTAATATTGTGCTTATACCACGTCCAGCAATCTGATCACCGAATGAGCGAGCAGAGAACTCATCATCATAGCGAGCAATACCTGCTGGTAGTAAAGCGTTGGCATGCACTTGCATGAGAGCAGCCAACACCATTGCTTTTCGGCGAGCAGGGTTAATTGTTTTTTGAGCATCAAATGCAGGAGCTAGAAAAGCCAAAGTGGATGACTTGCCATGAGCACCACAACGAAAGTAATCATTTTGGTCATGCAGGTTAAAAGCAAAGTCAGGTTGAATTTTTTCGACGATTGCATTTAGTGCTCTACCTTCGGGTGTTTGCAGCGCCAATGCATCTCGATTGATATCGATACCTTGGGCATTTTCCCGGGTACCGGCAGCTGCGCCATCAGGATTAAGCATAGGAACGATGTGTATTGTTAGCAGGCTATGCCAGTTTGTGTTCAACGAAGTGCTCAGCTTTGCAGTAAAAAGTTGAATCATATCTAATACTGCCGCAGTCGCGGTTGACTCGTCGCCATGCATTTGGGTCCACAGAAGCACTTTTTTGGGACCATTGCCCATACTTAGACAACTGATAGGCAAGCCACAAAAAGACTGCCCAATAATAATTTTAGTCACACCATCACGAGTAGCGAAATCATCGATTATTGCATCGATATGTTCAGGCATTAATTGCTGTTTATCGAGATTAGCTACACGATTTTCATACAGCGCGTTCAGTTCGTTGGATAAAAGTATGTCCATCAATAAACCATCAGTTCATGCAGTGATGCTGTATTATAGTGTTTTTATTAAGCTTTATACAGCTGAAATGATGATAAAAAAATATGAATTTACATTATTGTCTGATTTACCCTAGGTACTTATCTGCACCGCGGTAAGTGACAGTTTATCAGCGGCACTTCAACATTTCATACCTTTGATTAGGATTCGTAGATAGAAAAAATAATAATGCCGGTTTTTCGATCCTTGCTGTCTGCGACAAACTCACCGTCTTCTTTGCTCCTATAACATCGTGTTCGGCTGCGAATAGCGTGACAATGTCGACATTGTTGTGTAATAACGCACCGATTGAATGCTACTCTTATGCCCTTCTTATGCCCCTCACTTTTGCTTAACAATAAGGTCTATTTTTTTCCTTTTAAAGTGGCTTATTCAATACAGTTATTCCTCGTGAGTTTCGACTAACTAGCGTTTAAGGCTCTACATAAAAAACCATCGTTGCTTTTCAATAAGTTTTCACATGTAATTATGTCGCTGTTTGTGAGCATTTTGAGTATCGCTAGTTTTGAATTATTCTTTGAAATTGACAATGCATCGACCACAGTTTGCTCACCGCACTCTGTTGCCTGCATGACGATATGGATTGCTCTCGCTAGCAATTTTCCATTCGTCGCATTCACATTGACCATTAAATTTTTATAATTTTTGCCTAATTTAATCATGCTAACAGCGCTTAACACCTTCTGAAGGGATGTGACTTAACTTGTTTAGTATGTGCTGTGTTTTACTCATAGTTTGGTCTTTATTGAATTATTATTGCCAAGTAAACACACCGTCGTAGCAACAAATGTAGCGATCACTAATTGCCAAGAAAATCCTAAGCTAAATTGATATGTATCAGGAAGATATAAATCCATTATGTAAGGCTGCATTAGCACCGGAATAAGGAAGCCAACGATCAATGCCGCCAAAATCGATAGCGCAGAACCTCGGTTACTGAACAAAGCAGTGAAATAAACACCCAGCAAACCACTGTATGAGAAAATCATGACACTTAGCGCAAACGCCAATAGTGGCATGTCGCTATATTGTTGCCAGTAAAAGCATAATGCAGCCATTATACTCAAGGCAATTGCAACAATAATCATGCTGATTCTACCTGCTTTTACCATCTGTTTTTCTGAAAGTGTTTTACCTTTATTGAGTAATATTCCGCGATAAATATCCTGCACTGCAACTGAAGACATCGAATTAAGTCCAGAATTAAGGGTGGACAACGCCGCTGCAATAATACCAATGGTCACTACTGCTTTGATTCCATTGGGTAAGTCAGTGAGCACGTAATACATAAAGATCGTTACCGTTTGACCCACAAATTTCGGAGTAGGTACATCACCATTTGCTACGCTTTGGCTCATTAAGTCAGGGCGTTGGTAATAAATATACAGCAACATACCGATAACCACAAAAATCAACACAACGGGGATGCCCATCAATATTGAAGAAGTAAGTGCCTTGGTAGCTTCTTTCGCGTCTTTACAGGTTAACATGCGCTGCGTGACGTCTTGATCCATGCCAAATGCAGCGATATTTAACAATACAAAACCGGTAATAATAGACCAAAACCCGAAAACGCCTGACGGCGAAAAATCCAATGAGAAATCAAGAACAGTCAGCTTAGATTGAGAACCATCGATTGGTGATTGTAATGCGTTGATAATAGTACTGAAATCACTTGGAATACTATACAGTAGGTAGCCCAGCACTAACACAGCGGCAGATATATAAACAATACATTGAATAACATCGCTATAAATAATGGTGCGAATACCACCGTAAACTGTGTATAGAAGGCCAACAGTAGCAATTAATGCAATTGAAATTATGACACTGGATGCGTCGATGTCACCGAATAATATCATTGCAATGGCTATTGCTGCCATATACAGTCTAGCCCCGCTTGCAAATAAGCGGCCCACTAAATATACCGTTCCTGCTTGGTATTTTGCTTGTTCGCCAAAACGTTGGGCTAATAGTTCATATACCGTAAAGACTTTGAACTTATAAAATTTAGGCAATAAAAAAGTGGCTACAAAAAATGCAGCAATAAAACCAGCAATATTGGTTGCTAAGTAAGTTAGGTCTCCTCGATAACCTTGGTCAGGCCCGCCAAGAAACGTGGCAGCACTTTGCGAAGTGGCTAATACTGAGATAGCGACTACCCACATTGGCATAGACTTTCCGCCAAGAAAATAATCATTTGAGGTAGAAGCTTGGCTATTATATATCCAACCACTTACAATTAAGAGGAGACCGTATCCTCCAAAAATTAGCCAATCGATAGTGGAAAATTGATCAATCATAACGCTCTTATAGGTATTTTAATGGGAATGCTCGTCTGCAAAAATAGAGAAGCCGGCTTTTTTCCCCGTTTGTTGGATTTATATCATCATTAACCCATTAATCATGATGAAAAACAAGTTTCACTAGTTTACTATCGTTGTACTTATCAATAAGGAGCTTATTTTTGGCTAGATACACCCACGCAACAATCGACCTTAATGCGCTTAAACACAATTTCATGGTCATGAGTCGTTTCTCGCCAAGCAGCAAACAAGTCGTTGTTGTAAAAGCCGACGCCTATGGTAATGGTGCTGTCACTGTTGCCAAATGTTTGCAAAGTCAGGCTGATATGTTTGCGGTTGCGTTTATCGATGAGGTATTTGAATTAAGAGATGCAGGCATAACACAGCCAATTCTTGTGCTCCAAGGCCCACATCAAGAACAAGAGTGTGAACTCACAAATACACTAAATATAGTTTGGATGCTACATGTTGAGCAACAGCTGAATTGGATAAATAAACGTATACGAAATAACGAGATTAGTAATCTTCATCATTGGGTTAAGTTTGATACAGGCATGCACCGTTTAGGTTTGATGCTTGAGGATTACGGCCGTTTGAACGCAGATTATACGCACATATTTCATCCTACAACGGTAATGGCAACTCACCTAGCATCGGCAGATGAGCCTGATAATAACGCCTCTTTAACAGCAGTCAATCAATTCCTGAGTGTGATGGCCGATCAGCACAGCTGTTTATCTATTGCCAATTCGGCAGCTAATATCTGTTTACCTGAGTCTGCAAAAACATGGAATAGAATGGGCATATCCTTGTATGGGAGTTCGCCCTTTGTAAATGATGAAGTTTCGATTTCTCTTAAACCAGTTATGCAGTTAAACAGTGAAGTTATTGCGTTACGAGAAATCGCTGCCGGCGAGTCGGTTGGTTATGGGGCAACATGGACAGCAAGCAAACATTCGGTTATTGCCACGGTAGCGATAGGCTACGCAGATGGTTACCCACGCCATGCACCAACGGGCACACCGGCTTTATTTGATGGTGTTGTTGGTGAACTAGTAGGGCGAGTTTCGATGGACATGTTGACCTTTGATGTGAGCAATATCGAAAACGTAGAAATAGGTACAAAAGTAGAACTATGGGGTAACAACCTAGCCATTAATAAGATTGCTAAACAGGTCGGCACAATTGGCTATGAGCTAATGACGCGTGTATCAAAAAGAGTGCCTAGGAAGCTTATATAATGGACTACTTTATTGGCATCGATGCCGGAGGGACTCATTCGCGAGCTTCCTTGTATGATAATGAAGGAACTCCCATCGGCACTGGCGCAGCAGGGGGTGCGAATGTTTTCAGTGATTTCACGGCAGCGATGCAGCAAATTGACCTTGCAATCGACTTAGCTATTAATGCGTCGAATATACCTATCGACAAAAAATCGCTTATTGTTGGTGCAGGTTGTGCTGGTGGTCAAACAAATCAAGCACAACTGAGTCTGGCAACGTGGGATTCGCCCTATAAATATGTGTTCATGACGAGTGATCTGCACGCAAGCTGCGCAGCCGCTAATAACGGTCAAGATTGTGTCATTCTAATTACCGGCACGGGCTCATCAATTGCACATTATCAGAATTCTCTAGTGACTCAGTATGGTGGCCATGGATTTATTCATGGTGACGAGGCCAGTGGCGCTTGGTTAGGCTTGAGTGCGATACAATTATTGTTGAAAAGTAATGACAATCTTGTACATGACCCACAATTCTGTAACGCAATATCACACGTCATTGGTTTAAATGATGAAAAAACATTTATTGGTAACAAACACAATGCAAATGTCGATTATATTTTAAATCATTTCAAATCTAAACGTGCTTCAGACTATGCGCAGCTTGCGCCGTGTATTATTAATCTGCAACGCGCTGGAAATAGCTCAGCTAATGCTCTTGTTAGCCAGGGGGTCGATTATTTGTACTCAGTATTAACCTCGAATTTTCTTCACAACGGGATTCCAATATTCATGACAGGCGGCATAGCCAAAAGTTACCAACCTTTGTTAGAAAAGAAGCTGGGGCGGGCTGTGCAGTTAATGCAACGACCAGCTCAAGATGGAGCGATGTTATTGGCTAAGTCTAAATTTAATCTGTCAGAAATAGTTAACACTACAAATTAAAGGTAAACAATTATGTTAAGCCATTGGAATGACTTACTTTTACTTAATAATCAGTTAACTGAGGATGAAAAGCTTATTCAACAAACTGCTTATGAGTTCGCTCAAACTCAACTTATGCCCGGTATTTTAATGGCAAACCGTCATGAAAAATTTGACCCCTCAATTATGTTAAAGATGGGAGAGGCTGGTCTGTTAGGGTCGACCATACAAGGTTACGGCTGTGCTGGTATCAATTACGTTAGTTATGGCTTAGTCGCGCGGGAAATTGAACGCGTAGACAGTGGTTATCGCAGTGCAATGAGTGTGCAATCGTCTTTAGTTATGCATCCTATTAACCTATTTGGGAATGAGCAACAAAAGCAAAAATATTTACCCAAACTAGCAATGGGCGAATGGATAGGCTGTTTTGGATTAACCGAGCCAGATGCTGGGTCAGACCCCGCCTCTATGAAAAGCCTTGCTAAGAAGGTTGATGGCGGATACTTACTTTCAGGTAGTAAAATGTGGATCACGAATTCACCAATAGCGGATGTATTCGTGGTTTGGGCCAAGAAACAAGAGGATGGCAAGATTTATGGATTCATTTTAGACAAAGGCATGGAAGGTTTATCAGCGCCTAAAATCGAAGGTAAACAATCATTAAAAGCGTCTATTACGGGTGAAATCGTCATGCATAATGTGTTTGTGACTGATCAACATATTCTGCCTAAGGTGTCAGGTTTAAAGGGACCTTTCAGTTGCTTAAATATGGCAAGATATGGCATTTCTTGGGGGGCTTTGGGCGCAGCCGAGTTTTGTTGGCATGCGGCAAGACAATATGGTCTCGATCGAAAACAATTTAATAAGCCACTGGCGCAAACACAACTGTTTCAAACCAAACTTGCGGACATGCAAACAGAAATCACACTTGGTTTGCAAGCTTCATTGCGAGTAGGGAGATTAATTGACCAAAAGCAATTTGACCCAGCGATGATTTCGATGGTTAAGCGTAATAATTGTGCAAAGTCGTTGGACATTGCTCGCAAAGCTCGTGATATGCATGGCGGTAACGGTATTAGTGATGAGTTTCACGTTATTCGTCATATGGTCAACCTAGAAACAGTCAACACTTATGAGGGCACTTATGACGTACATGGGCTTATACTCGGGCGAGCACAAACTGGTTTACAAGCATTTTTCTAATTTTACGTAGTAACATGACTTACTAAAAACAAGGTCAAGTATGCTAAAAAATTGATACTCGACCGACTGTTTAGCTACCTTTTAGCTACCATTTAACCAACATGTCAGCATATATGCGGGCGTCAAGCAGGCTCTCTCGGGCTAGATCCTGTCTGAGTAATTCAAGGTATTTTCCATTCGCTTTTAGTCTTTCAATTCCTTTATCAAAGTCAGTAATAATCGCCTCTGCGTCTGCATAATTACGATTTATCGCTAACGATATATTGACCTGTATCAATGGGGCTTTGGATACATAAATAGGTGTCTCACCGACGCTCTTGAGTAATAGGTTCATTTCATCTGCCATTGCTTTGCCGATCAATATAAAGTCGACACGGTCTTCGGCTAGTTGCTCTATATTGTCGAAAAAAGAAGGTGACCGTGCCCACAGAACATCTCGCTCACCGCGCAATTGATCCGTGTTAGCGAAACGATTTTCAATTCCAACACGCTCTCTATAAAGCTGCTCAAGGCGAACAATATTTTCAGCTCTTTGATAACGAGACACTGCGTGTAAGCGAACTTGCATATATGGTTTGGAGTAGATGTATTTGTCTTCTTGGTCATTAAGCGAATAATGGTCGATGTAGCCTGCAAACTTCCCTGACCTTAGACCACTTCCAGACCAAGCTTGGGTGGTTGCCTCTATATTGGCCTGCCAATCGTCACCTAGGGCAGCGGTAACCAAGTCCATTTGACGGGCGGCTAATTCTTTATGTTCATCAATATAGGTAGCTACTTTATTACCAACAAGGTTCACGGTTTGTGCTTGGATACTGGCTGATGCTAGCAAGCCAATTGAGATTAACAGTAAGGCACTTTTTCTAATCATTTTAATTTTTTGACTCATTTGGCTATTATAAATAAGTATGCTAACTAAACTAGTTAACCTGTTTGTTCGCATTGACAATTTATTACTCATTCTACTACCTTTAAAACATAGTTACTGTTAGTACGAGTTTTCAGTCACTTTTGGACTATTCTCCGAATGCACCTGCGGCGTCAGGAAATACCACGGGACTTTCAAAGCCGTCTTGGCTAACACTAGCAACACCAAAGAAGTAGTTATCTATAACGACATTCTCAAGTGGGGCAATGCTTACGTTACCGACATACTTGCTGAGCTGCCACTGTGGCGCATCAGTTAATCGCCAATATATTTTGTATCCGTTTAAGTGCCTAATGAAGAAGAAAAAACTAGCATGCCACCGGCAATACTGCGGCTTAGTTTTTTATTCGAATAAAATGGTGTACGCATGTAACGCCCTTAAAAGTGATTTTAAATTAATATTTTATTAACATATGGATGGAGCAAACCAGTATGTGTTTGCTCAACCTGCTACCCTATAAAACTAGATGAACGCATATGCATCGCCAAATAATTCGGCTTTACTCAACCCTAGCGCACAAAACTCATCTTTAATGGTTGCTGACATCTCAAATCGACCTGCCGTATATACCTGTTTACCAGACAAGTCAGTAATGTCTTTAAGTGCCGCCTTATGAACCCAGCCAATGTGTCCATGCCAATCATCATTGGGGTGTTCGACAACAGGAATAAAAGTAAAGTTAGGGTATGTAAGACTCATCGCCTCTAAGGCCTCAAATTCATACAAATCATCGATGGTCTTTGCACCCCAGTACAGCTTTATGTCTCTCTCAGGCTGGTTCTCAATGCAATCTAAAAGAATAGATTTTGCATAAGAATAACCCGTTCCGCCTGCGACTAATATTGCTGGCAGAGTCGAACTTCTTAAAAAAGCCTTCCCTGACGGGGCTTGAATAACTAATTTACCTTCATCTTTGCATTTAGTTAGCACTTCGAAGGCATAACCATTCGCAGGATCAGCGCCGATGTGAAGTTCTATTTTATTAGGAGAGCTAGGTGCGCTGGCAATAGAAAAAGGACGTTTATCATTTTTACCCATGACTACCTGTAGATATTGGCCAGCTAAAAATTCTAGTGGGAACTCCGGCAGTAATGTTACTTTGTGCACAGTTGAGGTTTGCGCTTCAATTGACTCAACTGTGCAATTAATCACTTTCATGAAAGTCCTTTATTAACTTATTTTAAAATTGTTTGCGTTTTGGGCGCGATATAAAGCAGTCCACGTTCGTACCAGATATTATCAATAGGAGCGTTTTCCAGCAACATTGTATCTCGAACTGAGTTCATTCGGGTAGTTATTGTCTAAATAACATCATTCCAAACTCGTGCGTTTGCATCAACATCACAGACTATCACAAATTGAGTGCCCATGAATTGTCGAATAAATGATTGCTGCTACTGATAAATAATCTTGAATTGGGTAGTTCGCTACTAGTCGTCAACTTTGGGGATTAGAGCTATAAAAAAAGCTAATAAAAAACTTCCTCAAGCGGATAATTCATTCCTTGTATATTCATAACCGTGTTATAGCAGCGTAAAAGCATGACTGCTTTGCAAAAACACGGCTATTTCATAAAAAGCTTTTTACTGCGTAAATATACGCATTGATGAACTTGCAGAGTGAAATTGTTTTTTACTTTTTGTTATTATTGCCGATAAATAATGAGCTGCCAAAAATATCGCAATGTCTGGAGTGTTTGTGTACAAAGTTTCTATTTTTATTACTTTTCTGCTTGCTTTTATTGGCAGTAGTCAAGCTCAGCAGTTAGAAGCTGTGCAGATTTACAGTCAAGATGACTTGATAAAAATGATTAACAGCAATGTGCATTTGGAACGTGTTATCGCTGACCGCTGTCAGTTAATTCAAGATATTGAAGCCAGAGCTGAAGTACTTAGCGTGCCCGCATATCAGTTTTTGTGGGGCGATATGCTGGCTTGGGGGGTTTGTGTTGATGCCGAACCAGAGCGCGGTATATATTATATGCGAAAAGCTGCGGCACAAGGTCTGGCCGCGGCATTAGAGCAGTTAGGTCGTTATTATTCATTGGGTAAGTTAGTGCAAGAAGATAAAAAACGTGCAGTTATTTATTTACGTGAGGCATCAGCTTTAGGGAATCTCAAAGCACAATTACAACTAGCTGAGCTATTTATTGATGGCTACGGCAGTCCATACGATTTTGAGGATCTGTATCATTGGTTATATAACGCCATCAGTGACGATAGTCGAACTCACGAACGCATAGCAAGTTACATGGCAGAACTTGAGGCCCTTATGCATCCGAAAGCAGTAAGAAATGCGCGCAAACCAATGCTCAATTAGCATTGGTTTGCGCGGGAACGCGGGAATAGGATTACCCTGATCGAAAAATAAAACGAGGCTAAATTAGTGCTCAATTTATAAGCTTTAATAATTGTCACAGACTTGCAACACAAAGCTTGGTATAATGATCTCGAATTTAACAACGAAAAGAATGAATGTCACAAGATCCGCATTACTCAAGAGAAAAAGAAAAATACGAAAACCCGGTAGCAAGCCGAGAATTTCTACTCGAAACACTTTCCAAGGCTAGCAAGTCACTCTCTTTTTTAGAAGTCTGCAATATTGTCAATGCTAAAGATGAAGATGCCAGAATTGGTATTCAGCGACGACTGCGTGCCATGGAGCGCGAAGGACAAGTCGCTTTTACTCGCGATAAAAAATATGAAGTACAAAAAGCAGAAGCACTGATCAGAGGCCGAGTCATTGGCCATCGAGATGGTTATGGCTTTTTAAAGCATTCCGATACTGAAAAAGACTTATTTATCCATCAAGGCCAAATGCAAACTTTATTGCATGACGACATCGTGGAAGGTATACAAAGTGGCGTTGACCGACGAGGTCGAGCAGAGTTTCGTCTTAATAGAGTACTTGAACCAAGAAAAGAACCCATTGTAGGGCGCTTTTTTATGGAAGAAGGAGTCTCTATTGTTATTCCAGATGATAACCGTATTAGCCATGAAATAATGATCCCACCAGAAGGTCGAAATGGCGCAAGACAAGGCCATGTTGTCGTAGTTGAAATGACACAACGCCCGCGGCGTCAAGTAAACGCGATTGGTAAAATACTAGAAGTACTTGGCGAACACATGGCGCCGGGTATGGAAATTGAAATGGCATTACGCAATTTTGATATTCCACACAATTGGCCAAAAGGCGTTTTAAAGCAAGTTGAAGATTTATCAGAAGAAGTTCCAGAGCAGTCGAAAGAAGGTCGTGTCGATTTGCGTCAGTTACCCTTAATGACAATTGATGGCGAAGATGCCAGAGATTTTGATGACGCAGTATATTGTCAGCCTAATGAAGACGGTTCATGGCAATTATGGGTTGCTATTGCTGATGTCAGTTCTTATGTTAACACAGGAACAGCGTTGGATAGCGAAGCTCAAAATCGAGCGACTTCTGTCTACTTCCCCGAAAAAGTAATTCCAATGCTGCCTGAAGTGTTATCCAACGGACTGTGTTCACTTAATCCGGATGTTGATAGGTTGTGTCTGGTCTGTGAAATGACAATTTCTGCCGAAGGTAAGTTGGGTGAATACCAGTTTTATGAAGCTGTTATGCGCTCTCACGCAAGGCTCACATACAATAAAGTGTGGGGTATTCTTAAGCGTGATGAAAGCTTAATTAAGCGCTATGAAAAACACGTACCACATATAAATAATCTCAATCATTTGTTCAAAGTATTAAAGAAAGCACGACAAGGTCGTGGTGCTATTGAGTTCGAAACAATTGAAAGTAAATTCGTCTTTAATGCACAACGAAAAATTTCCCATATTATTGCTGTACAACGCAATGAAGCACACATGCTAATTGAAGAATGTATGATTATGGCGAATGTGTGTGCGGCAGAGTTTTTGCAAAAGAACAAAGCAGAAGGCTTGTTCCGAATACATGATAAGCCTGACGAAGACCGTTTAGTCGCATTCAAGACCTATCTTTCTGAAATTGGTATTCCGTTTACCGTAAATGAAGTGCCAACGCCGGCTGATTTCACCAGTGTGATGAAAAAAATTCAGCATAGGCCAGATAAAGAGCTTATTCAAACTATGTTGTTGCGGTCAATGAAACAAGCGGTTTATTCGCCAGACAACGTAGGTCACTTTGGACTAGCACTCGAAGCTTATGCACACTTTACATCACCTATTCGCCGCTATCCTGATTTAGTAGTACATCGAGCCATAAAGGCGATTGTTGATAAGCACAATACGCGCAAATCAAAAACCGGTGGCAAGTCATACTCAGCCGCAGAAGTCGAGCAACTTGGTGAACAATGTTCGATGGCCGAGCGTCGCGCAGACGATGCCACCAGAGATGTTTCTGATTGGCTGAAATGTGAGTTTATGCAAGACCATGTTGGCGACGTGTTTGAGGGTATTATTGCCTCTGTGACTAACTTTGGGTTATTTGTTCGCATTACTGAATTTCAAATCGATGGACTTGTTCATATTACTTCCTTAGCAAGTGATTACTATCGCTATGATGATCAAAAGCAGTGCTTAGTGGGTGAAAGTTCTGGAGTTGTATTTAGGTTAGGCGACGAAGTTAAGATTAAAGTCGCCGGTGTAAACCTGGATGAGCGAAAGATTGATTTAATGATTGATGGCATCACCAATGCTAGAGGAAAAGTGAATCCTCCACGCAAGCGCAGTACAAAAGCGGGTAAGAAAGGCGGTGGTTCTGTTGGCAAAGCGGCAAAAGATACAACGTCTGCAAACGATAAGCCTGCCGCAAATAATAAGCCGGCTGCAAAGCAAAAGCCTGCAGGTAGAAGGAAACCAGGACCTGCGTCGAAAGCTAGAAAGTCATCAAAAAATAAAAAGCAGACATAGGTATGGCGCAACAAGAATTAATATATGGATTGCATGCGATGACAGCGGTCATTGAGCGTGAGCCAGAGCGTTTGATTGAATTGTTCGTATTGAAAGGTCGTGAAGATGAAAGACTAGCTTATATTATTAATGAAGCTAGGCGACATGACATAGGCATTCAATTTTGCCAGCGTAAAACTCTAGATGATAAATGCAATGGTGAACAGCATCAGGGCGTTGTTGCTCGAGCTAAACCGGGCAAGGTTCTGGATGAACACGATCTAGCTGTTATACTCAAAAGCCAAACGTCACCATTTTTATTGGTATTAGATGGTGTTACAGATCCGCATAATTTGGGTGCTTGCTTACGCACTGCAGATGCAGCAGGCGTTCATGCAGTGGTTGTACCCAAGGATAAATCTGCAACATTGTCACCAACCGTGCGCAAAGTAGCTTGTGGTGCCGCTGAGTCGACACCCCTAATTCAGGTCACTAACTTGTCACGTAGTTTAAAAGCAATGCAAGATGCAGGTGTTTGGATTGTTGGTACTGCTGGCGAAGCCGAACAGTCAATTTATACGTGTAGGCTGGTTGGTCCAACAGCCTTAGTAATGGGAGCCGAGGGGAAAGGCATGCGTCGACTTACACGCGAGAATTGCGATGAGTTAATTAAGTTACCTATGGCTGGCTCAGTGAGCAGTTTGAATGTCTCAGTGGCAACCGGTGTTTGTCTATATGAAATCGTTAGGCAACGTTTACTATAAATGATTGATTCCCTTTGTAGGCTGCATTAACGTAATAGTACAAAAGTAGCTGATAATCTCAAGCTTGCCAGACCCAATTGAACGCGTATTAGCACGTAATGCCACTACATCGCGCGAATTGATGACATCGTCCTCGTTCAACGTCACTTGAATCGCTAAAGATTAAGGCTGATTAGTGTTCACGCAGATCACCCATATATAAAACCCCTTTTTACGCTCGGTATGGTCAACTAACATCCACAATGCTATTTTGTTTTTATGCATCTCCTCAAGATTGTTATTCACACAGTAATGGACCTTATGTAGAACAAACAAATAAACCTAGTTGAATCGGAAATTAAACTACCGCTCGGGCTTATTTTCTGTTATAGTTTCGCGCCCTTTTTGTAGGGGTGTCGTCTATTTTTTCTAAAATTTCTTTTGAAATCAAGGGCCAAATAGCAGCTAAGAGACTCGAAAGAGTTATAATATTTAACAGCGGAGCACTAAACATGATCCAAATGCAATCTAACCTGAATGTTGCCGATAACTCGGGAGCTCGCAGGGTTCAGTGTATTAAGGTTCTTGGTGGCTCGCATCGCCGTTATGCACATATCGGTGACATCATTAAAGTTACCGTCAAGGAAGCAATTCCTCGCGGTAAAGTTAAGAAAGGTGATGTTCTGAATGCAGTGGTGGTGCGTACTAGAAAAGGCGTTCGTCGCGCAGATGGTTCAACCATCCGTTTCGATAACAACGCAGCTGTTTTGCTTAACGCAAACAAGCAACCGATTGGTACGCGTATCTTTGGCCCGGTCACTCGTGAGCTTCGTGGAAATTCATTCATGAAGATTATCTCATTGGCCCCAGAGGTACTATAAGGAGTCACGATAATGGCTAATAAAATTCATCGAGATGATGAAGTAGTCGTGTTAGCGGGTAAAGACAAAGGAAAACAAGGCAAAGTCTTGAAAGTACTTTCGTCAGAAAGCCGTTTAGTAGTTGAAGGTGTTAGCATCGTCAAGAAACATCAGAAGGCCAATCCACAGATTGAACAGCCTGGCGGTATTATTGAGAAAGAAGCAACCATTCATGTGTCTAATGTAGCGTTAGTTAACCCAGCAACGGGTAAGGCTGATCGCGTTGGTTTCCGTGTTGAAGATGAGAAGAAAGTTCGTTTCTTTAAATCTAACGGCGACCTAGTATAATAAATGGAGAGTACGATGGCGAAACTGCATGATTTCTATAAAGAAACAGTAGTAGCTGAACTTGCGAAGCAGTTCGGGTACAAAAGCGTCATGCAAGTCCCTCGGATTGAGAAAATCACTCTAAACATGGGTTTAGGTGAAGCGGTATCAGACAAGAAAGTTCTTGAATCAGCGCAAGCTGAAATGGCAGCGATTGCCGGTCAAAAACCTATTGTTACTGTCGCTAGAAAATCTGTTGCGGGTTTTAAAATCCGTGAAGGTTATCCGATTGGCTGTAAAGTAACCCTGCGAGGCGAACGTATGTGGGAATTCCTTGAGAGATTAATCTCAATTACAATTCCACGTATCCGTGACTTCCGTGGTCTTAACCCGAAATCATTTGACGGTCGAGGCAACTACAGCATGGGTGTTCGTGAACAAATCATCTTCCCTGAAATCGATTTTGATAAAGTGGATAAAGTACGCGGTATGGATATTACTATCACTACCAGTGCACAGACTAACGACGAAGCGCACGCTCTATTGAGTTCGTTCAGCTTCCCGTTTAGAAAATAAGGTGTAAGGGTTATGGCAAAAGAATCAATGAAGGCACGCGAAGCAAAACGTGCCAAGCTGGTTAAACAGTATGCAACGAAGCGGTCAGCGATTAAAGCGGTGATCAGTGACGTAAACTCTTCAGACGAAGAGCGCTGGCAAGCTGTTCTTGATCTGCAAAAACTTCCACGTGACTCGTCTCCGTCGCGCCAACATAATCGTTGTCGCATCACGGGCCGTCCACATGGGTTCCTACGCAAATTTGGTCTTTCCCGTATAAAGCTTCGTGAAGCTGCTATGCGTGGTGAAGTCCCTGGCCTTAAAAAAGCCAGCTGGTAAGGAGAGCAGACTATGAGCATGCAAGATCCTATAGCAGATATGTTTACCCGAATTCGTAATGGCCAAATGGCTTCTAAAGTTGCGGTTTCTATGCCTTCTTCTAAAGTACGTGTTGCTATTGCAAAAGTACTAGAAGCTGAAGGTTATGTCGAAGGTTCTTCGGTAACTGAAGGCGTAAAGCCTGTATTACAAGTTACTTTGAAGTATTTCGAAGGTAAAAAAGTAATTGATACAATCGAACGAGTTAGCCGTCCTGGTTTACGCATCTATAAGAAAAAAGATGAGTTACCAAAAGTGATGGGCGGACTCGGGGTTGCTATCGTGTCTACCTCAAAAGGTGTGATGACTGACCGTGCGGCGCGTAAAGCGGGCATGGGTGGTGAGATCATCGGTTATGTAGCATAACAGGGGAATAATTATGTCACGTATAGCAAAAGCACCTGTCGACATCCGAGCTGGCGTAGAAATTACAATCGCCGGCCAAGAAGTCACAGTCAAAGGAAGTAAAGGCACATTGACCCGCCTCTTTAATAAGGCAGTTGAAGTAGTCCAAGTAGAGAACCAGTTGAAAGCACTTCCTCGTGAAGCGTTTGCAAACCATTGGGCTCAAGCTGGCACTGCTCGCGCATTATTAGAACAGATGGTCGTCGGTGTAACTGATGGTTTTGAAAAGAAACTTCAACTTAATGGTGTTGGTTATCGTGCGAATGCACAAGGTAGCAAACTAAACCTTACGTTGGGCTTTTCACACCCTGTCGGCTACGAAATGCCTGAAGGCATTACCGTAGAAACCCCTACGCAAACTGAAATCATTGTTAAAGGCATTGATAAGCAGGTTGTAGGTCAGGTTGCAGCGAATATCCGCGCATACCGTCCACCAGAGCCTTATAAAGGCAAAGGTGTTCGTTACGCAGATGAAACTGTGCGTCGTAAAGAAGCTAAGAAAAAGTAGGTAGGTAATACGATGGATAAGAAATCAGCTCGCTTACGTCGCGCTACTCGCGCTCGTAAGAAAATTAGTGAGTTAGGTGCACATCGCTTGGTTATTAACCGCACACCTCGCCACATCTATGCTCAGTTAATCGCTCCAAGTGGTTCTGAAGTGTTGGCAGCAGCTTCTACTGTGGAAAAAGAACTTAATGGTTCTTTAAAAGCCACAGGCAACGCAGAGGCGGCAGCGGCAATTGGTAAAGCGATCGCAGTACGTGCTATCGAAAAAGGCATTAAGAAAGTCGCCTTCGATAGAAGTGGATTTAAATATCATGGTCGTGTGAAAGCACTGGCTGATGCCGCTCGTGAAGCGGGCCTTCAGTTCTAGGAGTTTAAAATGGCTAAGCAAGAAGTTCAACAACAGGGTGATCTGTTAGAAAAGTTAATCGCTGTAAACCGTGTATCAAAAGTTGTTAAAGGTGGTCGCATCTTTAGTTTTACAGCTTTAACAGTGGTTGGTGATGGCAATGGTCGGGTTGGTTTTGGTTATGGTAAGGCGCGTGAAGTTCCTGCTGCAATCCAAAAAGCAATGGAAAAAGCTCGTCGCAACTTAGTTGACGTCGATCTAAACGGCAATACATTACAGCATCCAATTAAAGGTCGTCATTCTGGCTCTAAAGTTTACATGCAGCCTGCATCGGAAGGTACTGGTATTATTGCCGGTGGTGCGATGCGTGCAGTGCTTGAAGTTGCTGGTGTTCAGAACGTACTTTCAAAATGCTACGGTTCTACAAACCCGATAAACGTTGTACGTGCAACAGTCAATGCTCTAGTGGAAATGAATTCACCAGAGAAGATTGCTGCAAAACGTGGTTTGTCAGTCAAAGATATTTTGGGGTAATCGAACATGTCTAAGATGATTAAAATAAAGCAAACTAAAAGCTCAATCGGGCGTATTCCTAAACATAAAGCAACGTTAGTTGGTTTAGGATTACGTAAAATCGGACAAGTACGAGAGTTGGAAGATACTTCGTCAGTTCGTGGCATGATCAACCGTGTTCAGTACATGGTTGAGATAGTAGAGGAGTAATCTATGAGACTTAATACTCTTGCTCCTGCCGAAGGAGCTAATAAAGCAAGTAAGCGCGCAGGTCGCGGAATCGGTTCTGGCTTAGGCAAGACTGGTGGTCGTGGTCATAAAGGTCAAAAGTCTCGCTCAGGCGGTACTGTTAGACCTGGTTTTGAAGGTGGTCAAATGCCTCTTCAACGTCGTTTACCGAAATTCGGTTTTACGTCACGTAAATCGTTGGTAACTGACCAAGTTACTCTCAGTGAAATTGCTAAAGTAGAAGGCGATATCGTTAATCTTGAAACTTTGAAAACAGCGGGTCTTATTAGAAAAGAAATCCTGTTTGTTAAAGTCATGAAGAGTGGCGAAATTAAGCGTTCTGTTACTTTAAGCGGTATCCGAGTTAGCAAAGGTGCGCTCGAGGCGATTAACGCGGCTGGCGGTAAAGTAGAGGAATAAGCTAAATGGCAAAACCAGGACAAGATTCAGGAGCAAAAGGTGGACTAAGCGAGCTTAAGGCCCGCTTGCTTTTTGTTCTTGGAGCAATTATCGTGTTTAGGCTGGGCTCTTATGTTCCTATCCCTGGTATTGATGGCAACGTGTTGGCTCAATTATTTGAACAACAGAAAGGTACCATAGTAGAGATGATGAATATGTTCTCTGGTGGTGCTCTTGAGCGTGCTTCAGTGCTAGCGTTAGGGATTATGCCTTACATTACTGCTTCTATTATTATGCAGTTACTGTCGCATATGTACCCTCCATTGATGGAACTGAAAAAAGAAGGTGAAGCAGGTAAACGGAAAATTAGTCAATACACAAGGTATCTTACTTTGATGTTAGCTATTTTCCAGTCTGTAGGTATTGCTACTGGTCTGCCAAATTTGGTTCAAGGTTTAGTAGTGAACCCTGGCTTTGGTTTCTATTTTACAGCTATTGTGAGTTTGGTTACGGGTACCATGTTTTTAATGTGGTTAGGTGAACAAATTACAGAACGTGGCATTGGAAATGGTATTTCTATACTGATTTTTGCTGGTATCGTAGCGGGTTTGCCAACAGCGATTGGTCAAACTGCTGAGCAAGCAAGACTAGGCGAGATTAATCTTCTATTCTTGTTAGTTATCGGTGCCATCATCGTAGCGTTGACATACTTGGTTGTTTTTGTAGAGCGTGCGCAACGCCGCATTGTTGTTAACTACGCAAAACGCCAACAAGGTCGCAAGGTTTTTGCTGCGCAGAGTTCACATTTACCCTTAAAGGTGAATATGGCGGGTGTTATTCCACCTATCTTTGCATCAAGCATTATCCTTTTCCCAGGTACGCTTGCCGGTATGGTTGGTCAGAACGAGACATTCTCTTTCTTGACTGACGTATCTCTAGCATTGTCTCCGGGGCAGCCTTTATACGTTATGCTGTATGCTGCAACGATTATTTTCTTCTGCTTCTTTTATACGGCATTAGTGTTTAATCCACGCGAAACAGCTGATAATCTAAAGAAATCTGGCGCTTTTGTTCCTGGCATTCGTCCAGGTGAGCAAACCTCTCGATATATCGATAAGGTGATGACTCGTTTAACACTAGCCGGTGCTCTCTATATTACCTTTGTTTGTTTAGTGCCCGAGTTCTTACTATTATGGTTTAACGTTCCGTTTTACTTTGGTGGTACATCACTACTCATTATATGTGTAGTGGTAATGGACTTTATGGCGCAGGTGCAGACTCATTTGATGTCACATCAATATGGGGATGTTCTTAAGAAAGCGAATCTTAAAGGCTAGGTGATGTGCCTAGCCCTTTAAGTTAGCTATTTACGGAGTAATGTGATGAAAGTTCGTGCATCCGTTAAGCGGATTTGCCGTAACTGCAAGGTCATAAAACGTAACGGCGTTGTTAGAGTGATCTGTGTAGAGCCTAAGCATAAGCAAAGGCAAGGTTAATCCAAGCTCTTTTAAATTAGAGTATAAACATGGTTTTTAATATCGGGTTGCTGTACTAGTGCCCGAGCCTTAGAACCTTTATTTGCATTTTTGTTACTGGGTAAGTATCCTATCGGGCTTTTTAGGCTAGTAACACTAAATATAAGGAGTGCTGTTAATGGCCCGTATCGCTGGCATTAACATTCCTGATCACAAACACGCTGTCATTGCTATTCAAGCAATTTTCGGTATTGGCGCAACACGAGCGAAAGCGATATGTGTTGGTGCAGGTGTATCAGAATCAGCCAAGATGAAAGATCTTGATGAAACGATCATTGATAAACTTCGTGAAGAAGTTGCTAAATTTACAGTTGAGGGTGACCTTCGCCGTGAAGTATCAATGAGCATTAAACGTTTGATGGACCTAGGTTGCTTTCGTGGTATTCGCCATCGTCGTAGCTTGCCTCTACGTGGTCAGCGCACTAAAACAAATGCGCGTACCCGTAAAGGTCCTCGCAAACCTATTAAAAAGTAAGCGAGGGTTACAATGGCTAAAGCTCCTACTCGCGCCCGCAAGCGCGTAAAACGTCAAGTTGCAGATGGTATGGCTCACATCCATGCTTCTTTCAACAACACAATTGTGACTATCACTGACCGTCAGGGTAATGCTCTATCATGGGCAACTTCTGGTGGATCTGGTTTCCGTGGTTCACGCAAATCAACTCCTTTCGCTGCGCAGGTTGCTGCTGAAAGGGCTGGATTAGCAGCTCAGGAATATGGGTTAAAGAACATCGAAGTGTTCGTTAAGGGCCCAGGTCCAGGCCGTGAGTCTGCAATCCGTGCATTAAATGCATCGGGTTACAAGATCACAAATATTACCGATGTGACGCCTATACCTCACAACGGTTGTCGTCCACCGAAAAAACGTCGCGTTTAATCGACGGACAGTTGGAGAAAGATCATGGCTAGATATTTGGGTTCAAAACTCAAGCTCAGTCGTCGTGAAGGAACTGATTTGTTCCTTAAAAGCGGCGTAAGAGCAATTGAAAGTAAGTGTAAAATTGACACTCCTCCTGGTCAGCACGGCGCCCGTCGCGGTCGTTTGTCTGATTATGGTGTGCAGTTGCGTGAAAAGCAAAAAGTACGTCGTATGTATGGCGTATTAGAAAAACAGTTTAGAAACTACTATAAAGAAGCAGCACGTCTCAAAGGCAATACAGGTGAAAACTTGTTGCAACTTCTTGAACAACGTCTAGATAACGTTGTCTATCGTATGGGTTTTGCAAGCACCCGTGCTGAGGCCCGTCAACTAGTCAGCCATAAAGCTGTCGTAGTAAACGGTAAAGTAGTAAACATTCCATCATTCAACGTAAAAGCTGAAGATGTGGTTGCTGTTCGTGAAAAAGCGAAAAAACAGGCCCGTATTGTTTCTGCACTAGAATTAGCAGATCAACGCGAAAAACCAACTTGGTTGGAAGTCGACAATACGAAGATGGAAGGTGTTTTTAAACGCGTTCCAGAAAGAACGGATTTGTCTGCGGACATTAACGAACAGTTGATTGTCGAACTTTACTCTAAGTAAAGATTAACTAAAGAGGATACATTGTGGGTTCAGTGACCGAATTCCTAAAGCCAAGATTAGTTGAAATTGAAAATGTTTCACCTACTCGTGCAAAAGTAACACTAGAGCCTTTAGAGCGAGGCTTCGGCCATACTTTAGGTAATGCATTACGCCGTATTTTACTTTCATCTATGCCAGGTTGTGCAGTGACTGAAGTTGAAATCGATGGTGTGTTACATGAGTACAGCACTAAAGAGGGTGTTCAAGAAGACGTAATTGAAATTTTGCTTAACCTTAAAGGACTAGCTGTTCGTCTTGAAGGTAAAACCGAAGCAACGCTGTCATTAGTTAAATCTGGTGCGGGTGTAGTTGTTGCCGGTGATATCCAGCACGATGGTGACGTTGAGATCGTAAATCCAGAGCATGTTATTTGTACTTTGACTGGCGAAGCTGAGTTTAGCATGCGTATTAAAGTAGAGATGGGCCGAGGGTATGTTCCAGCTTCAACTCGTCGTTCCTCTGAAGATGATGATCGTCCAATTGGTCGTTTATTAGTTGACGCTTCATACAGTCCAGTAGAGCGAATTGCGTATTCTGTAGAGTCAGCTCGTGTTGAACAACGCACTGACTTAGACAAGTTAATTATCGATATGGAAACTAACGGTACTTTAGATCCAGAAGAAGCAATTCGTCGTGCTGCTACTATCTTAGCTGAGCAATTAGATGCGTTCGTAGAATTACGTGACATTTCAGAGCCAGTTGAGAAAGAAGAAAAACCAGAATTTGATCCAATCCTACTTCGTCCAGTTGATGATTTGGAATTAACGGTTCGTTCTGCTAACTGTTTGAAAGCGGAAGCTATCCAATATATTGGTGACCTAGTGCAGCGTACTGAAGTAGAACTTCTTAAGACGCCTAACTTAGGTAAGAAGTCGCTTACAGAAATTAAAGATGTGCTTGCTTCTCGTGGTTTGTCACTAGGCATGCGCCTAGAAAACTGGCCTCCAGAATCAATCGCTGAAAAAGATTAATCAGAGTTTAGATAAACTGATTTGTAAAAAAGGATATAGCTATGCGCCATCGAAAGAGTGGTAGACAGTTAAATCGCAATAGCAGCCACAGGCAAGCAATGTTTAAAAACATGGCTGGCTCTTTGGTCAAGCACGAAGTTATTAAGACTACGTTGCCTAAAGCGAAAGAACTACGTCGAGTAATTGAGCCGCTAATCACATTAGCAAAGCAAGACAGTGTTGCTAATCGTCGTCTTGCTTTTGCAAGAACGGGTGATAAAGAAGTGGTAGGTAAATTGTTTAACGAACTTAGCCCGCGCTATGGCGCACGTCCAGGTGGTTATAGTCGTATATTGAAGTGTGGTTTCCGTACAGGTGACAAAGCTCCAATGGCTTACGTTGAATTAGTTGACCGTCCTGTTGTTGAAACTAGTGAAGAAATAGTAGAAGTAACAGAATAGTATTCAATCTCTAACTAGAGAACGAAATTAAAAAACCCGGCTTTTGCCGGGTTTTTTGTTATATGAGAAATAGTAAATACCTTGATGCGGCAGTGCCCACCAAGGTATTTACTATTCTATATAGTGTCGATTGACGTATAGCTTCGCTTGAGCATCGGTCAATCCGCCTCTCATTGCACTGGCGCTGATTAAGTCTTGTTGGATACCGCGGAGTTCAGCTATTTCAACTAAACGCTCTAGTGCTTCTGGATGCTTAGCCAATTGTTCAACAGATATGATGATCATTGACTCTGACTCTGAGGAATCAACCGGAAATAAGGCTAGTAGCGCGTCGACTACGTACTTACCTACCAAAGGGACTTCCTGAATGGTCGTTACTAAAACCTCTAATATTTTGTTTGGATAAGTTTTGGCTAATCTTTTTGCGATTTGATCAGCCGAGTCAGGTTCCATTGATACGGCGGTCTTAACAATCTCATTAAACTGATCTGGCGAAAACTTACATGCTGCTTCGGCGGCATATTCGGCGTAGCTGGGCTCTGCGTTAATAGCTAAGGTTACAAGCTCAGTAGCTGGAGCGAGCTTTCGTGCAAGCGCAAGTTCAAGGATGTCATCAATAAACGCTGGTTGAGATGATACTGCAGCAGAGACGATCTCACGGTATTTGTCGGGGTACGTATCTAATGCTATTTCAACTAACTCAGGTGTGTTTTCAGGATAACGAGCTAAAACCGTTCGGATTGCTCTGCCAACCGAATTATTACCACGGACTTGTTGTTTAAGAAAATGACTTGATTGGGCAGACGCGTTTTGTTCAGATGCATTTTGTTCAGATGCATTGACTAGTTCATTAATGTTCTGCGCGTGTGCAACGGCTGAACCGCCGCTTACAATCAACACACTAAGTGCTAGTACCGAAAGTTTCATGTTTTTTCCTCTTTTGTTTTAATCTCATCCGAACAATAAGAGTTTATATTAAGAGTGTTAACTTACGCTTAAGTAAAATATATATCAACTTCTATCCGTATTGCTATTGACCTAATCGTATAAATGACTACAATGCGCGTCGCTTCGAAGATATTGTGTTAGTAGCTAATGTGCGACTACAAGATATTAACAAAGTTTACATTTATTGTTGTTTTATAAATGTAAGTTAGCCAAAAAAATTAATTCGATACTAGTTAATCATTTGGCTTGACAATAAAAACCATGTAGGTAGTATGTGCATCCCGCTTGAGAGGGCACAGAACGTGACTTTCAAGGCGCCAGTGGAATAGAAAGAAACTGGCCAGTTCTTTAACAATTTATAACAAGACAAT
>Ga0307981_1000523_pt1 | contig 37488 bp, 4 predicted proteins | sample OrgLakmetagen987_FD_201849 | JGI IMG/M metagenome (GOLD analysis project Ga0307981, IMG submission 201849) | Saline water microbial communities from Organic Lake, Antarctica - #987 | ecosystem: Environmental > Aquatic > Non-marine Saline and Alkaline > Saline | place: Antarctica: Organic Lake... | reverse complement strand
TGACGCTGGAAACTGTCGCCGCTATCTGCGACGATAGCATCATGGATCCGGCGAAAATCGCCGCCCTGTAAACCGGCTCAACACCTAGCCGGAGAACAGTTACACCACGCCCCGGGGCACTATCGGTAGTGAAGCACGAACCTTTGGATACCAGCTCGGATGAAGATTCGAACTACGCGTTTGGATCAACCTTCGTTGCCACCTCTGCTGATCTGGAAAGTAATACCCAGACAGGGCCCCCTGTGATCCAGGCTGAAATGACCGACGATAATTCGGCAGAGGGTGCACATGCACCGTCTGCATTTGGCGTTTCAAATGGTCACAACCTGACGCTTGATGGCGGAAATACCGGGGCTGCCATTGTCGTAACCGATGCTGATGCGCAAACCCTATTCAGCAGTGCACGAGAAATCTGGACGAGTGCCTATGGGGCAATCCCCGACGGCCTGACATTGGTCGTCGGTGATTTGGCTGACGGAATTTTGGCCAGCTACGACATGGCCAATACGATCACCATTGATGGCGACGCAGCCGGGGCAGGGTGGTTCATTGACACGACGCCAACGGATAACACAGAATACACAACGCTGAACGGCTACGCCCTGGAGGCAAATGGAAACAACGCCGCTGAAGGCGTTGATCTGCTGACGGTGATGCTGCACGAGATCGGCCATGCCGCCGGTCTGGAGCACACCAGCGGATTGGCCCTGATGGGTGAAGCGTTGGCCGAGGGCGAGCGTCTACTTTTGCCAACTGAGATTCCGACTTCGCTGAGCGACCAGTTGTATTATCAGGTTACGGACTCGGGCGGGATCATCGCCTATAGCGACGCGGCACTAAGTGTGCAGGTTCTGACAACCGGCAGCCCCGTTACCACGCTGATCGGCCTGGCAGGAAACACCGACGCCTTGGTTGGTGCGGATGTTCTGTTTGGCGGATCGTCCCCTGAAGGTATCTTCAAAGTAACGGGTCTGACCAGCGGCACGCTCAGCTTTACCACCAGCGCCACGACCGATTACAGCCTGACCTATTCCAACATCGGTCTGCTGCGTGGCGGCAATGACACGGACACTGCGCTTTATGTTGTCGAGGGTGAAAACTTTGACAGCGTCTGGGATATCACCTCGGTCAACGCCGGTACGCTGACATCCGAGCCTGGCGAGATCCGGTTCGAAAATATCGGCAAGCTGGTCGGCGGGACCGAAGACGACGCGATCATCTATGCGACGGGCGGTCTGCTGACCCACGGGTTTGATGATAGCAATGATGGCGTCTATGAGATCACGGTGGGCGATTTCGTGACCCTGTCGCTTGGGGATGGCGCGAACGTCACGTCAAGCTTTGTCCAGAACGAGGAAGTCACAGGATTTGTGATCGGCGGGGCCGAGGTCATGTTGAGCAATGTCGATGTGGTAACGATGACTGTCACCGCTGCAACCTTGTTTGCAGGGTCCGACGGCGAGACCTATTTCACGCGCAAGGCAAATAATGATGACGCAGTTGGAACCGGGGTTGAAGGGGAAAACTTTGATTTTGAACTTCGCTACTACCGTCAGGCCTATACCGACGGTGCCCTGTCCGGCTACCATGTTTGGGTATCGCTAGATGCAACCATTGACCAGCTGACCCTGATCAACGCGGATGCGATCAAGGGCTCCATTGGTCAGGCGGGAGTGTTGCTGAACGTGGCTTCTGAAGGGGCTGTGATCGGGACGGCAAATACCACAGATGCGGTTGTTCTCCGCGAGGCCTCTGCGTTCACGACCGCCACTGCCGAATTTGCGTCTGTCACCGGGACGGCTGCGCTGATCTTCCAAGAGAAGTCCGAGCCGACACAGGGTAACTTCACCTACACCGATGTTGCCTACTTTGCGGGTGGCCTCACGCTGACGAAAACCACGGCTGATGTTGTTCTACCATCGAACAATACGGTCTTTGGCGATCTGTTGGTATTCCAGCTTGCAGATGCGTCGGCCTTTATCGGGACGGGGATGGAACTGCCGAATGTTTTGGTCGCACCGGCGGATGTCGAGTTTGATACGACCAATGCCGAAGGCGTGCTGGCGACCGACCTGAACTTTAGCTTGGGTCTGTTCAAGACGCAGGCGACCGACACTGTTGCGTCCGTGATCTATGGCGGCGTCAGCTTTACCACGGCGGCCGAGTCGTTCGGTCTGGCCGAGACAAAGCTGATCGCGCGCGAGCTATCGGTGAAGCTGAACGTCGCATCGGATTTAAGCACTGCATTGGACTGGACGCAGGACGCGCTGAAAGATCCGGCAGATGTGTCCTATCTGGCTCTAAGCTTTAACGGGATCGAGTTGCTGGCAGATGTCGAGGTCGAGATTGCCAACACCGTGCTGATCGCCGGACAGGTTGAACTGTCGGTCAAGACGCAAACGATCGACGACGGCGCGATCACGGCAACGAATGCGACGGTCGTGACCTTCAAACTGAGGGACGGTTTCTTTGCCGCGGGCGTTGTCGACTTTACCCGTGATGCAAACAACGAGCTGTTGAATGCACCGATCACGCGGTCGCTCGTTGATGATGGGCCGAACGGTGTATCGGATACGTTCAAGGGTTTCTATGCTTCTGGCGTTGGATTTGAACTGGCGTTGATTGCGCGCAATGCGGATAGCGCATTGATCGACAGTGCGCCCGGTTTCGAGACATGGCTGGCCTTCCGCGCCACGGTTGAAAATATTGATGTGAAGGGCCTTGGCGGGCCTGAGAATTTTGCCATTGTTGGCAGGGATTTCTTGGTCACAGGCAACTTTGCTTCGCTGGTCGATCCCGTGGCTGATTCCGGTGCGGTGCCTACGGTGATGAACTGGAAGAACCTTGCCGATGATCTGACCGGCCCGCAGCTTGATCTGACGGATGCGGTCCTTGGGTTGAACGGTCTGGAGCAGTTCAAGATCGGCGGCACCCTCACGCTTGAGATTACAAATGCTGTTTATCTGACATCAACCTTCTCGATGGCGGTTGCGTCGGACGTGCTGACAGATCCAGCATCCAGCATCGACGGCGATCTGATTTTTCTGAGCCTGTCCGAAACCACATTCTTTGCTGGTGGCAGTGCGGTCTTTGGTGAGGACGCCGAGGGCAACATTCTGGTCAACCGTGGCAATGCAAGTGGCGTCTATGTTGAAAATGCCGGTCTGGCCTTGGGCGTCTTGATCGACAAGGGGGATAACCTGCTCGTCACTACCGACGATATTACCTATCTTGGTCTGACTGGCGGGTTCGATCTGGCGCAGCTTTTGGGCTTGGGCAATGTCGAGGCGCAAGCCAATGATGTGGCCCTGCGCTACAACGCTGCGATTGATGCTTCGGGCGAACCGGTGGCCAAGCTGGACTGGTCGACGATTGATTACACCGACGCAGCAACGGCGCTTGGTGATCTGGACAGCGGCACAGATTTCGCCGTCGAAGGCCGTCTCTTCTTCGGTGATGGTTTGGTCTATCTGGACGGTGGGTTCTCGCTGGCCACGGGCAGCTATACCGTCTCAAGCAGTGGGATTGGTTCGGATTTCGTTGCGAATGTAACGACCTTCTCGATCAATGATGCGTCGCTCTTTGCGGGTGTCGGCGGTGGCTTTACCTATGATGTGGTCGATCCGTCGGTCATCACAGGGCTGATCGCTTTGGCCGATCTTGACGGAGCGACCGGATTTAATGCGACAGGTGTCTCGGCCGAGCTTGCCTTTATTACCGAAGACGCGATTGCCGCGCGCAGTTGGACCGCGATTGATGCCCGCGTTGGCACCGCTGATCTGGTTGGCCTGCCGGATGGTTTTGTGGCCAGCGTCAAAGACGTCTATTTCAGCACCAACATTGCGGATGAGGTTTCCGACACCAAGCTGAACTGGAACGCCCTGACGCTGGACAGTGCAGCGTTTGCGACGGTTACCGGGCTGGCTGCAGTAGGTGCGACCGATAACACCCTTGGCGTTGTCTTTGACAATACCCTTGGCTTTTCCTTCGGCGGTTCCTTCCGGGGCGAGATTGACGGCACAGTTTTGCTGGCAGGGTCGCTGACCGGCGATATTATAGCACTCGAAACACTTGATGCGCTGCCCGGTACGGTTGCCGTGACAGAGACCGTCAATGTGATGAGCTTTACCGTGTCAAACGGCTATCTGTTTGCCGGTGTTGGCGGCAGCTTTACCACGGATGACGGCGTCGTGACGGGTATTGCGGCAGGTGGCACTGGGTTCACGGCTGCTGATCTGTCGCTTGATTTCCTGTCGGTCAGTCAGGGTCAGACAGATCCGACAATTGTGGGCACCACACAGACGTGGACCGCGCTGAAAGCCGGGGCAGGGCAGTTGGATGTGCGCGGGATCAACGGTATTGACCTCAAGGCCTATGACCTTGAAATTCGCCTGAACGCTGCGGCGACAACGGATGTGGCTGCGACCGCGACCAAGGTCGACTGGACGACGCTGAGCGCCACTGATGCGCCTGTCTTCGGCACCACGTCGATCACGGATGCGGTTGACGGGATCAACGCCGATCTCGACTTCAGCGTTGCAGGTGCCATCGAGGTTGCTATCGAAGATAACGTTCTGCTGTTCGGTGCCTTTAGCATCAACGCGCAGACCAAGACGATCAATGATGGCAACGGTATCGAAATTACCGATGCGTCGGTTCTGTCTTTCTCCATCAGCGGCGCGACGCTGTTTGCAGGGGCAGGGGGCGCGTTAGTTTACGATGGTACAAGTGGTCGCGCGATTGGTCTGGAAGACGGCGGCACAGGTATTGCCGTTCAAGATGCGAATCTTGAGATTGCGATTATCAGCGAGCCTGCCACTGGCGTTGCCCCCTTGAGCTGGCTGGCGGTCGCGGGCGAAATTGGCCAGGCCGATCTGCGCGGTATCGACGGGATCACTGCGATTGCGCGCAACATCAACTTCCGCTTCAACGGCCCCGCGACGAATACAGCGATGGTGTCGACCAAGCTGGACTGGTCGGGCATCAACGATTTTGATGGCACGCGGATCGGCACGATTGATGAGACACTTGATCTGTCCTTTGGTGGTGAGATCGAGTTGAACATCCAAAACAATGTGATTGTCGCGGCGACGTTCGCAGGCACGATCCAGACGGTGTCACGTGTAACTGACGATGCAGGCATCACGGTAGCCGATGCGCAACTGATCCAGTTCAATCTGTCAGCGGCTTATCTGTTCATCGGTGATGGTGGGGCATTCACGCGGGTCGATGATCTGGCGGGTGGTGTCGTGAACGGCGTGGCCGATCAGGGCACCGGCTTTGCTGTCACGAATGCGGCGTTGAACCTGTATGTCGTGAACGAAACTGCTGGTGATGGTGCTACGACTGTCCGCAGTTGGACAGCTCTGTATGCGACGGCAAGCGAAGTTGCACCACGCGGCCTGCCCGTTGGGCTTGAGATTGCGGTGACGGATATTGAGGTGGTCTTTAACAAGGCGACTGTGACAGCGCTGCCGAGTGCGGTCGTGACCGATGGCACAAAGCTTGATTGGGTTAATGTAGCGCAATTTACCGCCGTGCCGGATGTGTTTGACGCGGGCACCGATCTGAAAGTGGCGGGCACGCTGACCCTTGATGCCTTTGGTTTTGTCGATCTGGGTGCGCGGTTTGACCTGCAAGTAATCTCGGGCGTGCAAGCACAACTGGATACGGATGCAGCCCTTGAAAATGCGAAGCTGCTTCTGCTTGGCCTGACCCTGACCGACCCGCTGTTTATCGGGCAACCGGGTGGCGTGGGTATTTCGGTTGGCAGTGGCAATCTTGCCGTAGCGCTGTTGTCTGCCGTGCCTGACGCGGTGCCAACTGCAACGGTGACCACGATCCCGAGTGCGACCGCGATCACAGCCAGCCTTGGCAATGCGACGATCACGAACCTGCCGGACGGAATTGATTTCAACATCAACAGCCTGACGCTGGATTACTACAGCCATGTGCCGCTGGACGTTGCCGATCCGGGCTTTAGCTGGAAGACCGTTGTGGTGCCGGATCAGACATCGGGTGATGGCGTGCTGTTCAACTACGGGCCTTCAGATGCGCCGTTGGTTGCGCGGTTCAATGCGACTGCCGACACAACGCTGGTCACAGGATCGGTGTCCTTTAGCGCCTTTGACTTTATCGCAGCCGATGCGACCTTCAGCTTTGCGCAAGACATCGTTGATGTCGACGTGAACAGCGATCAAAGCTTTGATCTGGCCACAGACATGGATAATGCGTCCCTGACCCGCGTCAGCCTTGGCGTTGTCGGCACCGTAGAGAATCCGGGTCTGACCATCGGTATCCGCGACGGACCGGGTGTGTCGGTTGCAAGTGCGGAGCTGGTATTTGCCAGCATTACCTCTTCTGATCCTATTCTTGATGCCCGCGGCTATTTCGGTCTGAAAGCAAACATCGACACCGCAACCCTTGAAGGGGTGGATGTGATAGCTGCGACGCTGAACAATGGCGCGCTTGAACTGAACTCTGCCGCGACTAAAGGCAGCCTGACCCCGCTGACCGTTCTTGACTGGAACCAGTCTGTGAACCTCGACTCGACCGAGTGGGATGCCGCCACTGTCATCGACACAGCCTCTTACGACGTGCTGTCGGCGATCAACGGTAATGGCATTGTCGCACCCGAGACTGATACCGTTCTTGATATGACCCGTGACGGCGTAGCGCTGTATGCCGATGCCACGATCATCATCAACGATTTCATTTACGCCCGCGGTGAAGCATCGCTTGTTTCCGAGCAGAATGTCGCCGCGCGTACGCTGGACAATGCCACATCCTTCAACACAACTGTCTTGCGGCTTGGCCTTGCGAATGTTGCGGTTTTTGCGGGCAATGGTGTTCCTGACTATTTGACGGATGCTGAAACCGGTCGCGTGACCGGTGTGGATCCTGCCAGCAATGTCACCGGCGTCACGCTGAATGTGAGCAGCCTGGGTGTGTTGCTGGTCAAGGAAAGCCCAAGCGTTCCTGGTGCCACTACACCACTGCGGTCCTGGTATGCGATCAAGGCCAGCGGTGATGCGGCGCTGTTGGGTGTTGACGGGTTGGTCTTGAGTGGCACACTGAACGTCACCGTGAACGGCATCGACACTACGCTTGCCCCCTACAGCACGCTTGATTTCAGCGATGCGGATGTCTGGAATGTCACGGTTGGCGAAAACCCACGGATCACATTTGACGATCTGATCGAGACGGTCGTTGAAGTCCGCGGTTCGTTGGTTCTGGGTGTCGAGGAATACGTCTTCATCTCGGGCGAGTTCGCGTTCCGCAAGGGCGATGCATTGCTGGATGTGGTGCTGTCGGATGGTATGGCGCGGACGGTATCGGCGCTGACGGTTGGGGCGCGGAATGTAAACATCTTTGTCGGCACGGGTTATGACATTGAAAAGACCTTCGCCGCGCAGACGGACCTGGTTGGTCTGAAGATCTCCAACGGGTTCGTGGCGCTTGCGCTGCTGCAATCGGTTGACATCGTAACAGGATTGCCGATCGCCGTCGGTGCCGCAAATGCAGGGGCCTATACCGCGCTGAACGCAGGTGGTGATGTGCAGTTGGTGGGCATAGATGGGCTGACGCTTGCGGCCTACGATTTTGAAGTGAAGTATAATGCGGCCAACATCGGGCGGACGATCAACTTTGATGCCAACAACCTGATCGTACCGACTGGCCTTGACGCTGCAAATGACGTGACGCTGTCAATGGCGGCTGAAATTCTTGAGGTGACGGGCTTTGCCGTGATCACCATTGATCAATATGTATTCCTGTCTGGTACCGTTACGTTCTCCAAGGGTCTGGTCATTCCGGCAATGGCAAACCCGACAACCAAGAACTTTGCCGTCACGCAGATCAGCGGCAGCAACATCAATGCCTTTGTCGGTGTTGGTGGCCCGTATTTCCAGCTTGATATCCCGAACCGCACGTCTTTGGTTCCGGCGAATGTCGGCAATGCGGTCGGCGTCGCGGTCGAGGGGATTTCCTTTGATCTGGCGCTGCTGTCGCAGGTCGAGTTGAGCACTGTGACCGGTCAATATGTCGCCAGCCTGAATGGTGACCGCTACACCGCGCTTTATGCAGAGGTTGCTGGCGTTAATCTTGTGGGCGTCGGTGGCGTCGCGCTTGCGTCAAACAACGTCAAGATCAAGGTCAACCAGGGCCGTGCAGGTGCACCGGCTGGAACGCCGCAGACAGCGCTGCCTGCTGCCTTCGACTTTACCGAGGTTACGGGCCTGTCACCGGGGGCCACGACCCCTGAGATAATTGAACCAGATTTCCTTTATGTCTTCAAAGAACAGGGCTTCAAAGAAACCATTATCGGTTTCGAAGCTATCGGCACCACCGCCGGAACCGGTCTTTCGCTGCTGATCAATACAAGCGGTGTCACACCAACCAGCGTTGCCAACGCAGACTTCGCCCTTCAGGCTGATGTCACATTCGAGCGGACCACGCTGCGCAACGGGTCCATCGTCACCAAGATTTCCGCGACCAATGTCACCGCCAGCCTTGGCACCATCGACTTTGCGGTGACCGGCAATGCGCTGATCTTGCTCACGCCTGCGGGTCTGTCGGCCAATATCGACGTGACGCTGCCCGCCAAGTCTTTCACTGATGGCCGTAACATATTCGCGTTTGATTCCCCAACATTCCGGCTTGAGCTGAACACCTCGACCGTCGCGGTGAAGGAAGAGTTCAAGGTTGCGGCCTATACCGATACGAACGGTGTAGTGCAGACAACGCGCACCCTTGATCTGCCAGCAGGCAAGTTCATCCGCATCACTGGCGAAAATCTGCGCCTGAGGGTTGATCTGGGTAACGCGACCGGCGAGATCACGACGACTGATACACCCGAGCTTGAGTTTGGCGGAACGATCTCGCTTTCTACCTTCTTTGATGTGACTGACCCGGCGAACGTCAAGAAGCGCACGATATTTGTGTTCAGCGAAGTGACGGGCACCTATACGGACCCGGATTCTGATCCTGCCAACCCCGACGTTTACGGCCTGACCGACGCCAAGGGTGTAATCATCTATTACGCTGGCGAAACCGATCTGACGCGCAACGGCCTTGCCGGGCAGATCGAACTGACGGCGCAGGGCGGTGTGGGTGATTTTGCAGCCGAAGGCACCGGCATCCTGCGTTTCAACACCACGGGACGGACCATTGATCAGACCGTTGACATCGGTGATGCGATTTACCGTCTGACCTTTACCTCGGCCCAAACCGCGACACCGACCAAGCCGTTCTTCATCCAGCTTGGTGTTGCCGATGTTACCCTGACCTATGACCCCTATCTTACCATCACAGGGTCGGTGAACACGCTGAACATAGCGGATTATGCGACCTTTACAGCCGCAGGTGTGACCAGCGGTATTTCGGGTCGTAACATCAGCATCTTCCTTGGCGACAAGGGTGCCGATCTGGAAGACACGTCTGACGACGTTGGCCTGCTGATCACCAATACCCAGCTTGTTGTGCTTGAGTTCGTGACCAGCGGCCTGCGCACCTTTGCGATCTATGCCAAGGGTGAAGCGTCTGTCGTAGGCATTGACGGTCTGCGCATTCAAGGGGCGGTCGAAGTCTGGATCAACAATTCGGGCAAGATCATCGAGACCACGCAGGTTTCGGATATTCCGCGCCTCGACGCCGATGACATGTTGCCAAGCCTCGCTGTAAAGTTTGTTTCCGGCACGATGGAAATGGTCTTGGGCGGCACGGGCGACCAGAAGCTGACCATTGGCATTGGTGCCACATCTGCCGAAAATGTCGTCGTGATCACGTCGGATGCGGTTCAGTTCACCCGCACCCCGCTTGGCGTGATCGAAGTCTTCGCGCCCGATACACGGATCACCGTAAACCCAGAGGGTGACGCCGACCGCGCTATCGGTCTGGGTGGTGCGGCGCGGTTCAGCTTTGGCGGCGGTAATGGGTTCCAGCTGTCGGATATTCGCCTGACAAGCTATACGATCAACGGCCAGACCGGCGTCGTTAATTCGCGGCCACGCGATCTGGTGCAGCTGAGCGCCGATCTTGCAGCGCCGCTGCAGAACCAGATCGTGCGTCTGGACGAACTGAAATACATCGACGTCATCTATAACAACAACAACTACCTCAGCACGCCCGAGAACCCCAACGGGATCGTTGACAGTTCGATCACCGATAACGAGCAGGAGTTCATCATTCGTGCGGTCAACCAGACTGGCACGACCTTCAATATCGAAGTGTCCGGTGCGGCAACGCGGGTTGAAGGCACGGCCAAGCCGACCTTCCGCTACGAGATTTTGAGCAAGCCTGACAGCATCCCAACCAACAGCCCGATCACTTACGAGGTCGAGTTCCTTGCGAATTCCTGGAAGGACAGCGCAAATTCGCTGGGTGCCCGCGAGATCGAACGCTTTAGCGTTTTGCGCGCGCTTGGGACTGGCTTTGGTGCGGCGGAGTTTGAACTGGCGCGTCTTGCGGCCGCGCAGGCGGCGTCGATCTCGCTTGCCAAGCCGTTTTCCGGTGCGACCGTTGATGCGACGCAGTTGAATGCGGCCGGGTTTATCGATGTGACCTTCCGTACGATTGTCGGCCAGAGGTTGAATGTTGCAACCATCGACGGCAACGAAATCCGTATCTCGGCGGTAGAGGGTGCGGCGAATGTTGGCGGAGTTGTCGGCGTTGCACAAGTTTCCGCAACCACATGGCGTTACTTCATTGCGGCCAAGCCCGCTGCGCCTGTTGTCGGTGTGCCCGCCAGTCCGGTTGGGGCGGCGGCGAATACACGGTCGAACGCGGCGTTCAGCGTCGGTGATGTGAAGGTCGACTTTATTGCGGGCACCTGGTCGTATGAGCAGGACCGGACGGGTCAGTCGACGATAACCGTTCTGTACGGCGAGGTGGATGGCGTGACCATTACGGATCGCACCGTCAATACCACGGCCAGCGCGGGGACCGTAGCCAATCCGCTTCGGGTTCAGTATTCATCGGTCTTTACGGTTGCCAATATTCCAGAAGTGCAAACCAGCGGCCTTTCGTTCAACATTGGGCCTGTCACGATTGAGGCACCCTCTGTCGGTCTTGATAAGCTGGCGTTCAAAGATGGCCGTTTGATCCTCACCATCGCTATTGGTGCCGACCGTGCGGCCCTTGCGTTTGGCAGCACGCCACCTGCGGGCAGCACACCCTCCAACACCGGCGGCACAAGTGTTGTGATCAACGGCTTGTTGGTCAAATTCGACGTTGGCATTGATGTCTTGGCGACGATCACTGGCGGAGAGCCCGACATCGGCTTTACCGGCAAGTGGGAAGTGACCGCGGATAGTCTGATCGGTACCGTGCCAGAGGTTCTGACCTTTGAGGCGTTCAACATCAAGATCGGCTATGATCCTGATTATGATGCGTCAAAGGACCTGTTGAACACGCTGGAGGGTGCCGGCCAAAAGCTGGTGCAGATTGGCACTGTTCGCGTCACCTTCCCAAGCTTCGGTTTGACGGGCCTGATCACCGGAACTGCCGTTGCACCGGGTCTGATCGTCTATGAAAACGGGTTCAGCCTGAAGACGGCGCAATTGATCTATGGCGGTCTGAACAGCAATCCGACAGCGGCCACGGCGACGCGCACGGACACCCAGGCCGGCCCGATTAAATTCGGCACATTGCTAGAGTTTGACGACCTGCGCATTGGTGTCACCGATTTTAGTGTTGTCTTTGGTCAGGCTGTGACCTTCAACGGATCGATCTTCTTTGCGTCTGGCGGCGCGCGCTTTGCACCGGGCAAACCGATTTCTGCAGATATCCGTGACCGCGCCGGACCAGAGCCGGCCGATGCTGGCGGTGCCGCCGATAATACCGAAGCGATCCGCCTTGGTCTGACTTTCACCAATGGTGTGGTCGACGGCTTTATCTGGCGGATGGACACGTTCCGCATCACACTTGGGCCAAACCTTGTTCTGACGGGTAAGGATCTGAACCTTGATACCGGTGCTGCCGCTGACGAAGAACTGATCAGCTTTGCCGCCATCGGTGCCGAGCTGACTGTCGGGTCCGTGACGCTGATCGGTGAGGCGCGCCAGTTTGCGTTCCTTGGTGACGGGACGTTCGTGACCAAGCGCGGCTTTGGTGTCTTCATCGGCGTCGGGTCTGCCACAGGCTCAACATTCAAGTGGCCAGCTTGGTTGCCGATCCGCATCACAGAGATTGGTGTGCAGTGGGCCGATATTCAGGCCGCCCCCGAGAAGTTCGTTCTAACCCTGTCGGCGACCATCACCGGCTTGCAAGGTAACCCCGGCCTCAAATTCGAGGGAACGGTTCGAGGCATCCAGATCGACGTTGGCGCGCTGATCGATGGGGGTAACCCGATCATCGGTATTGAATCACTGGGCGTATCCATCTCTGGCAACGTCTTTGGCGGTCAGATCGAAGGGACGCTGATCGGTGGCATCATTAAGGTCGATGCGAACGGTAACGAGATCGGTGTGCTTGATACGGAAACTGCGGTTGCTGATCGCGTGTTCTTTATCGGGGTAGAGGCTGGGTATTCCTTTGCTGGTCTGTCCGGCTTTACCATCCGCTTTGCCCTGAGCGAGCTTGGCCCGCTTGGCGTGCTGGTCACGGCCCAAATTCCGGGCGGTATCCTGCTTGAGCCGATCTCGGGGCTGACCATCAACAACTTTACCGGTGGGGTTGATTTCTTCACCAGCCTGCCAGACATCACCACACCGGGCGAGTTGACAGGCCCTGCGTTCCAGCTGCCAGCGAATGTCAGCGTTGATGGCTGGCTGGACATGGTCCGCGGTCAGGTCTTGACGCAGTACCGTCTGGTGCAGGCGAACCCATCGCAAAGCGGTTTTGCCGCGGCATTCCAAGCGCCGATGGTGATCACGGGCAGTGCCAAGCTGTATTCGATCTACACTTCCGAACTGACGTTCAACGGGCAGGTCACGATCAAGATTTCTACCGATGGCAAGATACTTGTGATCGGCCAGCTGAACTTTGCCGCTGACAACCTGTCCTTGTCCGCACGGCTTTATGCCAACCTCAGCAAGATCGCGTCGGGCGAAGCGACGATCCTGTTCCTTGCCAAGATCCCCGACCAGATTGATCTGATTACCATCGAGGGCAGCCTGCGCTTTGGCTTCCAGACACTGCTGGGTGATGATGTGGCGATTGCCATCGTTCAAGACCGTGCCGCCAGCCCGACACAGGAACTGGCGGGGCCGGGTGCCGGAACCGAGCTAGGCCAGTCGGCGATCAACAACGCGGGATATATCGACGTAACGCTGGATGACCGGCCGACCACCGCAACAGGGGTCATTCTTGATCCGGCCAGCGTTCTTGATCTGGCACCTGAACTGATCCTTGAGGATGGCAGCGGCGTTGTCCTGGACGACACGCTTGCCCCTGTTCATCTTAGCGGCACGACCTACCGTTTCTGGGTGATCGGCACGGCGAGCAGCAACATCAGCTATACCTACGTGAACCAAAGCTGGAGCTATCTGAACGAGCAGACCGGCGCCGTAAGCTATAGCGAAGTTGTGGATGAAGATTCCTCTGATACAGGATCGGTGGCTGTGGTTTCCGGCCCATGGATCGACATCCGCTTTATCCCCGAGATCGGTGCCGACCTGACGCTGGATGATCTGCGCGCCATCGTGAACAACAACGTCGCACCCTTCACCGTGCGCAATCAAGCTGGCGACGATGTTGCGCTCAAGACGTTTACGACGTCAACGGTGAACAATGCCCGTGTGATCGTGGGTGATGACATCGTGCGCTTCTTCTTTGACGACAGCGCGCTTGCGACAGGGACATATGCGGTTACGTTCAACGCTGGTGGCTGGACGCGTGATGGAACGCCAAGCATCCAGACGGTCACGCAAAGCTTTAGCATTGTGAACCCAACCGCCAAACTGGTCGGGCCGTTCGGGACATCTGACACCGGATACACCGCAGACGTGAACGCGCTGAATGCCGGGTCGAACGATTTGATCATCTCGTTCCGCGCGCCATCGGGTAACGCCTTGGATTATGCGTCGATCCTGGATGCGCTTGACGAATTCACGTTGACCCTGAACGGATCTGATATCGCAATTGGCAATGCGCCAGTGGCCGTGCGCCAAGGCTTTGTCGATGACGCGACCAGCCCTGATAATGGCAAGGTCATCTATACGGCTGTGACAGTGCCTGCCGATCTGGCGGCTGATGGTATGACACTTGTGGAATACCTGAAATCCGAGGGTATCACGCAGTTCAAATACACGATTACGCAGGCTGGATTTACCTATGAACCGGGTGTTTACGGGCTGAGCTTTGTTGACAATGCGTTCAGCGATGCGGCCGGGAACCAGTCGGTTGCGACGTCTGCGATTGAATTGGTCGTCGAGGGCGCCACTGCGGCGCTTGTGAACCCGGGTCAGGGTGCCGCGATTGACATCAACCTTCTGGGCGCGCGCAGCTATATCGATATTACCTTCCCGTCTGTTCCGACCGGTTTCACAGGTTATGACCTTGCGTCGATCACCGATCTGGGTGCGGAATTCACGCTGTCAGGTGCCGACCTTGGCACGATCGAGTTGGACACCGCACAGGCACCGACACTTATGTCTGGTACGGCGACGGGCACCCCGACCTACCGCTACTGGCTGACCGGTGATTTCGCGGATGCCGCCGCCACCGCCAACATTACCGTGACTGCGATCAACGGTTCGTGGTCCTTCGTCAAAGCGGCGGGCGACGTTACCAAGACCGCCACTGTCAACGACGGTGTGCTTGAGATTGGCGAAGTTGATGCGGTGGTCGATGCTACGAACCCATTGTCGCTGACCACCATCTTTGGTGCGGCGCCCACCGGCTACAGCTTTGATCCTGCGTCACTGTTGGATGCTGCGCCTGAGTTCGTGGTTACTTCGGGCGGTTCGCTGGCCGGAAACACAGCCACTGTGCGTCAGGATGACGGTTCGGGAACCGAAACCGCGGTTCAGTACCGCTATGCCATCGTGCCAACCAATCCGTTGGCGACCACTGCCACCGTTGATCTGACCTTCAAAAGGGATCAGGTTTCCTACAAGGCCGATCTGGGCGGTGTCCTGACAGTCGCATCGCTGAACGGCGGGGAAACCGGCGACGTTAGCTATGTCGATATTCTGGTGAAGCCGGCGACGGGACAGACTGTTTCTGACTTCACGGCCAATTTCGCTGAATTCACCCTGACTGGTGCTGGTGCTGGTGCTGCTGGTGTTAGCGTTACAGCGCTCAAGGATATGGGCGCGGGCATCACCCGTGTGTTCCTGAGCGGTGGCTTCTCGGTCGGTGACGCGGAATTGACCATCGCCGCCAACAGCTTTGGCGCTACGGGCGCACAGAACCGGGAGTTGAAGCTGGGCTTTAAGGTTGCGGGTGCGCAGGCCAGTATCGTGAACCCGAGCGTTGATGGCACGATTGGCATCGGCGCGATCAACGGTCGCGGTTATGTCGATCTGGCCTTTGCGCGCCCAGCCGAGGGTCTTCGCATCGGGTCGATTACCGATCTGGCGCCCGAGTTTGCGTTCGTCGGCTCGAATGTCCAAATCGCCTTTGATGACACGCAAGCGCCCGAGTGGCTGAACCCTGATCCCGCGTTTGACGCCGCAGGCAACCCTGTCGATCCTGATACGATCACCGATAACTATCGCTTCCGCTACTGGACTACGGGCACCTTCACCACAGGCACTACAATTGAGCGTATTGCGACCTTCGTGAATGTGGATGGCGTTGAAGAAGCCACGGTTCTGCGCAACGATGGCGTGGCCGTGACGACGACCGGTGTGGTTTCCTTTGTGCCGCAGACGCTGGATACATCCTGGATCGATGTCCGTTTCACGCCGACCTTCGGGGACGCAATTGATTTTGCGACACTGGGTGACGAGATCAGCGTATCGACCGGCACCGAAGCCTCTCCCGTTAGCGTCAATATCACAAGTGGGATGCGGATTGGTGACGGGCTGACCGTGCGGTACTTCTTTGCCGGGAACCTGAGCGCTGGCGAAGTCCGCGTTGCGGTACAGGCGGGGACCTATAGCTCGGGTGCGAATGCGGGCGAAGGATCAGATGAAACGTTCCAGGTGCTGCAGCTTTCGGGTGCGATTGCTGACCCTGTGGACGGTGGCGTGATCGGGCTCGAAGACCTGAACAACCGTGGCTATATCATTGTGCGCTTTGCCAAGCCGTCTTATGCGTTCGAGATTGATCAGGCGTCGGTCACCGATCTGGATGCAGAAGTAATCTTTAGCGCAACAAACGGCACCATTGTCGCGGACACGTCGCAGGCCCCGATCTTCATGGGTATGGACGGGACCGATGCGATCTTCCGGGTCTGGTATCTGGGCAGCTTCCGGGGTGACGCCACCGCGAATAATGTCACGGTCGAATTCATCGGGGGCAGCTTCAGCTGGCTGGATGCGAGCGGCAACACTGTCGATGCCGTGACCGCATCCAACAGCGTCGAGTTGCAAATCCAGGAGGGCACGACGCCTTCAGCCTTCTACCTGAGCCTGCAGCTTGGCACGACCCAACTGCTTGACCGTACCAGCATCCAAGCGGGTATCGACAGCGGTGCCTATTCCATCACGCGCGCGGACGGCTCAACGCTTAACGTCACCGGGCAGTACGCCCGCGCACCCCCAACCGGGGAAACTGTAGCAGACCCACTCCGCGCTGGCCTGATCGAATTGACGGTCACTGGCGGAACAACAGCCAATCCGATTGCTGCGGGTGAATTTGTCACCCTGACCTACACCGCGACTGCGTGGACATATGGTGGCAGCGCGCTCGAGACCCAGCAGACGCAAACGCTAAGCGTCACAAGCGCCCAGACAAACGGTTACATCGACGTTCAGCTCAAGACGCTTGGTGATATCGCAATTAACCCGAATTTCGCGCTGAACACGCAGACGCTGACGGGCAATGAGTTTACGCTTGGTGGGGCAGGTGCAACGGTCACCGTCCTGCAAGGATCGCCCACTGATCTGGGCAACAACACCTTCCGCTATTACACCTCCGGCAGCTACACGACGGGCGATGTGATCATCACGTTCACCGCTGGCAGCTGGTCTGACCGTGAGGGCAACACCGGCGCGCAAAGCACCGAAAGCTTCAAGGTCATCGACCGTGTTGCAGATGGTGCAGCCCCTGCGGAGGGCGGTGCGTCAACCTCCAAGATCTTCTATATCGAGATCGCTGGCGGTATCCGCTATGACGCGCCCGGCTTTGGGGGCGAGGCGCTACTGGAACAGCGTGGCATGGCCCGCCTGACCTTCGGCACCTCCAATGACCCTGATCGCGGGGATGTCTTCCGCTTTACTCTCAAATTCTCTGGCACAGCCAAGATCATCAAGCTGGGCAATGTCGGGTCCATCGCAGGCTCCTTCACCATCGAGGATGGCGGCAATACCGGCGTGCCACAGTTCTGGGGTGTTGCGGCTGTCCAGACCAACTTTAGCGCGCTGAACCCGCTGGGTCTGCATATCAACGCCAGCGCTGTGCTGCAGATCAACCTGTCCAACCAGGACCGGGTCGAGACGATTGCGCTGGAAGGTATTGCGGGCGACCAGCTGGGTATTGTCATTCAGGGCCAGACCAACATCGACAGCCTCGGCCTGTCCACATCCGCGCCGCTGTTTGCAGAGCGTGATGTGAGCCAAGGTCTTCGGACGGCCTTTGCGGCGCAAGGCCGCGACGTGACTTTGGCCGAGAACGCGACCGTTGCGCTGACCAAGAAGCTGGCCGGTGATGTGAACCAGTGGCGGATCACCAGCGCGGGCAAAACCTATTTCGCTGATCAAAACGGGACAGATGTGATCTTGTCCTCGGAAGAGCAGTCGTTCGATCTGCTGGCCGGTTCGTTCGCCTTCAAGATCCAAGGCAGCATTACGCTGACTGTTCCGGGCCAAGATCCTGCCAGTAGCCCGCTTGCCGAACTGTCGGGTGGTTTCTATCTGTCCATCACCGCCGAGCGGATCGAAGTTTTCGCAACAGCAAGTGCAACCGTCTTTGGCGCGAGCCGCGATCTGGTTCTGATCGAGGGGCGTGCGCAGGGCTTGTTCATCCTTGATCTGGTGGCCGATGTCGGTGGCCGCGCGGGCATCGCTGGCAGCCTGTCGCTTGAGCGCAGTGGCGGTTCGCAAACCACAGACGGCAACCAGGATACGGGTGATTTTGGCGGCATTGCCGTCGATCTGTTCAAGCTTGATGTGACCATCTCGCTTATCTTCAACACAACCGGTGTTGATCAGGAATTCATCGTTCCTACCAGCTTCCTGCCACTGCTGCCTGCCGGTGCCCCGGCCAAGATCGTCATTGGCGGGAATGCCCCCGGCACAACGGGTCCGACCGATTACTATTTCATTGCGCTGCTGGAAGGGTCCGTCACACTGTTTAATGCCGTGACCCTGACCGGGTCGCTGCAACTGGCTAACAGCCAGTCCGAGATCAACGGCAAAACGGTCAACACCACACGCCTGACCGGCAGCGTCAGCGGGTCGATCAAATATGTGGGTGTCGTCAGCGGCCTGCTGGACCTTGAGATCCGGATTTCGCCTGAGGGTAACAGCGGTGTTGTAGGGCGTGCCTTGCTGACCCTTGATAGCGGTCTTGCGATCCCCGGCGTTGATATCGAGGCGAACGCGACGCTGAGCCTTGAGATCAACACCTTCACCGCCACAGAAAACTTTGAAACCTTCCTGAACGCGGATGAAGTCGCCAAAATCCTGACAAGTGCGCATTATCTGGAGTTGGTGCTGGATGCTGACAACAACGAAATCACCAATGTTGCGGGCAACAAGAAGGGCATCATCGTCCTCAAGAATGGCTTGTCGCTTTATATTGAAGCAGCGCTGCAGATCGCACCGATTGTCGAGTTGCGCGGTGCCTTTACCTTCGAGATCAGAAACAACGGGACCGAAGTCAGCGCCGAGATTGCCGTAAAAGCGCAGCTGATCGGTGTCCTTGATGACCTCGATCTGGTTGGCAAGATCGTCATCTCTGACGGTGGCATGATCATCTACGGGTCGATCCAGATCTCGAACGCGGGTATCCCGAATGTTCTGACCTTCAACGGTCGCGCGATATTCGAGCTGAATACATTCTCGTCGGCGCGGGTAATCCAGGTGGACGGGACAGACCGCACTGTCGGCTCCGGTGTGAAGCTGGTGATCAGTGGCAGCGTGAAGTTCGCCAGCTTTGCGACCGCCAGCGGCAAGACCACCATTGCGATCCTCAGCAACCGGACCGAGATCAGCTTTGATGTGGTCTTTGGCCTTGGCGGTCTGAATGTCCGCGCGGCGGGTGCTGCGGGTCTGTACTACAGCGGTAATCAGATCACCGGCCTTGCCCTTGGGCTGTCGGTGTCGATCGACGCCAACATCGCGCGGATCATCGACATCAACGCAAGCGGCAGCCTGACCCTGAACACGACAAACCAGGATCGCCGCATCGGCAGCTTCAACCTCAAGGCCAACAGCTTTAGCCTGACGCTGACCGGTGATGTGCAGTTCCTGAAAACCATCAAGTTCAACGCGGGCTTCAGCGTGATAGTCGTGAACGAAGAATGGACCGTCAATTTCAACGCCAACATCAACTTCTTCGGCATCGCGACCATGTCGGCGAATGGTGTCTTCCGCAGCGATGGGACATTCAACGTCAGCCTGAACGGCGGCGTGTTGCTGGGCAGCCGCAGCTTCGGGATGGAAGGGTCGTTCAGCTTCAATGTTTATTACGATTATCTGACCCGTCCGACAGATGGCACAGCACCCTCCAACCTCTCTATTGGGTTCTCGGGCAGCGCATCGGTCAGCCTTTATGGTCTTGGGATCAACTGGGGCGGCGCCAGCATCGGCTTTGGTGCCAAGATCGAGAATGTCGAACGCGGCGGCCGCGTGCCGATCAACGTCAAGGCCTATGCCAGCATCAAGATCCTGTTCGTCCGGATCAAGCTGAACCTGAACTTTACCATCGGCTATCTGGAACTGCCCGAGCCAATCAAGCTGGCGGACCAGAATGGCGGAGTCCTGACGCTGAATATGGGGGACAGCAACGGTGATCGTGGGATCGGTGCCGGTGCAACGGACGAGACCTACATCATCGAACAACTCGCGCCCGGTACGATCAAGCTGATCTATTCAGGCCGCGAACAGACCTTCACCGGCGTTGACCGGATCATCGGCTACGGCGGCGAAGGCAACGATGTCATCCTTGTGCGCGAGGGCGTGGATGCGGATCTGCTGTTTGACGGCGGCAACGGCATCGATCTGGTCGATTACCAGGGTTCTGGAAAGGCGATCATCAACAAGACCGATACTGCGACGGACTTTGGGGACCAGATCACAATCGGGCGCTTTGCGGCCGCCGCGTCCGAAGTGTATGGTACCAATGTCACACGCGCCCTTGCCGATGGCGAAACGGCCAGCCTGCTAGGCGACCGCATCATCTCAAACAGCACCCGGTCGATCACCATTGATGCACGTGGCGGCGATGACTTTATCCAGCAACTGGGTTCGGGTGCCGCGACGATCCTTGCTGGTGCGGGCAATGACATCGTGTTTGGCGGTGCCGGCAATGACAATATCAATGGCGGCTCTGGCGCTGACGAGATCGACGGCGGCGAGGGCTCGGATACGATTGATGGTGGTACAGGTGCCGATCTGATCTTCCGCACGCTTGAAGCTGCGGGCATTCTGACGGTCAACGGCACGGGCGCGCAGGATACCGTGTTTGTCACGGGGTCTGCCCGCGCGGATACAGCACGCATCAGCAAAGGCTCGGTCGAAATCCGCAACGGCGACAACACGCGCGGCGTGACTATAAATGGTGGGGTCGGTACCGTTCAGGTGCAACTGCTTGGTGGCAACGACACGGTCATCATCGATGATATCTCGGGTCAGAACGTGAGCCGCCTGATCATCGAGGACGATCTGGCCGTTGAGGGTCCGGGCTTCCGCGATGATCCGTCAGACCGCCCAGGGTCGCGTGAAGGATCAACAGACAACAATGCCGATACGGTTATCATCAACGGGACTGCCGAGGTGGATACGTTCACGCTGCTGCAGGACACCGTTGATGCAAGCGACATCAAGGTTGATGTGAAGTGGAACGGGTCCACCACCGCCGTTGCGATTGTGTTGAACGATTTCCGCCGCGCTGCGGGTGACAAGCTGATCATCAATGCGGGCGCGTCCGGTGACACGATCGACGCAAGCGCATTGACGCAAAACACTGTTGCGCTGGAGCTGAACGGGGATGACGGCGCGGATACCATCAAAGGGTCACCGTTTGACGACCGGATTGATGGCGGCTCTGATAACGACACGATCACGGGCGGCGAAGGCTTTGACACCTTCTTGGACAGCGGTACCAATGACGCGGGTGATACGCTCGAGGAAACCTTTGCGGGCTATGACTTTGGTCTGTTTGAAGATCGCTTTGTGGTCGGCACAGTTTCCGGTGCGTCGAACGATGTCTGGACTGTTGCAACGCTTGAAAACATAAATGGCATCTTTGAGAATGTTATCCTCAATGGCGGTAACAATGCAGCCAACCGCATGGTCGTCAACGATCTGGACCGTACCATCAGGGTCAATGGTGCTGTGGTGTCGGTTGCCGCCTTTGATGGCACTGCGACGCTGGACGCCCAGTCCACCGGATCGTCCGAGATGTATCTTATCAACGCACCCAAAGGGTCGGACTTCACGGTTATCATCAATGATACAGGGTCGGGAACATCCACAGTCCGCTTTGACGGTTCCGATGACAGTGACGTAATCATCGTCAACGACGACACGCTGGCCGTGACCGGTGCCGCGACCGTTGGCATCACCCATACCGGCACAGACAATGTGGTGTTGAACACGGCTGGCGGTGCTGACGAGATCACGGTTCAGAGCACTGACATTCCCCTCCAGATCAATTCTGGTCTTGGGGACGATACGATCCGCATCGGCAACGCGGCCGGCTCGCTGACCGCGATTGATGCGCTTGTCACAGTGAATGCCTTTGATGTCTTCGCACCCGGTGCCACAACACCGACAGACCGTGGCAGTGATACGCTGCTAATCAATGGCCGGAACGATGCGAATGCGTCGTCTGGCACCATTGGCCTGATTGATCCGGCGAACCTTGAAGGCATGATGTCTGTCACCGGCTTTAATCTTGTTGATGGGTCCAAGACCGTCGGCATTAACTATATTGCCGTTGAAAACGTCGTGATTGATCTGGGCGAGGGGGCCAACAACGCGACCATAACCTCGACCGGTTTGGCTGATAAAACCACGCTGCGCACATGGGGCGGAGTTGATACGGTCGACATCCACGCCATCAACGGTCCGACCTTTATCGAGACAGGCACGGGCGTTGACAGCGTGATCGTGGGCAAGCCGATTTCAAACACAGTCGGTAGTGAATATACGGTCAACGACATCCTGTTCGGTCTGCTGACCATTGACGGTGGCACCGAAGCGCTTGGCACAGCCGAAGGCACCGACGTCCTGCGCGTCAGCGACAATGGGGATACAACAGCGGACCGGGGTGGCCGCCTGACAGCGGATGAAATCGTCGGCCTCGGCATGACTGTTGGCATCAAATACACCAGCTTCGAGACGCTGATCCTTGAGACAAGCGATGCGAACAACGAGCTGCACGTTGACGGTACCCACGCGGGTCTGACGCAGATCGATATGGGCGACGAGGCCGTTTCGCCCACGGATGACGCCACCAATGATGTGCTCAACATCGAACGCCTGGGCGGTAAGACCGACGTCAAGCTGGGTCAGGGCAATGACATCGTGCGCGTCAACTATGACCGCTACGGGAAGCAGACATTCAAAAATGGCCTGCAAAGCGCCGATCCGAACACGGTCTACCAGCTTGATCTTGATGGCGAACAGGGCTCCGACTTCTATCAGATCGGCCTGTCCGGTGAAGGCACCGCATTGATCCGCCTGCTGGATAGCGGTGTTGCCGGTCAGGGCGCGGATAGCGCCGAGATCAACGGCACCAACCGTGCCGATCTGTTCCTGTTCCGTGCGAACCTTGATCCTGCGATTGCAATCGGTGTCGTGGCTGCGTTGCAATTGGATGAAAACGGCGATCAGGTCGCCGGTATCCTTGAAGAAGTGCAATATAACGGCGCGCTTGAGGGCGACATTCAGGTCAATGGCCGCGATGGCGACGATCTGTTCGTGTTCGACGATACACTCGCTACCTTCAATGTCTTCGGGGATGCGGGCGATGATACGTTCCAGGTTGGCCAATTGTTCGACTCTGCGCGTGATGCGTCGAACCCGTTCAACGGGCTGAAGGGTCGCGACCAGTATACCACCACGCAAGTGACGCTGGGCTTCCTGTCCAACGGAATAAGCAAGAATGCGACGCTGAACGGTGGCACTGGTCAGGACAACTTTACCGTTTATTCCAACAAGGCCGAACTGTTCCTGTTTGGGAATGAGGACGACGACAGCTTCCTCGTGCGCTCCTTTGTTCGCGTAGACCCCGATGATCCTGCAGCGCCTTACACCAACATCAACGGCGGGCAGGGCGCTGACTTGGTCTCCTATAACATCAACGCACCTGTACGGATTGATGGCGGCGACGGCTTTGACAGCCTGACCATCGTGGGCAGCGAATTTGGTGATGATTATGTGATCACTGAAAACGGTGTCTTTGGCGGCGGTCTGTTTGTCAGCTTCGTCGGCATTGAAAAGCTGGTCGTTGATGCGCTGCAGGGCAACGACACCTTCTTTATCGAAAGCACCAATGAAAACGTCCAGGTCGAGATTGTCGGCGGTCTGGGCAGCGACAACATCAATATCGCGGGTTCCGATCTGAACGACGTGACCGAGGGCGGTGCGATCACGGTCGTGTCCAACAGCTTGAACGGTCACAATGGCCTGATGCAGACCACGGTCAGCAGCAACGACGACCGCTATAACGCGATCTTTGCCAAGGATGTCGTGGCCAATATCGCCGATAACGACGAAGCCGGGGTCATCATCTTTAACGATTACGATGCCCTGCGGGTGTTCGAGGATACGCAGACATCGCCGCTGCTGATCCACAACACCTACGGTATTGCGCTGTCCCGCGCGCCAGATCGCAAGGTGACGGTCACGATCACGCCAACACGCGGCACCGAAAGTTCGCAGGCGGCTGGTGGTAGGGGCGTGATGGTCAACGGCTCCGAGACCTTTACCGATCTGGTGTTTGACGACACCAACTGGGACGAAATCCAGTATGTGACCGTGACCGGTGTGAACGATGCCCTCGCAGAGGGTCGTCAGGTTGTGAACCTGCGTCACACCGTGGTTGAGGGCACAATCGGCACGGATGCCCAAGCTTATGATGGGGTGGTCGTCGCCGATGTGCTGGTCGAGGTGATCGACAATGACAGCGCCGAAGTTCTGATCTTCTCGCGGCTTGATGATGCATCAACCGTTGATACGATCGACAGCGAAGTCGTCGCCGAAGACATTCTTCTGATGGGCAATGGCGACAGTGTTTACGTGGCCCTGTCGCGCGCACCTAGGGCCCTGTGACTGTCACCTTCAATGTGGGTGACGGTGCCACGGTGTCCTTTACCGGCCCGACGGTCACGCAATCGGGTAATTCGGTCACTGTGGGCTTTGACAGCACCAACTGGAATACGCCCCGTATGCTGCGCATTGCCGCCAACAATGACGGCGTGGACGAAGGCGTGCATTACACCCGCATTACACCCCAGATCACCTATGGCCAGGATGCGTTCCTCGGTTTGGGTCAAGGCGATGTCGCACGTGGTGTGGCGGCGAATATTAACGCGGATATCAGCCAGACCCGCGATGCCGTAGCACTGTACCAATCGGCAGATATCCAGATCTTCCGTGGCACCACCACTGGCGATTTCATCGAGACATGGACTGTCACGATAAATGGTGAAGATTATCGCACAACTGTCGGGTCGGGCGCGGGCAGCCTTGCCGTGGCCCAAGCGCTGCGCGACAATATCAACTCTGACGTTCGCAAGCCAACGGGCCTGATCGCCTCTGTCATTAGCGGTGCGCTGCGGATCACGGATACTGCCGGGTTCAGCCTTGAGGCATCAGTCCAGACGCCATTCTACAACAACGGCTTTGACATCGAGGCAACGGCGAACAGCCAGATGCGTGTGCTGATCGAAGGTCAGGCTTTCGAGCTTGAGGCCGTCGAACCCTTGGGCGTTGCGTTGCCGGTCACAGGCCAGCGCGCTCTTGAGGTTGCTGTCATCACCCTGACATCTTCGACCGCCGACGGCACGCAGAACCTGGCTGGTGGCGTCGTCATCGGGTCAACATGGGAAATCATTCTGGACGGTCTGACAGTATCGGTCACCGCGGTAACCGGCGATACGCTACAAAGCGTCGCTGGCCGTTTGGTCGCGCAGTTGGCTGGCACCGATTATGCCGCCTCTGAACTCTATCGCAGCGCGACGCTTGTGCCGTCCATCGTCGGTGGTGTCGCGGCTGATGCGACCTGGAGCATTCTGCTGGATGGCAAACTGGTCAGCTATACCTCAGTAGAGGCGGATCTGAAAAATGGAATTTCGGGGATTGGCACCAAGATTGCTGCGCAGATCACGGCGCTGAACGAGGGCTATGTGGTTAACGTCGCGGCTGGTGGAGCGATTTCAATTTCGCGGCCTGCGGGCAACGCCTTCTCGATCGTGACGATTGCGAACAACGGTGTGACCAGCTTGTTTGCAGCGGGGACCAACAGCATTGCGCCGCCTGCATTGATCGACAACACCATTGTGATCTTCAAGCGCCCTGATGCGGCAGGCGTTCCGCCGTTTAGCTTGCAGGTTGTGCGTTTGCAGACACCGGGTGCCGAGACCAGCCAGACCGGTGCTGTTAACAGTGCGCTGCGCAAACTCAGCGCCACCTATTGGGATTTTGCATCGGTTGGCTTTGGCCCGATCAGCGGTGTGATCGCTCAAGGCACGACATGGGCTCTGCGACTGAGCGCGGCTGACATTGCCCAAGGTGATGATGCGGCTTTGCTTGAAACATACGACTACGTTGCCGGTGATAATCAGGAACGGATCCTGCCAGCTGCGTTTGATTTGAAACTGCTGGATGATGACGCGCCAACGGTCGAGATCATCGAGAGCGGCAACTCGACCGATGTGGCAGAGCGTTTCGCAGGTGACGATGACACCGGCCCTGACAACCGCGTGACCGACAGCTTTGATGTTGTGCTGACCGGCGCGCTAACGGGCGACAAATGGGTGACCGTAGACGTAACACCGCTCAAGACGCGCACCTATAATGGTGATGTGGCCTTTGATGCGGCGGCCAACTTTGGCGAGGCGAACCGCGTTCAGGTCCGTGTTGCCGCCCCACTCGCGGAACTGTCCTTCAGCGGTGCCGTGGTTGCAGGCGAAACCTGGTCTGTCACGCTGTATGACGATGCCACCTATCAGGTGGGCGCAGTCACCGCGACATATGAAGTTCAAGTTGGCGATACCCTCGCATCGGTCCGCGCAGGCCTGCTCTTGGCGATCGACACATTGACTGGCTATACCGCAAAGCTGGCGCAGGATGCGATCCTGATCACACCAGCAAATGCAACAGCGCTGCCACGCTTCTTTGTCGAGACGATGATCACGCCTGATACCCGTGGCACAATCCTGACACGCACCGTCCCAGATTTCAGCTTTGATAACGTGCTCGAGATCGAATTCGCCGGTATCCCCGCGGTTGATGAAAAATGGGACGTGACCTTTGAAGGCACGCTTTACAGCCAGACAGTTGTGGCGGGTGACAGCCTTGCAACGCTGGCCGCCAAACTGGCCAGCGAGATCCAAGGCGATGATGATCAGCGGATCACGGACGGCGGCGCGCGCCTTTATGATGTTACTGTCAACGGCACTGTTGTCGGGGTTCAGGTCCTCGCAGACAAGCGTGCCACCTTGACGGCATCTGGTGAAATCACGCCAAAGGGATCCCCCCTTGCTGACAGTGATGGTGCGATGACGCTGCGCCAGTATGTCCGCTTTGATGCCCTCAACTGGAGCAAGGCACAGACGATCACGGTTCTCGCGATTGATGATGAAATCATCGACGGTGGCGATGCCAAGGTATTTGCGGCGTTCGACGAGCGCGTGAACTCCATTCGTGGTCCGATCAGTGTCATCGGTGGCAAATCGCCGACTGCGGTCGAGCTGAACAACCCGATCCTGCGTCCGGGCGAGACCAACGACAAACTGCCAAGCGGCACAGCGGATTCCATCGAGACAAACGATGGTGTGACCACGATCACGGATCAGGCGCTGACCCATGTGAACAAGCTTTATGGCGAGCGTCCGGGCTTTGACCCGCGTATCAACGGCACGGCGACCATCTATGACGCAGCGACCTTTGGTGATGACGGCACCAGCGGTCGTGTCGATGTCGTGAGTGCCGCGTTGGATATCCTATCCTTTGCCAGGGGGACCGAAATTGGCGAAGGTACACCGTTCAGCGTTAATCTCATGGTTAATGACGACGATGCCACCAAGATTGGCGCGGCTGAGGTGTTCGGCACACCGGATCAAAGCGATGATGTCTTGGGGATGCTCGATTGGCTTGAGGCGACTGTTGATCTGACCGCTGCTGCGACTTTCGGAACATATTCAATCACCTTGTCGCCCACACCGGGTTCGACCGCTGATCAGGTCACAGTCAGCTACACGCCAACCGCAGGTCTGAACTTTGCAGGCACGATTGCGCTGGAATTGGCCAAGGCGATCAACGCCGCCACCACCCAGTTCAAGGCGCGCGCGATTGTGAACCTTGTCGGCGAGACACGCCTGCGCATTGTCGAAGTTGGTGATGCAATCGGTGGCTTCGACATTGACGTGGCGACCCCGACAGGTGGCAACGCCATCATCGGCGGCACACCCGTAGCCGAGCAATATAACAAAGCTGACGTTACCTGGACGATGGCTGCGATCCGCGTTCTTGATCCGAAAGCAGAGGCTACATGGACGTTGAGTGTCGATGGTGCCCCACGCACTGCCGTTGCAACCGCCGATGCAGCGTCGATCACGCAGACGCTGGCCAACAAGCTGCCCGGCAGCCTGACACCGGTTGTTTCGGGGACGTCAGCGACCATTGCTGCGGCACTGCCAGCGGACTTTGCAACCGGTCAGGACATTCTTTATTCCTACGCACCGGTAAATGCGAACCTGCGCGTCGATGAGGCCGATCAGGTTGATACGCTGACGATCTTTAACGGCGAAAGCCCTGCCGCTGACGTGGGTGTGCTGACCGCGACCCGCCTGAGCGGTCTGGGAATGGGCGATGATGTGGTGATTGGGGGCAAGCGGATCGCGGGCGGCATCACCTACAGCGATATCGAAGTGCTGGACATCCGCCTTGGCCGCAACGGCGATACGCTGACGGTTGAAAGCACACATGAGGGCAAGACACGTATTGATACGGGCCGTGGCGATGATGTGATCAACGTGAAATCGACCAATGGTAATACCTTCATAACCACAGGTGCTGGTAATGATACCGTCAACGTCGGGTCGGACCGTGGCATCCTTGACCAGATCACAGGCCAGTTGGTTTTGGATATGGGCGCTGACGCGGGTGACAAACTGAACCTGAACGATAGCCTTGATACCAATGCGAATGTGATGACCCTGACGGGGGATCGCCTGACCGGTCTGGATATGCCTTCGGTTGCCGAAGTGCAGCAGATCGCCGTTCGTGCGATTGGCGGCCTCTTTACGTTGGGCTTTGCCGGGACGAACGACACCGCAGAATTGACAGCCTTCGTCTATAACTCCGCGAACGCAGCAACCATCGCCGCTGAAACGGAAACCGCGCGCCAGCAGATTGCTGCGATTACTGGATATGACGTCGCGGTCGAGATCGTTGAGACCAAAGACGGCATCGCCTATCTGGTAGAGTTCGGTGGCCTTGCCGGCGGTCTGGATGTTGATGCGCTGACCGTGGTTGACGCGACAGGTCTGATCGCTGCCGTTGATTCAACCACTGTTGTCACCGTCGAGGAACTGCGCAAGGGCACCGTCACGCCAATCCGTGACAATGTCGAAGTGCTGCGCCTGTCTGCCACCAGCGGCACCTTCACGCTGACCTTCTTGGTGCCGGATGTGAACGGCGTAGTCGCCTTGCGGACGACCGAAGCAATTGCCTGGAACGCGACCGAAAAGCAGATCCTTGCGGCGCTTGACCCGGTTCTGAACCCGAACAACGGCTTCGATTTCCTGCCGTACACGCACAACGTCGGCGTGGACCGTTTGGGCGATGCGATCTACCTGACCCTGCAAGGTGAGCTGGCCGGCACGCGGATTGCCAGCATAGATACACGTGGCTTGGGTGGCGATTATACGCAGACCAACATCGCTATTGCAGCGCCAACCGATGGCCAGAAGTGGACCGTTACCGTCACCGATCTGGTGACACCGACGCAGATTGCCGGTCTGACGGCTGCAGCATCCGTCTTTACCTACACCGCGGTGTTGGGGGACACTGACCAGACCGTCGCCCAGAAGTTGGCTGACAAGATTGCAGCGGCGCAGGGCCCGCATCTGGTGGCGACTGCCGAGAATGGCATTCTCACCATTACCAGCCGTTCGGGCACCCCGATCGAGGTTTCGGTTACAGGCGCGCTGAATGCCGCTGGCCAGCAGACGAACCGCATCGCCACAACGTTGCAGAATGTGGGCATCGGCTATCACAATGTTGAATTCCTCGACCTGTCCTTGGGCATCAATGACGACGTGCTCAACATTCAAGGCACAACTGCTCGCACCATCATCCACCTGGGCGAAGGCGATGAGCGGATCTATGTATCGTCCGAAGCCGCAGAAGACCTGACGACCGATACACGCTTCCTGATCGGCCACCTGAATGACATCACCGGCTTGCTGAACATCGATGCTGGTGCAGGGCGCCAACAGCTGATGATCTCTGACGAAGCGGCCATTCTGGCTGACGGTACGGTTGCGCAACGTGCCTTGATCACCGACAACCGCACCGCCGCACAGGCCGCTGCGACTGCGCGCGGCATCGACGAGACATTCATCGTGGATACAGACATCTACGTGGTTGGCATCGCGCCTGCGGCCATCGGTTATGCCGCTGATGCGGACGGAAACTTCCTCAGCGGTGTGACCTATTGGACCGGCTTTGGCGATGATGCGATCTTTATCGACGCCACCCATCTGCAGGCCATCGCAGGGGCGCAAACCGTTACCTCGCTGAACACAGGTCTGGGCAATGACGATGTCATGATCACGCTGGACGCTGACGACGACTTCTTCGCGCTGAATACCCAAGGACCCTATAACCAATATGATGCGGTGCGCGACGCCGATATCGTGACGTCGCCCGCTACGACACGTCCGCTGGTTGTCTTTGGCGGTCAGGATGGCGACAGGATCGATACTGGCTCTGTGGATGATATCGTTTTTGGTGACCGTGGTGTGCTTGAGTATCGTGATGAAAACGGTGCCGTCAGCTTGCGCCTCGGCACCGGTGGCCTGACGGATGTGACCGACGGCGTGGCCCGCGCGCCGACCTCCTTCATCTCGACCTTCACTGATGTGGGTGGTGAGGACACGATTAACACCTTCACCGGCACAGACATTATCATCGGCGGCCAGGCGGGTGACGAAATCGATGCGGGCCAAGGCGACAATATCGTCATCGGCGACAACGGCGAAGTGCTGCTGGCGACCGAAGCGCCGAACTTTGGCACCTTCCGCTATGCGCTGGTCTATGCAGCGACACTGGATGCGACCACCGGTGGCAACGACATCATCCGCACCGGTTATGGCGCTGATCTGATCCTGGGTGGCGGTGCCAATGACCACATCACCGCCAATGCCGGAGAGACAGCGGCGCAGTCAGATGCGATCAACCTTGTCTTTGGTGACTTTGGTGCCGCGTATTGGAACCTTGATGGGGATCTATCGACACTTGATCTGGTGACGTCGATCGACACAGCATTTGGCGGGCGCGATGTGATCAACACCGGTCGTGGTGACGATATCGTCTTGGGCGGCTATGAGCAGGACGAGATTTACGCCTCCGAAGGCTCGAATATCGTGTTGGGCGATAGCGGCCTGCTGAAGTCCGGTGCGGTCGAGATCAACGTGCCAAGCTTTGGTCTGGCGCTGCGTACGCTGATGTCGATTGCCGATGATTTGGGTGATGACGACAAGATCTTTACCGGTGCCAGCACCGACCTGATCTTTGGCGGCAACGGCGATGACATGATCGTTGCAGGTCAGGGCGACAACATCGTTCTGGGCGACAACGGTACAGCGATCTTTGGCAGCACCGTCACCAACTTTGGTGATCTGCCCATCGCGATCCTGAGCGTGACCACGCAGAGCCCGTCAATCGGTGGCGATGACACGATCCTTACAGGTCTGGGCAATGACATCGTCTTTGGCGGGGCCAAGGATGATACGATGGTCACAGACTTTGCCGGGGAATTCACTGGCATCGACGGGTATGACATTGTTCTGGGCGATCATGGCTACATCAACTTCGTGAACCCCGAGACGGGTGCCTATACCTTCCTGCGCGACATTGTGTCGATTGATCCGGCCTTTGGCGGTGATGATGTGATCAGCACGGGTCTGTCGACCGACATCATCTTTGGCGGCAACGGCAATGATGTGATCAACGCTGGCGTCGTCGATAACCTGACCGACATCGTCTTTGGCGATAACGCCAAGATCACTTTGAACAAGACCGGTGTGTTTGAAGGCCCGACCGCCGCTGATCAAAGCGGACAGGAATTTGGTGTCATCAGCTTTAACTTTGGCAATGACAAGTACCGCGCAGAAACCACGGTGGATGGCTTGGCGGGTGCGGGCGTCTCGGCCTCTGACAAGCCAGCACCACGTGCTGACGGTTGGACCGAACTGGGTGATGATCGCGGGATCTTTGGCGATGACGCTGCTGAACTGGTGCGCGACGAAAGCGGTGCCATCATGCGGGATGTCATCATCGACTGGAGCGTGCGTGACGACAAAGGCCGTATCCGTGACGCCAAAGGCGACACCCATAGCGATATCCGCTACCCCAACTCGGCTGATGACCGTCTGTACGAAGGATATCTTTACACAGGTTATGACGACACGTTGGTTATCACGCTGAGCGGTCTGGATCGCCATTACGAGACATTCGACATCTACGTCTATCTTGACGGCGATGACGGCAAGACCAGCAGCGAGTATGGCACCGTGCGTCAGGTTTCTATCGGGTCGGAGAGCTATTTTGTCAGCGATCCTGACAACTTCAACTTCGATGGTGATCTGATCCGTGTGACCTCGCAGGATCTGAATGCACCGAGTCTGGGCAACTATGTTGTCGCAACTGGCCTGTCGGGTGGCGAAATCACCATCGAGGTGTCGCTCCCGTCGAACCAGCGCTATGGCAACCCTGTGATCTCGGGTCTTCAGATTGTCGGCCAGTCCTATGCGATCGACACGTTCGAGACTGTTGCGGACAGCATCGGTGGCGATGACGTAATCTTTACTGGTGGCGGCGATGACATCATCCTTGGTGGTGCCGGTGGTGACTTTATCAACAGTGCGGGTGATGCGGATATGGGTCGCTTTGATGCCGACACCGTGTTGGGCGATGGCGGTGTGCTGACCTTCCTGCGTACAGGTCCGGCTGGTCCGGTCGAATTTGGCGAGCTGCGCGAGATTGTCAGCCGCAATGGCGATGCCACACCGAACTACAACGACACGATCCTGACCGGCAACGGAATGGACCGTGTAATCGGTGGGCAGGGTGATGACATGATCAACACCGGTGACGTCTTTGAACATAATGGCGTGGACGATGCGACATCCGGCACTGACGTGATCGCGCGTGGCTTCAACTTTGGCGCACAGGTTAACGAGGGATCGGTAGACGGTTTGGCGGGTTATGTATACGCGGGCACCTGGGCCAACTTCGCTGATGACGGTAATTACACCCAGAGCTATGACAAGTATCCAGACTCGTCCAAAGCTAAGTACAAGAACTATTACGTCAAGGATGTGGCATCCATGCTGACGTCCGAAGGTATCCGCGTCACGGTCGGTCAGGACCTCGACAGCAGAAATGTTCGTGGTGCCTATGTCGAAGACCACGACCAGATCAACGCCGACACTCAGAACGGTAGCCTGTTCAACGGCTATATCTACGCCAAGCCCAAGTCTGAACTGGGCGTGGATGTCTCTGGCCTGAACGCGATTTACGGCACGGGCAGCTATGATGTGTATCTGTATATTGACGCAGAAGACCGTGATGCGGCGCGCAATGGTGGCTACCGTCTGGTGTCGGCAAATGGTGAGGAGATCAGCCTGAACGATCCACGCGGTGCGAACTTTACCGGTGAATTCATTGAATATGATCCGATGAACCCAAGCTTGCCTGCCAACGTCGTTATCTTCCGCGATGTAAGCGGTGATGCGTTCGAGCTTCGGATCAACTCTGGCGGCTACCAGCATAACGGCAAATGGTTCCAGCATGACCGCGATACGCCAAGCCTGGCTGGTATCCAGATTGTCGGTGGTGCTGACAAGGCCAATGTGGTGCAGCAGGGTGATCTGGATACCGACGTTGTGCTGGGTGATCAGGGCTTCATGCGCGTATTCGACAACGCCGTGTTCAACTTTGCATCGCTGACTGGCGCGCCCGGCACGGCGAACGACACAATCCTTGGCGGTGTCGATGGGGACGTGCTGATCGGTGGTGACGGCGATGATACGATCAAGGGGCAGGACGGTGATGACCGGATCGTTGGGGACAACGCCGAAGTGATCATCATCCGCGGTAACATCATCGGCCTTGACGGGTTCACCGACAACGGCAAGCGCGAGTATTATAACGGCGTCTTTGACCGCATTGATCCCTACACCATTCAGGGCCTCCAGCTGATCGACGTCACCGAAGGTGGCAAGGACGTGATCGAAGGTGGGCGTGGCAATGACTGGGCGTGGGGCGGCACGGATGACGATACTTATGTCTTTGCCGGTGGCAGCCTTGGCATCGACCGCCTGGTCGAAAGCGACTTTATCGAGAACGAGCGCAACTCCAAGCACTCTGACGACGGCACCACACCAGATGGCCTGATGAACGACACCGGCGATGCGCTTGATTTCAGCGACTTCGACGGCCCGGTTGTTCTGGATCTGGGAAGTGACAAGCGCCAGGTAATGCGCGATGGCGACAAGTATGGGAAATACAATAAATACGGCAACATCACTCTTTCCATCAAACTATCGTCGGCTGGTGGCTTTGAAGACGTATCGGGTTCGGAATTTGATGACGAGATTGAAGGCAATGACCGCAACAACGCGATTGCCGGCAATGGTGGAGATGACGAGATCGATGGCGTTTCTGGGTCGAACTTCCTTGATGGGGGCGACGGCAACGACCACATCGACGGCGGCTCTGGCAAGTTCGAAGACAGCCGTGAACTGCGCTATGGCACGCTGGCCAGCCAGGTTATTTTGGGCGGTGCAGGTGATGACGATATCCGCGGCACCCGTGCGAACGATCTGATCGATGGTGGTGATGGGAACGACAAAATAGACAGCGGTGGTGGTGCCGATATCGTCTTTGGCGGCAATGGCGATGACGTTATCAAAGCAAGAGGCGCCAACAGCATTGTTGTCGGTGGGGCGGGCAACGACGATATCCCCGGCCAAAAGAAACCCAAAGACGACATGACGTCTGTTCAGGGTGATATGGACGAAAATCTGTGCAAACTGGTGACAGAGCAGTTCCTGACAGCCTTTGCCCATGATTTTACCCGTGCCGACCTCAGCTTTGACGTGGCTGGCACCAGTTCTGTCCGCTTCGCGCTGACATCGTTCATCCTGTCAATTTCTGCACCTTGAAATCTGAACAAGAACCCGTCTAAGATACCATAATTGTTAGAAGTTTTGAACTTGGGGGGATTGGCCACAATTGCCCCATATTTTAAGTGTATAGCCGTGCGATAACGGTTGGCGGTTGCAAGGAATTGACCCTTGAATGAATTCAACAAGGCTGCGGACTCTTCTACCGAAGATCCGTTTTTGACTGCGGAAACACTCGAAAAGCTGCGCACGGGCACCGACATGGCCCAGGTTTCGGCGGCTTGGTTGCAGGCGTTTGCAAAGCAAACCGCTGGCATCCAGCAGGGGCTGGTCGTTATGGCGGGCACTGGCAAGGCCAAGTTTGAACCTGTCGCCATGTGGCCCGATGGGGCAAGCCCTGTACCCGAAGTCATGCGTGCCGTCGACGGTTGCCTGAAAGGCAAACGCATGCTGGTCGAGACGGGCACGCAGAATAATGCCGCCATCGCAGTACCGCTTTTGATCGGGGGACAGTTGCGCGGCGTGCTTGCAGTGTTGGCAGATAACTCGACCGAAACAGACCTGCGCCGGGTCGTTGAACAGTTGCAATGGGCCTCGGGCTGGATCGAGGCGGTGGTGCGCCGCCAACGGATCAGCGGCAATGATAATCTTGTGACAGTGATTGAACTGCTGGCAACCAGCCTGCATCACACCCGGTTTTCCGAAGCCGCCACAGCCGTCGCCACGGAACTGTCCGGCGCTTTGGATTGCGAACTTGTTGCAATCGGCATGATGCGGGGAAAACATATCCGGCTTAGGGCGCTTTCGAATTCTGCCACCTTTGGTAAACGTGCGACGCTTGTCCGGCTGATCGAAACCGCCATGGACGAGGCCGTAGATCAGCAGGCCGTTATCGCGCACCCGCCGCTTGAAGGGTCGCCCGCACGGGTGCGACGCGCCCATACTGCACTGGCAGATCATGAGGGTGGAACCGGCTTGTGTACCGTGCCGCTGACAGAACAAGGAAAAACCATCGGCGCGATGCTGCTCCAGCGCAAGTCCACTGACGGCTTTGATGTGGGGGGCATACAACTGGCTGAACAGGCCGCAGTCCTTGTTGGCCCGGTGTTGGATATCAAACGTCGTGAAGACCGCTGGCTGCCCGCGAAAATTTGGGAATCGTTCAAGAATTTCTTCAAGGCGCTGTTCGGTGCACGCCATGCTTTGCTGAAGCTGGGTGTGATTGCTGTGATCGCATTCGTGGCCTTTTGCTATTACGCGACAGCGACGTATCGCGTGACAGCCACGACCGTTGTTCAGGGCAAGATCCAGCGTGTCGTGACTGCACCGATTGCCGGATATCTTGTTCAGTCCGAAGCGCGCGCAGGTGATCTGGTTCAGGAGGGTGCCGTGATGGCGCGGCTTGAAGACCGCGACATTCGGCTTGAGCGGCTGAAATGGGTCGGTGACCGGACCAAGCAACAACAAGAATACAGCCAAGCACTGGCGCAGCGTGAACGGACCCAAGCGCGTATTCTATCCTCGCAGATCGAACAGTCGGACGCACAGATAAGTCTGCTGGATCAACAATTGGAACGCATGACAATTCGGGCACCTTTCACTGGTCTTGTTGTCTCTGGCGATCTTAGTCAGGCGCTTGGGGCACCGCTGGAACGTGGTGATGTGTTGTTTCAGGTGGCACCGTTGGATGAATACCGTGTCACCATGCGCGTGGACGAGCGTGACATCCGTGATCTTACCGTGGGCGACAGCGGGCCACTGGTGCTAAGCGCGTTGCCCGATACGCCCTATCGCGTGGCGGTGCAGCGGATCACACCGATTAGCAGTCCGCTTAACGGTGCCAATGTTTTTGACGTCGAAGCCTCGATCGAGGACGGGCCGATCACGGCGTTGCGCCCCGGTATGGAAGGCGTGGCCAAGATTGAAGTCGACGAGCGGCGCATTGTTGCGATCTGGACGCGCAGGCTGGTGCTTTGGGTTCGGATGACCTTCTGGTCGTGGAGGGCGTAGGCTGGTGGCTGGTTCGCTTTTCTCGCCGTCTTGGTACCGGGTCAAAGACCTCAAGCCACGGCTGCGCAGGCATGTGAATATTTATCGCCATGATTACCGTGGCCGCATCTGGTTTATTCTGCAGGATCTGGCTACAGGCCGGTCGCACCGGTTTTCCCCCGCAGCCTACCGGATGGTCGGCATGTTGGACGGCAAACGGTCGTTGGGCGAAGTATGGGATATCGCCAATGAACAGCTTGGCGAGCGGGCACCCACTCAGGACGAGGCAATCCGTTTGTTGGGGCAGTTGCATGCAGCCGATGCCTTGGTCGCTGATGTGTCGCCGGACAGCCGGGAACTGTTTCGCCGTCACCAGCGCCACAAGCGGATGGAGATCAAACAAAAGATATGGTCGCCCTTGGCAGTGCGCATCCCGATCTGGGATCCTGACAGGTTCTTGACGGCGACCCTGCCATTGGTAAGGCCGCTTCTGACCAAGACCTTTGCCATAATCTGGTTGGCTCTTCTCCGCTTTGTTGAGTTATTCTAGGATTTCAAATAGAACATAGATTGATTATCTGGGATGGATGATTGTCTAATTTTGAGTTTGAAGTATTCGGTATCCCTGATGCCCCTGGCTCGTT